>Ga0115007_10001062_pt1 | contig 17893 bp, 18 predicted proteins | sample ArcOceMetagenome_2_FD_87166 | JGI IMG/M metagenome (GOLD analysis project Ga0115007, IMG submission 87166) | Marine eukaryotic phytoplankton communities from Arctic Ocean - Arctic Ocean ARC135M Metagenome | ecosystem: Environmental > Aquatic > Marine > Oceanic | place: Arctic Ocean | collected... | reverse complement strand
TTTTGAACAATGCTGCAGCCACCTCCGCGCTTGCATTTTATAAACAACTGGCGGCGTTTCAGAACCCGGAGTGGAAAAATTACTACCTAGACTCAGGCCGGAGTTCACATAAACCCCTGATCGAAGGCAAAGTTGCCATGTCGATGGTTTACTTCGCGACCAGTGCCGAGCTCACCTCACCGGCAAAGAATAAACTCGCGAACAATATCGGTTTTTTCGCGGCTCCAGCAGGGCCCGTCAGCAGAGCAACCTCCTTAGGCGGACAAGGCGTATCCATCATTAGTTACTCAAAGAAAAAAGCCTATAGTTTTCGCCTGCTAAAGTGGCTTCTTCGCTCTCAGGTCCAAGAGCGCTGGTCAGAATTAGGCGGGCTCAGTTGCGGCATTCACGTCCTTAATTCAAAAAAACGGCTAACCACATCACCGATGCACAAAGCCTTTAGTGAGTCACTAACCTTCGCCCGAGACTATTGGGCTGTCCCTGAATATGCCGAGCTGTTAGCGCTCTCACAACAACATTGGGACAAGTACCTCACGACCGATGATATCTCCGCTAAAGACACCTTAGATAATTTAACCACTGATTGGGAAAACTTATTTGAATACCATGGATATTACAAAGAGTAAAAAATGAACCATCTCAGCTTAAAATGGGAACTACTCTTTATTTGCATCTTACTCGTGACACTTCCCACCGTTTTAATGGGGATGGTAGGCTACTATGCGTATCAAAGTTTTGCCAAACAAACCCTCGAATCCCAATTACATAAGCATAGCCAAGAAGTGCGCTCACAGGCCTACGATTTTATCGCACAAAATGAACGCGTCTTAAGGCGTGAAGAAGCGTTAGTACTTAAACGCATTAAGTCTGTCGCCCAGCTGAGTAAAAGTATTTTCCAAACTTACCCTGCACAGATGAAACCCACCTATGGCGATACAACGCTGCACTCGGCACTACAAACCCTCAGTCAATTTCGTTTAAATAGAAGCGGGCATATCTTTCTTTTAGATGAAAATTTCAATCCCGTTATCAACAATCAACTGCTGCCGAGTCTGACCAACCCAACGCTGTATGCGAACCTCATCAGCCACATCAAAAAAGAGATGCCCTACATCCTTTCGGGGCAAACCACCATCATCAAACACCCTTGGAGCACCAACCCTAACGGTATTATTTATAGACAAACGGCCCTAACTTACTTAGATAATTGGCAGATGGTGCTCGGCGTCACGATTAACGAAACAGACTATAAAAGCCACGACTTTGAAGTGGGACTACAAAATGAGCTAAGAGACCGACTTGCATCTGAACGTATAGGAAAATCCGGTTATATTTGGGTATTTAACGGCCAAGGGGAGTATATCGTTTCTAAAGACAACCTCAGGAACGGCGAGAATATGCTCAATATTGTCGACCAGCATGGACACTCCATCGTAGAGCACTTAATAAGCTCCGCAAAAAGCGCCCCTCCAGGCGGAAGTGAGATCATCTTTTATGAGTGGCAAGACTTAGGTGAATCCAGCGCCTCCCCCCGCGCAGCCGCGGTGACTTACGTGGCCGAATGGGATTGGTTTATCGGTACAAATATCAATCTTATCGAGTTTTACAGTGGCCTCAGAGAGGTGCGAAATAAAATCCTCCACCTCTGTGTTGTGTTTATTCTAATTGGCTCCCTCATCGCCTATTACTTTGCAAAAAGAATCACTACACCCATTAAGCATCTAGAGCACTTAGCCGTAAAAGCCGCCCAGGGGGATTTTAATGTTCAAGCGGACCCTAAACTCGCCTCTCGGCACACGGAGATTAACTCCCTCAGCAATGTCTTTTCCGAGATGATCTGCAACATTCGTCAACTCATGGCGCAAAAAGAAAAAAGTACCCAGCTCTTAGCCGCTCGAAACACCGCGTTACAAGCATCTGAAGATAAACTCACAAAAGCCTTACTCGAACTAGAGTACGAAAAGCAGAAATTTCATACACAAGCGATTACCGATTCCCTAACAAACCTATTAAACCGCCGAGGGTTCTCAAAAGAGGGAAAAAAGGTATGGAAACGTCACCAACGTACTAACGAACCCTTAACCATTGCCATGATCGATATCGATTATTTTAAACGCATCAATGATAGATATAGTCATAGTATTGGGGATGATGTACTGATTCAGCTCGCCAAGCTGCTGACTAACCATATGCGCGAAAACGATATTGTCGCCCGCATCGGCGGTGAAGAGTTTTCCATGATCATAAGCCAGCCCCTTTGCGAAGCAAAAAAGGGCTTAGAGCGTTTACGACGCCTTGTCGAAAACACCCCCATTATTTCGGATAAACACGAGATATTTTTTACGATTAGTATCGGCGCGATAGAAGTTAATCCACAACTCCCCTCATTAGAGTCTGCCTTAGACGCCGCCGATACCTGCTTGTATGCCGCCAAACGTAGTGGTCGAAATAAAATAATAACCTAAGGCGTCATCAATAGCGGCGCTATCTCCAGTCTCGTCCCTGTTTGTGCCTGTTCGGCAGCGGGTAATATATCCACACTAGGCCACAGACCTGTCATCAACGCGTTAGCATAGGCATCCGATAACATCGCCTGCTTCATACGCTCCGCAGCATGGTTTGCATCGTACGCTAACCGATGCCAACTCACGTTAATCTGGCCATCAACTGGTTGCAGAAGCATATACCAGCCATCTCTTGTACCATCATTGGCGGGCATCCCGATCACACCACTATTTAACCAATAACCCGGCCCTAACGCCGTGCCAAAAGGTAAACCGCAATGTCCCCCAATCAGCACATCACTCTCTGCGAGCTGACGCTGATGCACTTTAAGCGCCTTATCCTCACTGGCAAAAACAAACTCATTAATCCGCTCATAGCTACCATGAACCACCGTAAACCGCTGGCCGTTTAAACTGAATGTCAATCTACGGGGAAGGGTCGACATCCACTGCTTATCATCAGCGGGCAGGCGTTTGTTGCTAAAGTTATACCATTCCACAGATAGAAGAGAGCACGCACTCCCCTGATCAAAACCACAGCCACAATCAGGCGCATTTTGAGCGAGGGATTCTTCACAATTCCCCATCACCACAGAAATACCCCAGTCACGTATCAATTGGACCGTGGCTTCAGGCTCTGCACAGTACGCCACTAAATCGCCCGTGCAGATCACCTGCTGAGCGGGAAAGCCAAGACGAGCAGCTTCAGCCTGCATCGCCTGCGTTGCCGCTAGGTTGCTATAGGGGCCACCAAAAATAAGTACGGGGCTATGCAGCGTACCAAGATCCATAATTGTCCTACTCTTCACTATGAGTTGTTAATAACAGGTTGCAGCTGCTTCTGGCTTGCGCCGCCGATCATAAACAGGGCACATCCCCCAACCATCACCACAATACAAATCCACAACAGTTTGGTGTATTTATGCACCTCGCCTAACAGTGCGGTATACATCGATGATTCGGTAAAATAGAGCAGCGAGCCGCTCACCGCTAAAATGAAACTACCGAGATAACTCCAAACCGGAATATCACGGCGGTTACCCCATAAACTAAAAAAGATAACCGGCACCAGATACATGGACGCCGTACCACTCACCGCCACGGCGCTAAAAAGATCCTTATTTCCAATAAACACTAACAGCAAGCCAAGCAACATAAAGAGCGCCATGACCATACGCCCATTACGGAGGCTAGCGGACATTAACCGCATATCCAACACCATCATTTTGGCTGAACTGGTCAACGTACTGTCCAAGGTAGACATGGCCGAAATCACTAACGAGGCACTAAACAGGAACATGGGGAACTCGCCCAATAACCGACTTAAGGCTTGATGCATATCTTCACCCGTCAACGCATTCGCACCCGCGATAACACCTAAAGAGCCAAACGCTATCACACTGAGACTGCTGATCCAGCCCGCATGCAGAAAACTACGTTTTGTGGTCGCCCTATCGGCTAAAAATCCTCGATCCATCATGACAGGGTCATGCATGGGATAGCTCCACACCTGCAATAGCGCGACAAGCAAAAGAATCGGTCCAGGCTGACTGATATCAAACGGCTTAAACGCGAATAGCTCAACGGTGAAATGACCGCCCCCCAATACGATGATGAGCAAGACCGCCAGCACCACAAGAAAAATTACCATCTGCATCACATCGGTTCGCAAAGACGCATGCAAGCCACCGAGCATAGAATAAAACAGTGTGACCGCAGCCAAACCTATAACCGCCAAGGTATAAGACTGGGAACCCGCAGCACCAAATAGAATGCCTATCACCAATAAGTTAGCAAAGACCTCACTCACCAAGCGCACACCCACTACAACGTTATAACAACGTCCGCCCCACACGCCAAAGCGGTCGCTCAAAAAGGCTTGTACGCTGTCATAGCCCTGCTCAAACCGTAGGTGATCGATAATCCGCCCACCGGTAAGAAAAGAGAGGTAGTACGCCGCATAAGCCAATGTGCCCCAAATACCATAGTAAAAACCGAGAATGGCGGCATTAAGTAGAGAACGGGCAAAGATCCATGTGGTGACTTGGGAAAAGATTAACGTCAGTAACCCCGGTGCAGAACCATCTGCCGACTCACCACGAAAAAAGCCACCGGCATGACTGGTTTTACGCGACAGTAAAATTGAGCCTAATGCCAAACCTGACACTAGAAAAATCAACCAAAGATCCATCAAACACTCCGCAAGGTTATCCACATATCGCTGTTCTGACACTATGGATCGGCGACAGTTCAAAAATTACCGCAATGCCGGAGGGCGCTTATAGGGTGTCTGAGGATAGCGGCCTCAGCAAAAATAAGGGAAGGGAACGAGTTGAGCGGAAGAGGTCGCTAAGTACGGGGCAAAAGGGTGAAGATACACCGCCCCATTACGAGGCCGTTTCAGCCTTACTCTAAATCAAATAAGTGTGCTTTCTCTCTAATAAGCCGATGCTCTAACTCATTCAGTTCTCGTTTAGTAAAACGTTGTTCACGCTCTAACTCTCGGAGTTTGAACAGGAGCTTTTGCCGTTCAACACTGGAACTCCCTTCGCTCACAAGCCGTTTTTCAGTGTGATCGATCCGTGCCGCGAAGGCGGTTGCCTCTTTCGTTTTAAGCTCAACCTCATCCTCTAACGCTTGTACCTGCTTCTCTTGCAGATAGACCTTGCGGCCTTGTTGATAGGTTTCAAGAAAACGAGGCACTAAGTGTTGAGGGCAAACATAATTGTACTGCGAACCGTTGCGACCTAAGCGGTAGCCATTATCCGGCTGACAATACAGTGCGATTCCCTCTTCTCGCCCCTGCAAATAGGCATCAACATTGAGGGTTATTGTATATTCGGCACAGGCTTCTTGATGATTCGCCAATGAGGCTTCCGTGCGCCCCTGAAGCCCATCGCTATAACCAATTCCATACCAATCACCGGTGACGCACTGGTCCTCACTTAAACTCGCACAGCCCGTTAGCCCCGCGAGCAGGGCCAATAGAAAAAGTCGTCTGTAGTCGTACCCTTTAATATTCACAATAGCGGCTCCTATCCACCTATACAGCATAGGGGCAGCAAGCTGAATATAAATGGAATAAAGAAAGCCGATCAGCGAATAATAAGCTGAGGTAACCACCGTTTATTGTGATCAATCTCATCACGTTCAGGCTCACCCAAAGGTGGGACTGTCAGGTCATCAGGCGGGGATGCCAGTAAATTAAGATCGACAGCTTGCGCCTCTCCGCGGATCAAATCACCGTCCACCTGCATATGGTAGTAAATGCCGTTCCAAAAGTTAGCGCCAAAGTCCTCTTTCTTTTTGAACATAAACAACAGGTCATGGGAGAGCCAGCTAAGGTCGTCATTCGACACTTCATGGGGTTGGGGGTAAGGATAGGCTAGGTGGCACCATAGCTCAGGCCCTTCTAGGCACTTCATCTCTTTCATCGAAAGGAAGTAATCCTTAAATTTATCGTGGTTTATATGAAGCTCATACCGGCTCCCTTCAGCCTGTGGATAAAACGTTATATCCCCAACAACAACCTCCACACCCTTTTTATCCACAAGTGAGATCTGCTTTTTACCCACAAGCGCATCAGCAAAACTCGTCAACGAGAGACTCAACAGCAGCAAAGTCATCGCCACGCGTTGTAGATTAACTATCCAGGCCATAATCTTTCCTACTTTAATGAACGATCTATTGAGTGTAGGGGGATAAAAAACATCCACCATGCTACTTGGGTAGTAATATCTGTTTATAATGAGATCTTCTCCTTCAAACAAAGTTCACTACAAACTTTATACGCTGCGGAGTACATATGGGCTCATGCTGTAACAACGACCACCACTTCGACGGTGCATCACCCGAGTATAAACGCGCCTTGTGGTGGGTTATCGCCATCAATGGGTTGATGTTTCTTATTGAGATGGGCGCGAGCTTTCAGGCCAGCTCGCAAGCGTTACAGGCCGACGCACTGGATTTTTTAGGCGATACCGCAACCTATACCTTATCCCTACTTGTTATCGGCAGACCGCTACGGATACGCAATAGAGCCGCTCTATTTAAAGCCACTAGCCTGATGATTATGGGGGTAGCTGTGTTTGGGATGACCCTCTATAGGGTTATCTTTATGCAAACCCCTGAAGCCGTCACGATGGGGTCAATTGGCGCGCTGGCGTTTACCGCTAACGTCATCAGTGTATTGATTCTATTACGCTTTAGAAATGGGGACGCCAACGTTCGCTCGGTTTGGCTCTGTAGCCGGAATGACGCCATTGGTAATATTGCCGTTATGATTGCGGCGCTCGGGGTGTGGCAAAGCAATACCGCATGGCCTGATCTTATTGTCGCGTCCATTATGGCGGGGTTATTTAGTTGGTCAGCCATACAGATCTTCCGCCAAGTAAGCCAAAGCAATGACCACGCCTGTGAGTAGACTCATCACCTAGCGGCCCCCTACGCCGCTTTTAAGCCATGCCGACCTCGACAGACTGCCGCATGTCATATTAGACATGTCATAATTTGCATATTATCTATTACCTGCAACCAAACAAAGAAAAAAACATAATATAAACAAAAGGTTAACTTTCTTAACAAGGTTGGCATCATGCCTGCAATGCTCTTAACCATTATTAATACAGAAACACTCAGGAGCTTAGCCATGAGCCATGTAGAAGAAAATGTTGAAGTTGTTGGAATTACCCAATCAGTTTTGATGGTTCTAGGGGGTTTAGCGATTGCGATCCTACCAGCTATCGTTCAGATCGTATTATTGGCTAATTAATCACACCCTCCCTTCATCCGATTCACCCTTTTGGGCAGCGGGATTTGACAGGATAGCGCTCCCTCAACTCTATCCTGCTTCACGTTCCCTTCCCTATTTCTTATAAATTTTAAACAAAACGTAAAAACCTTTCCTATACTCAATAGAGTTGTGATCCTGATCACACCCACCGTTATCGCTGCTAACCGTTTTTTTAATTTTGTCTTCACAGCAATCGAAAGATAAAGAGATCAAATGAATGGAATCTTAAAGACTGGCTGCACGTTTTGCCTTGCTCTCTACGCGCTATGGAGCCCTATTACTCATGGCGGCTCACACGCAAGCCCTCTATCTCAAGTAAAAATTGCGGTCTCAACAACACCGCTTTCAGCGCCCATCTATATCGCCAAAGTTAAAGGATTTTTCCTCAACGCAGGTCTCGATGTGTCTATCTTAGAGATCGAAGGGGGTGATCAATGCTATATCGCACTTCAAACAGGGAAAGCCGATGTTGCGACGGTGTCTAACAGCGTCATCATGTTTAACAGCTTTACACCGACTAATTTTGAGGTCATAACCAGTTTCGCAACGACAGATAATGATATAAAAATAGTTTCACTCAAGAAAAACAACATTAATAGCCCGCAGGATTTAAAGCATAAAACGGTCGGCGTTGTTAAAGGCAGTGCCAGTGAGTATTTCCTCCACCTATGGCTTAACCACGCGGGGGAAAATATCGCTGAGGTCAATATAAGGTCCTACTTTGCTAACGAACTTCCAACAGCACTCTCATCGGGCGAGGTTGATGCAATTTCGGCATGGGAACCGTTTGCTTACATCAGCCACAAATTAAATGATGATATTGTCATTATGAACACGAAAGGGCTCTATAGCTTTTCGTTTAGCCTGATCGGCTTAAACAATAATGCCCTGCTCACATCAACCCCAAACGGACAAGACAAAGAGGTTAAAGAAAAAATAACGATCGCGCTGAATAAAGCGGTGCATTATATCGCTGCCCACCCGAATGAATCCCAGCTCATTCTACGCCGTCACCTCAAGCTCAGTCGTCGCTTTATCGACTGGGTCTGGCAGGATTACAGTTTTAAACTCTCGCTAAATGAATCGTTTATTCGCTCAATAGAAGACCAAGCCCAGTGGGCGATGGATAACGGATTGGTATCACAGACAACAATGCCGAATTTCAAACAGATGATGGCGAAAGACTCAGCTGAGCGATAGAAGCCTCAGCCTGAGCTCGCGGAACGAAAAGCCATCACATGAACAAAGCATGTGATGGCGCTTAACAAACAATTACTGAAGGCAGGTTTCAATACTGTTGGCTAATGATCTCAGATAACCCACATACCCCTCAGTCAACGAAACATCTATCGCTAAAGGATCAAGTCGCCCTAAATTGACGGGTAAATCATCAACAATACGCTCAACAATAGGCGCCTTAAACTGAGGCTCAACAAAGACACAACGAACATCAGGTTCTTTGAGTATTCTTTCAATTCTTGCTAGCTTTTTAGCACCCGGTGTTTGAGCTGGATCAACGGTGAAATAAGCACGCTGATTTAAACCATAGTGCTCAACAAAAAGCGAAAACGCATCGTGAAACACAACAAACCCATTACTCTGATAAGGCGTTAACTGCTGCTTTATCTGCTTGTCAGCCAACAATAGGTCGCGTTTAAACGCCTGATAGTTCGCTTCTAGCTTGTCCGACAACTCAGGAAATTGCGCCTGCAGCATCTCTTTAATATGCTCCGCTGCCTCTAACATATAAATAGGATCCATCCATACATGGGGATCAACATCGCCATGATGATGGTGGTGATCGGCATCATCCTCTTCTGCCTCGTCATGGGAGGCTTGGTGCTCATGATGCGCTTCATGCTCATCCTCATGATGGACTTCGTGCTCGTCTTCATCATTTTTCATGAGCTGAAGTACAGGTCGATCATATCGCTGTAACGTTTTTTCCAAAAACTGCTCCATGTCCGGCCCCACCCAGACAACAAGGTCAGCCTTCTGTAAAACACGTATATCGGACGGCTTTAACGCATAATGATGGGGCGAAGCGCCCGGTGGAATTAATAGGTCAACCTCCCCTAAATCTGCCACAATAGCATGCGCAACTAACTGAAGTGGTTTAACACTCGCCACCAACTGCAAGCGCTCTTGAGCTATAAGTGTTGGAGACAACAAAAAGAGGATAATAAAAGCTAACTTTTTCATTGATATAATACATCTCGGATAATTTCCGTTATAATATAACATAAAACAACAAATGATAACGCTTATGCCTGAATATCAACTCGCTTTTCGACCTGAACATGATCACAAGGACTGTATAGAGCATGCTTTATCTGATGCTCGAAACTTATGTGAGGAACGGAATTTGCGCTTTACTCCGATTCGTGAACTGGTGCTCAAAACGATCTGGCAAAGTCATAAACCCTTAGGTGCCTATGAGTTACTGCCTTCGTTAGCCGAGGCGGGATTCAATTCAGCGCCACCCACGGTATACCGTGCATTGGAGTTTTTACAGGAACAGGGGCTTGTCCATCGCATCGCCTTACTGAATGCCTTTATTGGTTGTCCACACCCCAGTGAAAGCCATGAAAGTTCTTTTTTAATCTGCAACCAATGTCACAATACGGTTGAAATTGAAACAGCAGACATAAGTAAAGCCGTGAACACACAAGCTAAGCAGCTTGGGTTTATACCTAAAGAACAATCCATAGAAGTACTAGGCATCTGCCCTGAATGCCAACGAGAAAACCCATAATGAACCAGCACCACCGCCATGAACCCTTAATTTCGTTAAACAAGGTAAACCTTCACTTTGGCCGTAACCATGTTTTGCAAGATATCAGCACAGAGCTGCATAAAGGTTGCATTACCACGTTAATCGGCCCTAACGGGGCGGGAAAAACGACCTTAGTTCGACTTATTCTCGGTTTACTAAAGCCTGACAGTGGCACCATATGGCAAGAAAGTAATCTTCGAATCGGCTATATGCCACAGAAATTACAAATAGATAAAACCTTCCCACTCACCGTTGAGCGTTTTTTAAAAACCGCACAAAACTGTAGCAAGGCACAGATGAAAGCGGTGTTAAGCGACGTGGGAGCGTCACTGCTACTTGAGCAATCTATTCACCACCTGTCCGGCGGAGAGATGCAACGGGTATTGTTAGCCCGCGCCCTATTACGCGATCCCCATTTACTCGTCTTAGATGAGCCGGTGCAAGGGGTCGATATTAATGGTCAATTAGAACTCTATAACCTTATCTCTCGCATACGCGATGAACGCGGATGCGGCGTGTTAATGATCAGTCACGACCTTCATTTAGTCATGGCCTCTACCGATCATGTTGTCTGCATCAACCACCATGTATGCTGCTCGGGGCACCCCGAGCATGTCACTAACGACCCCTCCTTCACCGAGTTATTTGGCATTAAAGGTAGCGAGCAATTAGCCGTATATAGCCACCACCATAATCATAACCATGATGAACAGGGAAGCGCGATTCCAGATCCTGCCAGTGATCATAACCCTCGTAACAAAAAAGGGTGCTGCTAATGCCTGATTTTCTGATCTTCGCCCTACTTGGCGGTTTAGGCGTTGCGACCGTGGCTGGACCTCTTGGTTCTTTTGTCGTTTGGCGGCGCATGGCTTACTTTGGTGACACCCTTGCCCATTCGGCCCTGCTTGGCGTATCCATTGGTTTTCTACTCGATATCAACCTTAACTTAGCGGTGATCATCTGCTGTGTAGGCCTTGCTGTTTCCCTCGTGACCTTACAGCGTCAACGTATGGTGGCGACGGACACACTGCTGGGTATTATGGCCCATAGCGCCTTGTCGCTCGGCTTAGTCGCCGTTGCCCTATTAGAGATTCGCGTTGATTTAATGTCGTATCTTTTTGGTGATCTCTTAGCCGTAAGCCCGCAAGATCTCTTCTGGATATACGGTGGCGGCTTCGGCGTTTTACTGCTGTTAAAGCTGCTCTGGCAGCCTCTGCTTGCCATCACGATCAATGAAGAACTCGCCCATGTAGAAGGGGTCAACGTACCCGCAACACGCTTAATTTTGATGCTCTTAATTGCCATCGTCATTGCCATCGCGATGAAGATCGTTGGCTTATTGCTGATTACCTCGTTGCTTATTATTCCCGCAGCGGCCGCACGGCGCTTGGCGCGTACCCCCGAACAGATGGCTGTAGGTGCCGGTATTATTGGCTGCCTTTCTATTATCGGTGGTATTACGCTGTCATGGCATTTTGATACCCCCGCGGGTCCTTCCGTTGTTGTTGCCTCGCTGGCGATCTTTATCGCCCTTTATAGTCTGCCGACCAAACAGCAGGCATGATCACCGCACTGACTAAATATTGGCCAGATCGCCAACGCCATCAGCAAGTATGGGCGTTGGCTTGGCCCCTTATGCTATCCAATATCACGGTTCCCCTATTAGGTTTGGTGGATACCGCCGTTATTGGCCATCTGCCCGAAAGTCATCACCTAGGTGCGGTGGCTGTGGGCAGTATGATCTTCTCCGTGCTGTACTGGGCATTTGGCTTTTTACGCATGGGCACCACGGGCATGACCGCCCAAGCGCTGGGGGACGATAATGGCGCCTTAAATCGCCAACTGCTTGCACAGTCGCTCATACTGGCCACCGCAATAGGACTGCTGATTCTATTATTTCGCACCCCAATCATCAGCCTCGCCTTATCACTCATGGATGCCGAGCCAATTGTGACAACCGAAGCCTTAAAATACAGTGAAATCCGTATCTTAGGGGCGCCTGCCGTCTTATGTAATTACGCCCTACTGGGCTGGTTTGTCGGCAACCAAAACACCCGTATTCCACTGCTCTTATTATTAGTCACCAACATCATCAATATGCTGTTGGATATCCTCGCGGTCTATGGCTTAGGTATGCATGCGGATGGGGTGGCGGCGGCCACCGTTTTTTCTGAATATTTCGCACTAATACTTGGCCTTTATTTAGCCAAAAGACACCTCAAGCATGTTTCCTCTCAGCTTGAGATCGCCTGCCTAAAACGGCTCAGTGATTACATTAATTTGATTGCGGTAAACCGTTATCTCTTTATTCGTACACTCTGTATTTTAGGTTCCATTGCCTTTTTTACCGCCCAAGGCGCAAAACAAGGTACGGATATTCTCTCAGCCAATGCGGTTTTACTTAACTTCTTATTATTAATCTCTAACTGGCTAGATGGTTTTGCCCACGCAACAGAAGCCCTTTCAGGCAAGTATATCGGGGCTAAAAAGTTAGCCACATTCTACCAATCACTGGTCAGCGCCTTAAGCTGGTCTGTAGGTACAGCCGCCCTACTTTCATTGGCGTTCTGGCTGGCTGGCGATCTCATTATCAACCTACTTACCGATATTGAAACCGTACGCACAACCGCAAAAGCGTACCTTCCTTGGATCATCGCGCTGCCATTGATCGGTGTCTGGAGCTTTCTCCTGGATGGAATTTTTGTGGGCGCGACGCAATTTAAAGCGATGCAAAATACGATGCTTTTTTCTGTTTTTATCGTATTTTTACCCCTTTGGTGGCTAACACAAGACTATGGAAACCAAGGGTTATGGTTCTCTTTTATTGCCATTTTTGTGGCAAGAGCCCTGTCTGGGGGCTATGTTTATTGGAGTCTATGTAAACATAAACGTTGGATGGATTGATGACCTCTTTACTGGCTGTACTGATCTCGGCTTCGGGCACAACCGATCTACCGCTTGATACATTAACGCTACCGCCGTCATACAGGATAGAGGTTGTAGCTAAAGCGCCCAATGTTCGTCAGCTGGCACTCGGAAAGGATGGAACCCTTTTTGCTGGCAGCCGTCGAGCAGGAAAAGTGTATGGGTTTATTGATAGAAACAACGATGGCATTTATGAGCAAACCGTCGTCATCGCCAATAAGCTCAATATGCCCAGCGGCATCGCCATAAAGGGAAATGATCTCTATTAGCAGAGATTTCCCGCATCCTCAGATACAAAAATATCCTGCCATTAGTTCCTTACCTCTTACCCAACCCTGAGGTGTACTACGACGCGCTACCCGACAGTACTTATCATGGTTGGAAGTACCTGAAGTTTGGCCCTGACGGGGCGCTTTACTTCAATATTGGCGCCCCCTGTAATATCTGCTTACCTAAACCGCCGTTTGCATCCCTGATGAAGCTCGATAGCGATAAGCAGGTCACGTCCGTTGCAAACGGTGTTCGTAATAGTGTTGGTTTCGCTTGGCACCCTAAAAGCCAACAGCTGTGGTTTACCGACAATGGCCGTGATCACTTAGGTGACTACCTTCCTTCCGATGAGCTTAACCATGTAGAGCGGGAGGGCGAACATTTTGGTTATCCATTCTTTCATGCCCAAGGCTTGCCCGATCCCCATTACGGTAGTGCACAGTATGCCAATAAGCATAAATACAGCTACAAACCCGCCACCTACAAGCTAGGAGCCCATGTCGCACCTTTAGGCATGACGTTCTCAACACATAGCCCTAATGCGCATCAGCACACCCTCTATATTGCTGAGCACGGCTCATGGAATAGTAGCCAGAAAGTAGGTTATCGCGTGGTAGCCTTAGAGATAAAAGACAACAAGGTGGTAAGTCACAAACCGTTTGTGACCGGATGGCTCAATAATGAAAATCACTGGGGGCGACCTAATGACATTATTGAGGATAACGATGGGAGTTTGCTGATATCCGATGATTATGCCGGTGTCATTTATCGCCTGTCTAAGGACAAGCCACCGAGCATAAAATAATACCGCATCCAATCGACGCGGTATTATGCCTAGAGCGGATTAGTGGTCCTTTCGACCCGCACTGGGGTTAACCGTAAACAGTAAGGGTTGCGCGCCCTCTTCAATTTCAGGTCCATTTTCTCGATTCACCCGCGTTTCTAACTCCTCAATCTCAGGTGCACCATCAAGCCGCATCGATTCCTCATAATCACAGCGGATACACTCTTTATACTCCCGCTCTTCATCTCGAAAGGTGCGGATACAGTCCATTTCACCACAACGGGGACAAACGGCGCCGGCAATAAATCGTTTTATAATGCTCATAATTTTATCTCTAACTCACCTTGTCGGTGCAGGTAAGCGACCGGAAAGGCCCCTTACCTTTTTAGGGTTCTAAGCTGCGGTTTGGATACCGCAATGGCGAAGCAGTGCATCAACTTGCGGCTCACGCCCACGGAAAGCGACAAACAGCTCCATCGGCTCACGGGACCCACCCATCTCTAAAATGTGCTGACGGAAATCATTACCTGCAGATTCACTAAACACACCCTCCTCTTCAAACCGAGAGAACGCATCGGCTGAGAGCACTTCCGCCCACTTGTAGCTGTAATATCCTGCGGCATACCCACCGGCAAAAATATGACTAAAACTGTGCTGGAAACGATTAAATTCAGGTGGCGTAATGACCGCTACGCGACTACGAATATCATTTAAGTAGCTCTGCACATCGGTTACACCAGGCTCGTAGTCACGGTGCAAACAGAAATCGAAGAGTGAAAACTCAAGCTGACGCACCATCATCATACCGGATTGAAAGTTACGCGCTGCCAACATTTTGTCTAATAAGGCACGGGGTAAGGTTTCACCCGTCTGATAGTGCCCGGAGATTAGCGCCAATGCTTCAGGCTCATAACACCAGTTTTCTAAGAACTGACTTGGCAACTCAACAGCGTCCCAAGCAACCCCATTAATACCACTCACATCAGCCGATTCGATCTGAGTCAGCATGTGGTGTAAACCGTGACCAAATTCATGGAACATGGTGGTGACTTCGTTGTGGGTCAATAAAGCAGGATCATCCCCCACCGGCGAACTAAAATTACACACTAAATACGCAACGGGAAGCTGAAGCGTACCGTCCGCTAAGCGGCGACGTACACGACAATCATCCATCCAAGCGCCGCCCCGTTTCTTTTCACGGGCATAAAGGTCTAAGAAGAAACGTGCAATCACCTCCCCTTGACGGCGAATCTCAAACAACCGTGCATCTTTATGCCAACGTTCAAACTCATCCACCTCACTGATCTCAATATCAAACAGTTTTCCTGCGACCGTAAATAGGCCATTCAACACTTTAGGAAGGGGGAAGTAAGGGCGAATCTGCTCTTCAGAAATAGCGTATTTAGCCTGCTTCAGTTTTTCACTAAAGTAAGCAAGGTCCCATGCTTGCAGGTCCTCAACCCCGAACTCCTCTTTAGCAAAATCGCAAAGCTGCTGATAGTCTTGCTTAGCTACCGGTAAACTTTTCTCTGCCAAATCGTTCAAAAACTGTACAACCTGATCGGTTGTTTCGGCCATTTTCGTGGCAAGGGAGTATTCCGCGTAATTATTGAACCCCAATAATTTCGCCAACTCTAAACGCAGCTCAAGAATCTGCGTCATCACAGATGAATTATCCCATTTGCCTTCACCTGGCCCCTGATCTGATGCCCGTGTCGCAAAGGCGGTATACACCTCTTTACGTAGCTCGCGATTGTCCGCATACGTAATCGTCGGCAGGTAAGAGGGAAAATCTAAGGTGACTAACCACCCGTCCAACCCTTTTGCTTCAGCCATCTGCTTGGCCGCAGCTAACGCCATCGGCGGCAAACCCGCCAACTCGCTTTCGTCGCTAAGTAGCTTGTTCCATGCGTTACTGGCATCTAAAACATTCTCGGAGAACTTCGTCGTTAGTTCTGAGAGCTTCTGTTGTAGCTCTGCATAGCGTTTTTGGCCATCACCATTTAACGCGATACCAGATAGACGAAAATCCCTTAGGGTATTAGTGACGACCTTCTGCTTAGCCTCATCTAACTGTTTAAAGTTGTCACTCTCTGCAAAATCATTGAACGCTTGGTACAGCGCTTGATTCTGCCCCATCTCTGTCCAGTATTGAGACAACTTAGGTAAACAGGCGTTATAAGCGTCTCTCAACTCATCCGTATTAACCACCGCATTCATATGAGAGACCGGCGACCATGCTTTAGCTAAACGGTCATTCATCTCTTCCATCGGGGCGACTAAACTGTCCCATGTGGGTGATGTCATTGAGCTTAAAATACGTTCAACCTCTGCCCGGCTATCCGCCAATAATTGATCAATCGCTGCTTCGATATGATTAGGTTTAATCGAACTAAAAGCAGGTAATAACTGCGGCTCAAGCATTGGGTTGCTCATCTAATATGCTCCTGAAGAGAGGGGTAATACCTCTTTAATGGGATCAAAAATTAATTTTTCAATTACAATTCTATTTAAACTTACACCCGTAATTTTGTCATAATGGTTTTTTTACCCCTTATTCGAGTAATAAAATATGAAAATCCGTACCTATCAAGGCATGACACCTAAACTTGGGGAGCGTGTATTTGTCGATCCAACGGCGGTCGTGCTGGGTGATGTAACGTTAGGTGATGATGTTTCAGTGTGGCCACTTACGGTCATTCGCGGCGATATGCACCGTATCAGCATAGGCGATCGCACCAGTGTGCAAGATGGTTCCGTGTTACATATTACTCATGCAGGCCCTTATAACCCTGACGGTTACCCGCTTATCATCGGTTCTGATGTCACCATCGGCCACCAAGCGATGCTACACGGCTGCACTATCGGCAATAAAGTACTGGTCGGCATGGGCGCCATGATTATGGATGGCGCGGTGGTAGAAGATGAAGTGATTATCGGCGCAGGCACCCTTGTTCCGCCCGGTAAAACGTTAGAAAGCGGCTACCTTTATGTCGGTCGCCCCGCCAAACAACAGCGTCCCTTAACAGAAAAAGAACGCACTTTTTTCAGTTATAGCGCCTCTAATTACGTGAATCTAAAGGACAAGCATCTTGAAGAAGACTACGCTAACTTATAGCGCACTTATCCTCCTGATAAGTTGCAGCGGTTGTAGTTATAACACCGATAGTACGCCCGACGCCTGGTTAAAAACATACGGCTTATCGACCCCTACCCATCTTGGGGAGATGACCTTGTGCCAAAACTTTGGCTGCACTCAATCTGAAACCATACAGCTCTCCAAACAGGAGATGGAACAGGTTCAATTACTGTTTACCCCTTTAGCCGATTCGGCGGAAGATGAGCGCAACAAGATAGCCCACGCGATTGGACAGCTAGAGACAATCACCGGCCCTAAATTGCACACAGAAAATGATTTAGCTAAGAACGCATTTGGCTTTAGCCTTAAAAGCCATCAACTCGACTGCGTCGCAGAATCCAGCAATACCAGCAACTATCTACTTCTTTTAGATAATTTGGCCTTACTTAAATATCACCGGGTTGGCGGTAACATGCATCGCGGCTTGTTCACCCTGCATGCCCCCCATAACAGCGCCGCTATTATCGAAAAGGGCACCGATAACGCATACGCTGTCGACTCATGGTTTCGTGCCAATGGCCAAGACGCATGGATTGTAGAGGCCGAGCAGTGGCTTTCTGGCGCGGCCCCTTAACCGAGTAAGGAAAAGCGAGGCCGCTTAGACATTGATACCCACTTAATTCTCAATTGCTATTGATATCTATTCTCATTACGATTATCCTCTACAAAAATTTATTACTGTAAATAGATAGGAATTGATTTA
>Ga0115007_10001056_pt1 | contig 17930 bp, 11 predicted proteins | sample ArcOceMetagenome_2_FD_87166 | JGI IMG/M metagenome (GOLD analysis project Ga0115007, IMG submission 87166) | Marine eukaryotic phytoplankton communities from Arctic Ocean - Arctic Ocean ARC135M Metagenome | ecosystem: Environmental > Aquatic > Marine > Oceanic | place: Arctic Ocean | collected... | reverse complement strand
TAGATGGTGAATAAAATTTATATCTCGGCATCAAAATAAAACAGCTCTCTATCTCTCTCTTTCTTGGTGCGACAAACATTATCACAGTTACAACAAACAAAAATTGAAGGGGTAGTTTTATTCTATTTTAAAGATAAACATACCTTGTAAAAAACGATCGTTGCCTGCTACGCCGCCCCCTTAACCAATATCAATAGCGTCACCTTCCTTTATAGACGCTCCTGCCACAACTTTCAATTCACCTCCCGGGACTGCTCTTCCCGTTAATATATGAGGACTCGATCGATCATGGTTACACATGTCAAGGAATGGGATCAATAAACGATACGATTTACCTTCATCAGCATCACCTTGGACCGTAAGAACACGTGATGTAATCAACCATACCGCCCATGCCAATTGGTCTTCAATCACAGGAGAACCATCTATCCACTTTGGGAAGTTTTCATTGTTCGCAATGTCTGATTGGAATCGAGAACATATCCGTTCTTTACGCTTTTTAGTTTCTTCTACAACCAAAGGATATTGTAACTCGATCAAGGCACGATCCGAAAAGAATCCCGTGCTACTCATGCAATCCTCGCCACGAAATTTTGGTAACATTTGATAGTAAGAAGCTTTTCCGCTAATCTTTTTATTTTCTGTGTTGTCGTCTTCATCGGTGGATGATGACGACGACGACGACGCGAGTGTCTCACAATAGTCTTTTAAAAATGCAACAGCCGGTAAGGTTGGATCTGATCCTTCTTGTCCAAAATTAACTGCTTGTTCGTATGGAATTCGGATTATCGTATCTCCCTTCTTAATAGGTTTTAAAGCTACGATACCTCTTATTTTTATTTCATTATTAAGTGGTAAATTTCCAATAGCACATCGACTAAAGTTGTCCCCGGCACCTCCTTCCTCCATATAGTCATAAAACAACCTTGCTTCATTTGATCGATCAAGATCAACTTGCCTGTCCTTTGTCGATCCACCGACAGATCCAAACCCCTTCAGACCACCACCGCCACTACTATTATTTCCTGTTTTTTTCTTTTTCTTTTTGGCAGTTTTGGCCATGCATAGTATCGAGTTTGAATTCATACTTGCTGTTGTACCATGTGGAACTAATACTTGTAGCCCACCAATTGAAAATGCGGTACTTAATGTTGATGAATTAGACCGAACCATCAAATTGACCATTATTATTTGAAGGACTTTCATGATGGTTCGACTACTACTACTAGTATTATTACTTTGACGATGACATGATGTTACGTCATCTCTCGCGCTGAACCCCGTCACGGAAGGAAACATCGTTGTATGGAACAGAAATATAAATAGAGAGAGAGAGAGAGAGAGAAACCTATCCTCTAGCTAGTATATACTTTGTGATCGTCCGAACAGAAGAAATTCATTCATTGCCAATAAGCAAACGGCATCTTCAATCTTCCATCTTCCATCACAACATTTCTGAACAAAACATCACAAAATGAAAATATGAAATCGAAATCTGTACGTACGCGTTTACGGGACTGGACTTAATAGCATCTACAATTAAACAAGAAGCTAGAAAATGTGAAAAAATGTACACCCCACCCCATGGTACTTGCAGTCAGTCTACTTTTTAGCGCACATCAATGTTATTGGAGTTGCTACTAGTACATGTAGTAGAGTATGCACTTGCATTTATACTAAATTTTCCTTAGGGTGGAGCAGTAGGTAAAAATTGGAGGACAACTTTGCAAACTTTTTGCAATGAAGTATTCATCAATCACCATCATCACAAAATACCCATGACTCACCCAGACAAATTATTGCAACATACTATACAATATACTGGGCTATGTGAGTGAGTTGGGTGAGCCCCAAATATTGATGATGATGTGGGATTAAGAGATAACAAGAGCAATCAATGTATTTTGTAAAGAGTGTATGGCACAATATCACTGCTTGCTAGTTTGGTATCAGATAGCTCAAAAGGTATGCAGCTGCAGACCTTCAGTGGTATTGTGATCTATCTAACAGCTAATAATGCGCAAACGATTCGAAAGGTCTATTAATACGCACCTACAGATTACATAAAGGACAACTACTAAATTAATGGTGTATGCTTACTTTGTTGCTGTTTATAATCATTTATACAGTATTAATTATCTTATATTACTTTGGGGTGCTACTCTATTACAGTAGACAGAAACATTGAAATACCATTATTTATTTAAAAGGTGTCGAGCAGGTTTCTTCAATAATAAATGCCTCACTTACAGCGTAGGCTGTGTATGGCTGTGCCGAGTTTCTTGCCAAAACAGCAACATAAGTACCTGGTTCAAGCGGCCATTCACCATTTCCAGCATGGATTTGGCTCACAGGAATAAGGTTTTTATTGACCTCTTCCCTACAGTTACGGGTACCGCATGCCCAAGACCAAATATTAGGATTTTGAAGACTATTGCTGTCAAATTGTTCATCTACGAGAAAAAGTCCCACCCAATCATCACTGTCAGGCTCGCAGTTTGTCAGGGAAACTTCAACATCGACCGATGGTACATAGCAATCGCTGAGAACTGATATTGCATTAACACAATTGGTGGGAGGGGATGTAGTGAATGTAGTTGGAGATGCCGAGGGAGATACTATAAGTGGATTCGCAGGAGGAAGGCTAGTTGGGGGCGATGTAAATCGAATGAGTGGCTGCTTTGTCGGAGATGCACTAGGGGACATGGTAACTGGGAATGCGCTAGGCGACATGGTTGTAGGGGTTAGAGTAGGATCTGGTGTAGGACGTGCCGTGGGAGATGGAGTAGCCGCACATTCCGTGCAACACTCGCAACCCTGTGCATCGCAATCAACACTAAGAACTTCCATGTTTTTAAAACGACAAATTTCTTTTGGTAAACTTCCAGTTAAATCGTTGTTTCCCAATGTTAGTACTTGTAAATTTCTCAAATCTGAAAGGCTACTTGGAACCCATCCAGTCAAATTGTTGTCGCTCAACGCTAATTTAACAAGTGAATCCAAGTCGCCGATGTCCCAAGGGATGTCTGAGCTCAGGAGGTTATAGTCCAAATGAAGTTCAGTCAGAGATACCAACCCCAAAAGATCGTCTGGAATGCGGCCAGTGAATTGATTCTTTCCAAGTTCAAGAATTTTGAGATTCGAGATGAGATCAAAGTCAATATTTATTTGACCATTAAGATTATTCCTTCGAAGACGCAAGCTCTCTAGATTAGAGAGATCACTAAATTCTGTTGGAATGCTTCCCTCCAACCCATTACCATCGAGAACAATGTGTTTTAACGAATTGGAGAGAAGAGATAGCTCTGACGGTAGATAACCTCCTAACATCAAATCTTGGATATCAATCCTCTCGTACATGCCGTTATCATTACAAGGAGCTGCTTTGCTGGAGGCAAACCAAGTACACTCATCTGTGTATGTCAGCCATCCTTGAGGAAGGTCCTCCATCATTCGACGTTGACGTTGTTGTGGTTGTTCTAATTGAGGAGAAGGTGGGGCCCAAGTAAACGCAAATAAGGACAATACCCATCGTTGAATGACGCGATCTTCTAAATATTCGTAATAGGTAGGGTCTCGAGATAGCCAATCAGTTGCTAGATATTGTGGAGAATCGATATCACTTTCGATCCTTGCTGCATTACGTTCATTCACAATCCCTCGACTTATCAAAAGATCCAGTACTTCGTTAAACACAATTTCTGCGGCTGCGAAGTACGAAGATGTCGAAGAACGATGTCCAAGGATACAGATAATTCGTATCATCATAGAACACAGGTTTTGATTTAAGAGTGAAGAGTTTAAAGAGGAAAGATGTTCAGAAGAAGTGAGATTTTTAGTGGTGGTGATGGTGGTGGTAAGATAATACTTTCAGGAAAAAATGAGGACTCCTAAGATTAAATTAAGAAGATATATAACATAACTTACCATCATCGATTGGACTATCAGTTGGGGAAGGTACGGGTTGAGAAGTTGCTAAGGGAGAAGGTTGTGTTGGATTACTGGCATCGACTAAGTCGTCTTCTTCAGTGATCGGCGAATCATCCATATCGATCCCAGCATCAAGATCTGGCCAAATATCAAGGATATTGTCATCATTATCCTTATCATTCTCGATATTATTTTCATTGCTCCCACCACCCTCGACGGAAGAATTAATAGATGACGTCGAACTGTTGTTGTTATCGTTATCATTGCCACGCATACCTTTAAGTGCAACCCCTAGGGCGATAATTGACGCAAATAATACGAGAGCTAGTACACCAGCGATGATATATATACGCTTCGTTCGAATAGAAGATGACGCCTCGTCCTTGCCACTAATAGACTTAACTTTTCCTTCGTCTTTCCTGTAAGATGAAGTAGTACTTTGTCCGGGAACTCGGATCATACCTGGAGGAGTTTCCGGTAAAGTTTCGTCGTCATCGTTATCATTGTCGGTATTGCCACTAGGAATTTTATCTTCACTCTTGCTATTCCTACTACTACCACCCTTGTTCTTATGTTTCTTTTCTGGTGTGATGTATTCCTTGAACAATCGGATTCGAGGTTTAGAATCGGCACGACTAGAGCCGTTACCAGAAAAGAAGCTCCTCGTAGTTTCATTGACGGTATCGTTAGCGATAGTACTAACATCATCTTCTACACCAACAATTGACATAGTTTCGTTGGGGAGTTGAGCAACATCTGTTGATAAAGAGTAACCATCGATGGTGTCTGCATCTGCATCAGCACCGCCACGGTTGTTATTGCCACCATTCATTACACTAGCTAAAGTTTCTCCACCGGCAACACTATCATCCATATTGTCTTGATTCTTGACACGTCCAGTCTGATTATCTTCCATCATCATTTTGAAGTAGTTCGTTTCTGCCGTCTCGTTCCAGACGGCATTTTCCATGTCGGAACCAACAGATTCGAAATCCATAATGCGGTAGTACTATAATTTATTTCTATTCTTCTGTTTGACTTTTTCTTTGTGATCCTTTTCTTTGAAGTAACGAAGTTTCGAAACGAATTGTGGATTGATATTGTTCGATGATAACGATAGCAGCTAGCTACTTAGTAGACTTTTGAAAATCTTATAGAAAAAAGAGAACGCCTCTCGTTGAAGTGGCGTGTACTGTATGTTGTTTGCCCTACACACTTGCTCAAGCACTGCAACTGCAGTCGTTTGAAATCGGATGAAGAGCGAGATCTACGCATAAATTCGAGTTTTTGCTAACGTCTAGTTTTCTGTCACACCAACAGAAATTTTATGCACAAAAATTCATCAACAGAAACAAAATCGACGAAAATTTCACCTAAAACGAGGCCTACATACCTATTTTTAGCAACAGGCGCGCGCAAATTTTTTGTTCACTTCTTACTGTGGGATTGATGACGTGAGAATTTCTTACCACACGGTAGTGATACTGTAATATATTATGATTATCTATTGTTAAGTACATAAGTTGTTATAATTAATTGGAGAGAAGAAGGTTTAAACAATTTGAGTACAATGTAGCTGGGATATTGATTAACTACAAAAACTGTGCAAAGAGCAGCAATGATGTGTGTGTGATCAAGCACCCCCCATATAGTCTCATCATAACATGATACCTGAAGTATATTATATATATATATATATACATACATATATGTAGCGCAAATCAAACTGTACATCACGCTACAACAATATTATCAATTGCAATCTGAGTTACAGAATATTCTACTAGTACTGCATATACTAGGAGACAGTTAGCTACCTTAAGTACATTGAGATTTCTGCTATACATACAGCTACAGTTAGTATTAATTGAGAAAAGTAATTGGGAAGAAATATTTTTTAGTGCTACTAGTAGGTAACTTTTTTGTATCGTATCGTATCTAGCTAGTAGAGGCAGAAACTAAATAATATGGATAATAATAAACTCATGTGCAAATTATTATGGTATTTTATGTAATATTATAGTACACCATCGTCGACAAATTTGATCACATAATAGGATTCTTACTTACAAAATACAATTGTAAAGTAGATATATCAGCATAATCTACAATCAAATTCAAATTCAAAAAGAGATCCTTGGGATTTGCTACATTCATTCGTTTTTCTTTAATGTATAAATTTTACACAGGGCATTCAGTGTTTGGATTGTCCACTATATGAAAGTCGGGACTACTGGCAAAAGACGAAAAGGACGAACCTTCACCGTTACGAATTAGGTAGGCCCGGTATGTTCCCGCACGGGCTACATCGGTAACTCTTGAAAAGGATAATACCTCAGTCTGGACCGTTTCAGTACAACGTCGATCACCACAGGTATATAACCATGAAACAGAATCATCATCTAATAGGTTTTCAGGATCATGAGAAATATCATACATCGCAACCCAGTCACCAGGTTGAGGAGTACATACATTAAAGTAAACTAGTACTTCCGAACCTCTACCAAAACAATCTAAACTTAATTCCAATCTATCCACACATTCGGATTCTTCGGATTCTGATTCAGCTGAAGATATTTCCGTTGATACTACTGCCTTGTTAGAACTCGTTGTTTGTACTTCCTCAGTAACGACAACACTAGTTGTTGTTCCGGCTGAATCAACATCCAGTTGTGGTTTTTGCACTAGATCCGTGGATGAAATCATATCTACAGTGTTGATAGATGACGATGACGATGAGATTGCTGCTGCTGCTGCTTGATCTTGTGTTATAGCTGCTTCCTCATTGTCCATTGTCATAACAAAAGTAATAATCGAACCAATTAAGATCAAATGAAGTGCACAACAAAAAAACAACGCCATACGGAATCGTCGACTACCTCTAAAATGAGTAAACATTCCAGGTTTTCCTCCTCCTTTAGAAAATTGACCACCTGATAATGGTGATTTTTCCATTGTTAGTGTCGTATCAATCATTGAATCTTCAACGTCCATCAATGCAACTCTTCTGCTGTTTTGATACTCATCATCAAATGAGTCTTCAGCAGGGGGAAGTTGTAAATTACTAATAACGTATTTATCATCATCGTTGGTCATCGGGCACGGTGATGATTCCGGACAACAAAATTCAAATGGCATACCGGTTGTACCATCAGCAGAGGTGTTTACTGCTGCTGTTGCTGCTGTACTAACTGGAATGTGACCTCCTTCTTCTTGACTGCTTTGAGGAGCAGTATTTGTACCAACTGTCGTTGCCGTTGTTGCTGGTGCATCAGCATTAGAATTATTATCATTACCGGTACTTTTATTACTAAACTCATTGTCAAACGTCTCCTCGTTGTCATTATTGTTATCATCATTGCCATCATCATCCTCATCAACAGAATCACTAATCAATTCATCGTCTGGTACGTCTGCATCTGCTTTTCTTGCTTGATTGTTAATCATAGCTGATGATGCTTTATCTAAAAACTTACGAAATCGTGGTCCTTTATTTGCACCAAAGTCATTTGGAGATATTTCTTTATCTAATACCGTTTCAAGCTGAGTTAAAGGCAAATCAACACCAGCTGCCTCGTATGAATTCAAAATCATTTTTCGTGAATCTTCAGCAGACATGATTGTACTAGGACTGCCTGTACTTGTACCACGACTTTGCTCATCCGTCATGAGTGTGCTGCTGCTACCATTAGCACGTTGAGCATGATCAGGAGTAGCAGTAGTACCAAGCACTGGAGCTGGGTTGGTAGGCATAGGAGGGTGTTGTTCATCCATGGTTTCGTAAGATTATTTTTTTGTGATTATTTGTATGTGAGATTTCCTACCTTCCCTTTCACTTCGTTTTTTTTAGTGCGCTGTAACTTGTTTTAAATTATTTTATGGGTCGGATACTTACGCGGGAATAACCATTGACACATTATTTAAATAGGGCAATTTGAAATAGACTTAAATAGGAATTGCATGTGATAACTTTTAACAAAAAAAATTTGGAATTATTGAGCATGCTCGTTCCGTTGCCAATTTAAAGCACGTGTCATCCTGTATTCCCCTCTTTTCTTAGTTAATTCCCTCAGCCATTCCCCCGAATCCAATTTGGCATCAAACTTGAACTTCATATACCTTTCATTTACATGTGTTGTCGTATCTTTTCTTTTTTCTGTTCTTGTTGACACCCAACAACGACATTTTATTGACGATCATAAACTCTAAACGACACATTTTTTTACAGTACAACACGTCTAAATACAATACATTGTAATTTATATCACCATGGAGACTCGACTTCTAGTATCGTTGAATTTCTTACTATTTCTCGCCACCGCTAGAGGTTTTAGTCCAGTGGTAGTCCATCAACAAGCATCGAAAACTCATTTGAATTTACAGCGGTTGTCGTCGGAAAGCGGTGGTGGAGGATATAAACAAGATGGTGTTAGTAAGCATATTATGCCAAGAAGAAAAGACTTTCTTGCTTTACTAGGTACGATCGTAACAAGCTCTATCGTATCAAGTAGTCCAGCGATGGCGGAAGCAGAGATTAAGACGTTCGATTTATCACTTCCATCGTATGATTCTATCAATACGTTGAAAATTACCGATGAAAAGGCATTGGGTGTCGAGAATCCTTCGCCAGAAAAAGATACGGCGAAAGCAAGTAAAGTGAAGAAAACGAAACAGAAAAGAGATGGAGGGGATAATACTGGTAACAACAACCCATTGGCTAATGTTTTACCGTCTATGAACAAGAGTGTTGTCAAAAAATCACCGCAAAAGACTGTTGAAAAAGCTTCTAAACCGTTAAAAGATGAACCATCATTTGAATACGAAACAATGGATATGTCACTACCTTCCTACTCCACGAATACAGAAGCTAAAGAAAAAGATTTCTTTTCTATTCAAAAATAGATCATATGGCAGAATAAACGGCTTTGGGATTGATTGTCTAGTTATGATACACATAGACATCTGTATGTTTAATGTAGCCTCGTTCATCGTGTATCAATTCTAGTAGAGATTGTACATAGTATTCTAGAGGCTTTCTAACTAACTAATGATTTTAAAAATATATTATATATACAATACTAGTAACTTTAGTCAATTCACCACTTCACTTGATTTATTATTGAGATTTTAATTCATTTTTTCATTTTATTTCATTCATTGTGCGGCGCATTCAGGAACAGTAAAGTTATGCGTAGTGATAACATCATATGGTTGCATACTATCCCGAACGAGTGAAATCTCATAATTTCCTTTCCCAAGATCTAATAATGTTAAATATCCTTCAGTTTCATCTGTATAGTCCCATGAATCATATGCGTTAGTATCCTCATCATCACCAGTACCTCGTATCCAATACCAATCACCGTCACGTTTGGCAGCAAAGCAATATTGGACCGTAGAGAATGCATTAGTAGTACCGTCTTCAAAGCAATTCGAAGATACAACAAGACTATGATCTGGACAATTAATATTAGACCAGGGGCTATCTGTAACCTCTGAAGTAACTGCCGTAGTCGATACATTAGTTACCGGTACGGTCTGTTGAGGTGTTGGAGCAGGTGTCGGATCAGGAGTAGGGGGAGGGGTAGTTTCGACATCAGTAGTTTCACTTTCGCTTACATTTTCATTGTTATCGTTGTCTTCTTGGGGAAGGGTAGTTTGGTCAGTGATAGGTAGTGCTGTTTCTGGTGTTGTAGGTGTCGGAGGTGGCGCTGAATCGGACCATAACGAGTTTTGTATTTGTTTATCCTCGATTTCTTCTTTTAAATCAATTTCTGCATCATTATTTGCACTATTGTCTTCACCAGCAGCATCGTTAGGAGAAAGATCGATGATATCATCACTGCTGTTCGTATTTACAACATCTACAACCTCTGCACCTTCTTCATCAACTACAGCGGCGGCCGCAGATGATTTCGAGGACTCGTTATTGGTCATTTTCAATGCCAAATACCCAACAATGCCACTAGCAATCATTATTATAGCAAACGCGATAAGGAACAGTATCATTCTCCTCGAACAATAATTACGTCGTTTACCTTTGTGGATATCGTCATAATTCTTATCCGCGTCGTAGGCACCACTAAATTCGACAGCTTCTACTTCAATACCATTTTGACTAAAATCATCAGTAATGATCGTATCTTCGCGAGGTAAAGAATTGACGTGTTGTAATTTGTTTTTGTTTCTGTCACCACCAGGTCGAACAAATGATGAAATATTTTCTGTTTCTTGTTCCTTTTCTGCGCCAGATTCAAAAAGTTTAAAAGGATTAAAACTGGTTGTAGGAAATAATACCGATTGACTCAAGGAGGAACAATCAGAGACGTCGTCGGTATTAGTATTTGATTTCTTGTTGCCCTTTCTAAACGGCATCGTGCGTGCGTCTTCGTCGTTATTGGGATACTGCTATGGAGCAAAATTATGCAATGTTTATTCACTTCCTAAAGAACTTTGACTTTTCCAGCAGCTCTTCGTTGTTGAACTAAGAACATCAACAGCACACTGTATGTTTTCATTCGCATTTGTCATCGGTTGTTGTAATGTCGTAATGTCACATCATACATACTTTCGTGAATTTTACGTTGTCAGGCGCTCAAAATCGGCTATTATCGATTTATTTCCGACTCACATGGCACGATGTGCGCATAAAATTATATGCGCCCCTTTGCTTCGCGGAAGTAACTGAGCATAGTGACTCCTAATTATGTAATACTAGTACTTCGAAGTACTGTGTGACAACATATCGCATTTCTCGAATACATACTAGTAGCGGATTGCTGTTTAAATTAGAGAGTAAAAAAAGCATCTTGATGTTTGTCCTTCTAGCATTTTTCAAAAGAAAGCATGATTGATTCATTATTTATGGTTTATTCTTACAATACTGTAGGAAAAGTCAACAAAGAAATGAATAATAGAATTGTTTATGGTATGATTCGATTCTGATAATAGAATTGCTTTATAAATTAATTAGTTATACAGTAAAATATATGTAATATGTATGAAACTGAGAAGAAGAATCTCGAAAAGAAAAAAAGGCATACATACGTCCCTTAAAGATTTTCTTTCGTTCTTTCTTGTTCATCTTCTTTAGTTAGTAGCACATAAGATGGTAAATTCAGTGGATGCAATGAGAGGATACTCCTCCATATCTGCATCTCCATTTGAGTACAGACCAAGTACGTAATTACCTTCCGGAAGACCAGAAATTTCTCTATCCAATCCATTTCGTACATATCCCCAATCTCTTTCTTGGAATGGTGCATATGCCTGTGGAGTTTCAACCCACTCCCAGAATTGATCAGATGTTTCATCGGCTATACACATACTAATACTAGCAGATGTAACTCCATTATTACAACCAGAGGAGGCAAATATTTCATCGACAACACATTCTGTTACTGCGAAATCATCAGTAAGATCATCATCACCTGTACCAGAATCAGTAACAAAGTCTGACGCAGTACCAGTGCTAGGCGTTGTAGAACGTCCTGTAGCACCTCCTGTAACATCCGATGATACAGCATCTGTAACAGCTACAGAAGAGTCAATGGTGGGTGCTTGAGTTATTTCGTCAACGGTAGAAATGGGGGTTGTGTCTACTGGTTCGATGACAGTCGTATCGACAATGACTTCAGGAATATCTTCTACTACTGTGGGGATTGTGTCACTTGTAGTAAAAATATCTTCTTCGTTGTCGCCACCATCAATTGGCGAGTCAAAGGAACCATCATTATTGGCGGCACCAGCGTCTGTGCCGTCAAGTTCTGATGCATTTGCAGAAGACTTCTTTAATTGTTTGGAATCTAAGCCTAACTTGATAGCGAGACCTAATAAAATACAAAAAGTAGCAATGGATGCAAAGATTAGCAACATTTTCTTTCGTTTGCTTGGATCTTGATCTTTGTTCTTCTCATCCATCGAGGAATCAGGATCGGATAACATCGAAACACCAACATCGTTTGCTTCATCAGCAGATGGCGAATCTTCAACGGTATGTGAATCATTTAGTGACACATTTTGTTTCGTTGATCCTCCTCCCGGAGGTGGAGGAGGTAACGAATCTCCCTCCGTTGAACAATCATCGTCGTCGTTACCATAGGCTAGATTTAATTGGTTATCATCCTGCGCCTCCTCAACAACCCCTGCTTCCTTCTTCTTTCTACCGAATAGACCCATTTTTACTACTTGATTTATTTGTATTGTATGTGAAATGAGTTGTTTGCAAATGAAAGCTTTAATGCAAATCATTTACTTTTCTCGTGGCTCGTGATGTACTAGTATTATATATTGGTTCGAATTTCTCATAATTAGAAAAATTCATGCCAATAAAGAACCAACTCTCCAAAAACACACGATTGGAAACGCCAACTTTCGGCGAGATTTTGTGGCCAAAAAAGATACGCGGGCTGACTGCTCGACCGAATTTTTATATGTTCGGCTCACGTCCTAATTTTTTCTATAGATGTGGAAGTAGGTACAGTATTAATTATAATGATCATATCTCCTTGCTATTGTGGGCTAGTAGTAAGATTGCAAACACAAGCTAAGAGGGTCAGAACCAGTAATGGTAATGGAAGCAGTTGCAGTATCAGCAGAAAAGTAACAGTTTTATAAAAGCACCCCCAATAGTAGACTAGACTGTGCATGTGCTGTGATGTGGTTGTGTAGTTGTGATCTTCCATTAATTGACTTCACCATCCATTTCACCAAATTTTTTCTACAAGCAGCAAAAAATCATTCTTATAATCAAGTGCTTGGAGAAGAGGGGTTTTAGTGTCATCAATCTTTTGAGTCAGTGTAAGAGCCTTCAGCACTACCTTCCTTCGCAGCAAGCATGCAATGATGATTGTGGATGCTCAAATCTTCCAAACCATTTTCAGTCAGACTTGATGTACACGAATGCAGAGCTTCCAAAGGGAACATGACAGAGTCACACACATATTTTTTTTTAAATAGGCTGTGTAAGAAATGAACAGAAAAATCAGTCTAACGTAACTTATTACTGTATGCTTGCTTATCTTGATTTTTAGGTATTATTTTTGCCTACTTACTGTACACTCCTTATACTTATTGTCTCACAATTGATTTTTATCCACGTATGAACAGATTTCAAATTTGTTTTGAGAAGATCTCCTTGTTTCGATTTTCTTCCAAATACAGCACACCATCACCCACGGTAATAACATCGTCGACGTGAAGAATCTAATCAATGATCAATGTTTGAATACAATTCAGTGATTCAATCATGCGATCATAAAATCAAAAAAGTAAGCAAACATCTCAAATCAAATAAATGTAAACTTGTCCTTGTTTGTCCTCGCACTCGAAAAAAGTAGTTGTGCTGTGTTACTAGTTACTAGTATGTAACTGCATCATAACTAATTACAACTTAATTCTCCTCGATTCGACTCACACACACACACCTTTCTTTCTATCGTATTTTATATTTGTATTGAGAGTTATCACTGTGATACCTTTCGATTTTCTTCCAACATCGTCGAATCAATAATCTATATATTTGTTGAATACAATTTGTATTGTTGAGAATTATTACTGATAATAATAGAAAATGGGCGTCGATAAAGAAGATATTTCCCCAGGTGATGGAGCCACATTTCCAAAGAAGGGAGATCAGTTGACGATGCATTATACCGGAACGCTTTCTGAGACCGGAAAGGAATTTGATAGTAGTGTATTAAGAGGTAAACCATTTCAATTTGTAATTGGTATCGGTCAGGTCATCCAAGGATGGGATGAGGGTGTAATGAAAATGTCTCTTGGTGAAAAGGCCAATCTGAAGATTTCATCGGATTACGGATACGGATCACGTGGAGCACCAGGTGCAATTCCACCAAATGCGGACTTGACGTTTGAAGTTGAACTATTGGCGATTGGACAACAGAAATCTCCAAACTTCACCGGCAGTAGCAGCAGTGGTAGTGGCAATTGCACCGTCATGTAGATATGATTTCATTCGTTCTGTCTACAACTACATTATACAGTAATCAGCAAATCAGAAATGATTTATAGACTACTACTTGTATATAGTATTCTGATATAAATCTATGTTGTTGTTGCCACACTCAAAATTAACAAACAACAATAACTGAAAAAAGTCTTTCATTCGTGATAAATTCTACGGTATTCTCGGTAAAAGTAATATTGAATTAAATATAGTATAGTTTATCTAAAATATTAGTAGCAAGACAATTTCCGCCTATTGCAAAAGGCTAGCTAGCTTTAATTAATTACAACTTGAAGATACCCTGAAGGTATTTCCAATCCCATACGCTAAAAATGAACCCCATTCACCATCTGCATTGTCACGAAGCAAAAGAATTATAAATTCTCCAAAGCCTGATACGTTAAATATTGTTGCCTCGCCATTACCATCGACAGGATCACTACAAAATTGATTCCCACATGACCATAACCAAGTAAGAGGAGTAGCGGGAATATCTGATAAATCCAAGCTCGAAGCAGGATAAATTCCTATCCAATCAAGGGATGTTGCATCACAATTTGTGAATGATATTTCAATATCATCACCGTTCTCGTAACAAGTATTTGTAGTCGCTATAGATGATATACAAGAAGAAGGTGGAGGTACGGGTAACGTTTGTGTTGTTGGTGAAAATGTAGTCGAAGATGATGTTGGAAAGTCTGACAACAAGGGAGGAGTAGATGGATTCAAAGATGGAAGTCTCGCCGTGACCGTAGGCATAATAGTGGTAGAAAAATCAGGTGGAAACGACGTTGGTGCGATATCATCAATTATCAGACTTGTTGGTGAATAGGTTATCATTTTTGTTGGAGAGTAAGTAGGGGGAGATGTTATTGATTTCGTCGGTGAAGCAGATAGAGGCAATGTGGAGTCAAGTACTGGTACTTCTATTGGTACTAGCGTAGGATTCTCTGTATTGATAGTGTTATTTGGTTCAGGGATCGAAGAAGGATTACTGGTAGGAAGGTTCGAAGTATTAGTGAAGCCAGCTAATGATGATGACGACGACGTCGACGAAGACTTCGGTGGTGTATTGCTTCGAGTCACGATTACTGCTGTAAAAACGGAGGCACCAATCATAACACAAATTAAAAATGCCATAATTTGAGTCATTGAAATACAACATATGAATTTTCTGTTATCATCATCGTCGTTCTCTTTATTACGCTGTATTGTTGTTGACACCTTCTTTTTAGGACTTTTACTACTAGATGACGAAAAATCATTTTCTCCCATACTTGTCGTCCATGTATATATATTCGAAGGACCATCCGTGATAAATACAAAACCTGGAATTGGAATTGGAATACTCGTGGGTTCTGCTGCTACAATATCTTCGTCATCATCATCATCATTATCGCGTTTATTATTTGATTGATGAATTGGACGATGCTGTAGTGGTTGCTGCTGCTGTTTTTGCTGAAGTTGTTGTTGTTGTTGCTGCTGTTTTTGTTGTTGTTCTTGCTGGTGATAAGGTTGTCGCGCTGGATGAAATACTGTTGCTATCGCAGGTGACAATTCTTCATCACCCTCCTCATCCATATCTCCCATCATCTTCACCTCGGAGTCTTCGTCGTCAGTGTAGATGTTATCAACGGTATCATTTTCGTACTGTTGACTAAGACCGGATGTATTATGATCTCCTAAAGCAACTGATGTTGGAGATTTTCGTGATGATAAGATAGTCGAATCCATTTGTCGATCATGTTCTTCGTATTTTTCGTACTCTAGCATATCACCTAGTGTAGAGTCACCAATTAAACTGTCTCCCGCGTTATTACGCTTCGTCATCATGGAACGAAAGTACTCTAGCTCGGGATTGTCTGTCCATACCATAGCTGATTCCACATCAGACATGTCATCAATTATTGCTTCACCTTTCAGCATTCTTTTTCTGTTGCAATCTGTAGGGTTCTCAGTGAAGAAAAACAGAACGACGAGGATTGAAGATGAAAAAAACAAGACAATGAACAATCCAATCCAGAGAGAGAGAGAACGGAGACGAATCGTTTAAAAAAAAAATGCGTGAAAAAAAGTAGTGAGAGGAGATGACAGCAAAATTTATGTAAATTAGTATCTATCCTTCGGTCCATTTATAGCAACGAACACAAACCCCGACTAAATTTGAATTGATGCACATGATGTCTCATCGCGTTCCCACCAACGGCGGCACAGATTTGTATCCACGTATGAACCGAAGATAGATCAGATTTTTGGTAGTACCAATGAAAACATGGAATTCAATTCAACAAGTAACAACACAAAGTAAAATTTTCAATTCCATTATATCCTTACAGAAAGATAAGTGCCCTGCTGCTTTATCTTTATCATTATCATTTACTCTGATTGCGTCTTGGCCATTGTGCATTCACCCACCCGTATGCTGCTCTGGACATCTTTGATCTGTCTACGGTGCGGTATCAGTTCCTTGATCAATAACGCCAAGACTCACATTCATAACCCCTTAAATGAGTGAAAAATAATGTCAAACAACAACAGACAGATGATGGGGGTCAAGACGAAGGTCTAACCAAAGGAAGGAGAAATAGTTTATAATCGCTTCTTAGGTGATCAAGTTTATGCAACTAGTCAACTTTATAATGGAAATCCTGAAATTGAAGACCAACATTGGCTCACTCTAGAACTACGAGATGCAGGACATTATAATTGAAATCCCGGACCTGTTGCCATTTCCACACTACGATTATGAACAGGATGTACTAGAATTGCATCGACATCGCTCCCATATGTTGTACATTCTAGATATCTTTAAAGCTATGTTGATGGGCGGGGCGGAGGCATCGGCACTTTACCAGTTTTTTAACCAGATCAAGATGAAGCTGCTATCTTTCCTCCATCTATACAATCAAAAATTTTGGTTCAATTCAATTCGTGGTTCATTATAATGGGAGGCGTTGGTCGAAACCATAAAAATTAATCGAGATAGTAGGTATGACTTTATTATTCACTTGCACGTCCCATTGCTGGAGCAATATATTTTTTAAAGAATCCTTGGACAAACAGAAGAGTTTGCTCATCGACATATTGGTCGTTGTTACTGGCAAATGGGAAATGGACACAAGGTCCCGCAATATTTTATGATGTTGCAGAAGACTACTTTGGAACACCACCCAAGGAATTGATTTACTACTGCCCTGAAACAAATTGCTTCAAACTCATTTATAGAGTCAAAAATGTATTATTGCAGAATCGCTGGGGAGATGAGATATCTCTATTGGAAGGAAAATGGAAAATTCCGAAAAAAAATATTTACTCTGTATTATGGGATGGTTATAATTTTTCCTCATGATTGATTCGTTTACTATGAACCATCTCACTCATAATAATACCTGTAATAGTAAAACTTTACTAACTTACTAGTCATATTCGATAGTCCTAACATTATATTCCATTTATAAAGGGATTTTAAAATGATAACAAATCATCACCTGCTGATTTCATTTCTTATTCAATAAACAGTAAATTTCTACAATAGTATGTGGGTATAATGTAAGAAAAGAGGATATGAATATGGATGTTGCCCTGTAGATAGAAGTGCTGTGGTCGTTGTTGTTGTTGCTTTAATTGGTGATGTTCTGCAATACTCAACAACCAACAACTGTTCCAAATTGAATGGATAGATGCTAATTAAGGTTGCACCTCTTATGATGATGATTATTATTATGGAGACAGTAGCAGTAGCAGTAGCAGTAACAGTAACAGTAACATCAACGTCCTAGGTAAGACATAAAACTGCACCTTGACTCCTGGAACGGTTGACCAGGGTGAAGGTAAAATGACCCTAAGTCCAGCGTATGACATTAAAAGACTCGGTCCTGGGGGAACCACATCCCATCCGGTACCCTGCCATGGCAAAGCAGGCCTGTCTCATACCTGACTATGATTAGTGCTCTATGCGGAGCAATAAACGGTTTTAATGTCTTCCTGCAACTGTATGGGGAAGCACAATCATTCCTACCTATTCCTTCCCCAC
>Ga0115007_10001055_pt1 | contig 17943 bp, 15 predicted proteins | sample ArcOceMetagenome_2_FD_87166 | JGI IMG/M metagenome (GOLD analysis project Ga0115007, IMG submission 87166) | Marine eukaryotic phytoplankton communities from Arctic Ocean - Arctic Ocean ARC135M Metagenome | ecosystem: Environmental > Aquatic > Marine > Oceanic | place: Arctic Ocean | collected... | reverse complement strand
CTGTTAAAAAACAACAGCCACCTGCTGGTGTGGCGTAATCTGTAAAACCATATTCTTCTGCCAGCACCATTTGTGGAGTTCGCACACGGCCATTAAAATCATAAAGTTTTTCTCGATCAACCCAACCTTCTAGTTCTGGCTTGGTAGCTGGTAAATTTTTGGCACAAAGTGGTCTGAGTAGAATATCATCAGCACCTGACTCTGAAGCAACAATTGGCATTGTTAGCCTACGCTGTGACATAGGACGTTGACCAATCACTTCGCCAGTTATAATAAAATCAAAGCCATCCACATGATTTTTTTTAATCCATTCAACTGCTTTACTAACCATAAATATTTTACAGTCTAGGCATGGATTCATATTCATGCCGTAGCCATGTTTAGGGTTTAGTAGCACCTGTTTATATTCCTGAACAACATCAACAATATTAATTTTTATCCCTAATTGTTCGGCAACCCAAAGAGCATTGTTACGTTTTTTTTTTGTTTATCTTCATTACGAATTGCATGAGTATGACCTTCCACACAAAAACCAGTGTAAAAGTTAATGCCTTCTACTTCAATACCTTGTTCTTGTATGACTCGCACTGCCAACATAGAGTCTAAGCCGCCTGAAATAAGAGCTATAGCTTTATGCTGTTTTGCCACTATGTTGTGCCGCCAACCGTTAACCCTTCAATTTTCAATGTCGGCTGTCCTACACCAACCGGTACATTTTGCCCTTCTTTGCCACAGTTACCGACACCAGTGTCTAGTTCCAAGTCATCTGCGACCATACTTATACGACTCATAACTTCTGGACCGTTACCAATTAATGTTGCGCCTTTCACTGCCTGAGTGATTTTGCCTTTTTCGATTAAATAGACTTCACTAGTTGAAAACACGAACTTTCCTGACGTAATATCTACTTGACCACCACCAAAATTAACAGCGTAGATACCTTTATCTACAGAAGCTATAACTTCTTCTGCTTTATGTTTTCCTGGCAGCATGTATGTATTGGTCATTCTTGGCATCGGCAAGTGGGCGTATGATTCACGTCTACCATTACCCGTGCTTCGAGTCCCCATTAATCGTGCATTGTGTTTGTCCTGCATGTAGCCTGTCAATTTACCTTTTTTAATCAACATCGTATTTTCTGTTGGTACTCCTTCGTCATCCACAGTTAATGAACCTCGACGATCTTGTAAAGTACCATCATCAACCACCGTGCATAAGGGTGATGCGACCATTTCTCCCATTTTCCCTGAAAAAGCAGAACTACCACGACGGTTAAAATCGCCTTCCAAGCCATGGCCTACAGCTTCATGTAGTAACACGCCAGGCCAACCCGATGCTAAAACAACAGTCATATTGCCTGCTGGTGCGTCGATCGCTTCAAGGTTTACTAAAGCTTGGCGTACTGCTTCTTTAGCATAATCTGTCGCCATATCGTTATCCTTAAAGTAACGATAATCTAGACGACGACCGCCGCCAGCACTGCCCCGCTCCCTCCGTCCCTTGGCTTCTACAATGACACTAACGCTCATTCTAATCAAAGGTCTAATATCCGCTACCAAAGTTCCATCACTTGCAGCGACAAGGATAGTATCTAACTCTCCTATCAAGCTTGCACTAACTTTTGTCACCCTATGATCAGCGGCTCTCGCAACCTCATCAGCTTGTTGCAGTAAGGCAAGCTTTTGTTCAACTGATAAACTAGCCAGAGGATCTGACTCACCATAATACTGAGGGCATTGTGTCCGCTTCCAAGCATGAACAGTACCGTTACCACCATGACGAGAAATAGCTCTAGCTGCCTTAGTTGCTTCATTAAGGGCCGGTAAAATTAAATCATCAGAGTAAGCAAAACCAGTTTTTTCACCACTGCAGGCACGAACGCCAACACCTTGTTCAATGTGATAGCCACCATCTTTGATGATGCCATCCTCGAGTACCCAATTTTCCTGGCGCGACTGTTGAAAGTAGAGATCAGCATAATCAACCCCTCTGCCCATTGTCATCTTCAGCGCATTTTCTAAATCAGCCTCTGTTAAACCAGCAGGCACTAACAATTGCTGACTCACATGTTGGTATGTCTTATCTATCATAAATATATTTTTACTAGTTACGACTATAGAATATCAAATTGTATCAGAAATCTACTTCTATCTCTTGTGATTATAAGCCTGGTAAAAAAGGTTTTATCATCTGCAAATCAGGTTCTTGCCATGAGCCAGTGAGTAAATAGTCATAGCTAATCAGATTCACAATATCTTTATCGAAAAGTCTACCTGCTAATTTGTCCGCTAATAAGATAGCTGTTCCTACACCTAGCCCTACCGGTCCAGCAGCAACTGCACCTGCTAAAGGTAATGTAGATGAGACATTAGGCCTCACTTTTACTTTTTGATTATATTGCTGGTTAACTAAATCAACAACTCCTTCAATGAGTATATCGGCACTGCCGCCCTCCAATGAAAAGTCTTTTGTCATCGCAAGCCCATCATTAATCTCAAAAGATGCCTTTATTGTTCTATAGTTCAAGCCCTGAGAAAATAACTCACTGAAGTCAAGAGATAGGCGACGTTGTATTGTTGCTATACTTAACAACCCAAAAGCGCGACCTGCTGCGCCTGGCTCAACATCTTTTAACTTACCTTTTTCCAGTTTAAAGCTTATTGTCCCTTTTGCTGCTTCTTCTGAAAAAGTCATAGGCCCACCCTCCCATGAGAGTGATGTCAGTAATTTTAATTTTTCTGCTTCAACTCGCGGTTCAAAGCCAAACTTTTCAATTAAGTTCGTAAAATCATGGCTATCTATTCTAAATGCTAATTCTGTTTTAACAGCTAATGGGAATTGGGTCCAAATGCCTTCAGATACCTCTAAACTATATAATTCAGAAGTTATGTTTGCAGAGTCAATTACCCATTTATTAGTGTCTTTATGACTGATTAGTTCCAGGCTCCCTAATGTAATATCATCTATGATCAACTCATTCACATTAATCGACATTGAAGGCCAAAGTGCGTGTTGTTTACCCACATTATCCTCTGCATTTATTTTTTTTGGTAATACTAACTTAAGTCTCTCTAGGTCAACTTTTAAGGTATCTTTTTTTGTTATATTTTCAGGAACAGAAACTTCCCCCTCTATCCCTTGACCAACAATTGATACGAGCCAATTCTTTCTTTCTTTGGCTGCTGTAATTTTAATATTTGGAAATTGTTGTCCATAGCCAAGTAGCTTTTCAGTTTCGATCGTCAATCGATCTACCCCACTTACTAGAGTGTCATCAATATTATATTTTTCATACCATAACAGCCACATTTCGGCATCAAGCTCCGACATCATAATGTTTAATCTTGAATTATCAAAAAATCGCCCATTTCCCAGTGATTCATACTCAACATTTACAATATCATCATATTTAATATTGATAATCGGGTTGTTTTTTGATTGCTTAAGAGTGACTTTAATATTTTTATTTTTATCAGCTTCTTTATAAAATGAGCCTGGTAGCGTAACCTCAGCACCCTGCAAATTCGATACAACAGAGGCATCAACATAAAAGTCACCTTTATTCTTTTCTGATATAATCACATCAAATAGATAAGGAAATTGTCCAGTTATAAAGTCAGGGAATGTTTTAGGCATGCTCGATGACACGAATATCCCCTCAGCAGATAAAACCGTGCTGTCGCCTTTCGGGTAAATATCAATATCAACATCTTGATTTAATAATTGACCTTTAATATTCTTAGCCGTCATACCTTTATTATCAAACTGGACCATTCCATTTACTTGCATCAAACCGATCTCAGCCATATCTTTATGATACAAATCACTACCGATGAAATTGATATCACCTTTCACTTGAGCCTCACCTGTACCGCTCAATGGCACTCTTATACCCAGGTTAATATTACTTTTCCCTCTGGCTGAGACCCCCTCAACAACACTAGCAAACCTCTTCTTTAATGGGCTAGTCCGCAAAAAATTTAGTACTTGCTGGCTTTTCCCTTTTAAACTTCCCTCCACTGTCAAGATCGCTTTTCCGTTGATTAGCCCGTTGACCTTAGCTTCAAAGTCTTCAAAAATAAAACCCGCCACCAAGCCGTCCTGGCTTTTAATCACTAAATCGTTACCTTGCCCAGTAATCGACCCTGTCACATTCAATAGGTCAGGCCAGTAATCTGAATAGTGTAATACAACACCCTTAACATCTAGCGCCATATCAAAACTGCCTAATAATTTCTCTGCTTTTGTTTGATATGGAAAGCCCGCTATGTCGCCTTGAAGCTTTATTTTTCCATACTCAATTTTCCCATCTAAAAATGCATCTTCAGACCATTCTTTAAACTCGGCACTCAAATATTTTTCAGGAAAATAAGATTGCCATTGAGTCATGGCTACATTCTCAAATGATAATTCAATATCATTAATTATTTCACCAGCTATATTTTGTTCAATACTTCCATTAAACTCGAGAGTTAGTTCATCATTTTTAACTTTGAGTTCATCACCTCGCACGCGCCATACTTTGTCTTTTTTTTCAAACTCTAATTCCCCAGTAACCGTATCAAAAAACATCCAATCATCTAGCTTGTTTGCCGGGTGAACCATCACTTTTTCACTCGCTATTTTAACCCTTGCGACTTGCTCAGAAAAATTAATCCTCGCGTCAAGATTTGTTATCCCAGGATAATCACTCCATGTTGCAACTTGGCCTTTTTTTATAATTAGTGAAACATCCTTCAAGCCTGATTCAACCAGATAGATTACTTCTAATTTTTCAATATCCCCAGCAAGACTTTGTAATAGTACTTGCTCAGGTAGCCGGCCAGATAGTGCTGCTACATCAATTAAATTTTCAATACGAAAGAAATCACTTTTAATCATGACTTTTTCAGGTTTCTTGTTCACTAACAATGTTGTTTCTGGCCAAGCTTCTCCTTTTATAGATAAATTAATATCATTACCAGACAAGATCCATGATCTACTCTCCTCTTGTTCTATCCAGTGAAAATCACCACTGAAGTATTCAACGTCGATGGGTATTAAAATATTACCCATTTCCTTTGATGCAAGCATGGCTTGCGATAACTCTATATCTAACTTGGCCTCTCTCACCTCAAGACCTACCCCTTCAATTGCAATAGTTGAATTAATAAGGCCTTTCTCAACTGTAATATTCTTCCAGTTAAGATAATCCGATAAAGGGGATATGAAAACCTTATTTGTCTTTATCTTTCCCTCCCATTCCATTAGATTCATGTTCTGTTGATTCAATCTCCAGTTCGTCGAGAATTCTATGTTGTCACCTGATGATATGGGTAAAAAAACTTGGCCATCAGCATGCCAACTAGTCCCGCTATGTTTAAGAGTAGCATTCTCTATTTGGTATCGACCTGATATGTTGGCCTGTTGCTGATCATTATAATTAACAGTGACCGCTTTTAGATTAAAACTATTGAGATTATTTGCATGTTTTATGATGTCTGAAAATAAAGTAGTTGAATCACTATTTTGCTTAAGCCCTTGCATATAAAAATCACCATTAGAATCTCTAGCAACAGTGAGATTAAGACCAATAACTGTAACCTCATCCAACATGAAATTTGAAAACCAAATACTACTTAATACATTAGGATCCAAATATAATTTTTCTAGGCTCAGTAGTTCAGCTGAATTATCTTTAGCCATCACTTTTATCGTTTTGAATTCCAGCTGCGGTGAAATGTCCACCCATGACAATTTTATATCGGCAATTTCGATTGGGTACCCAACCTCTGTACTCACCCATGACGTAATAGACTCTTGCTGCTTCTCGACGATAGATGCTCCCCAATAAAATACTGCCATTACCAAAGCAAATATTATTAGAAGCAAGTAACTGAAAGATCTAATCATAGACCCGTTATTATGTTTGAAATTAATCATAAATCTTAGCGCCGGGTTATGCCGGATGTTTCCTATTTAAAGAGACCATTATTTTTACTCACTTTTAGCTTACTATTATTAGGCTGGTAAACTACATTAATACGACATTAAATTGTTCTGGTCCATATTGATGTTCCGCTTTGAAAGAGATAGGCCTACCAATAAACTGTTCTAATTCAGCAACATAGGTAGAGTCATCCTCATTCAACCTATCAATAACATCTTGGGATGCTAGCACCATTAAACGAGTAGTCTCATACTGTTTAGCCTCTCTAAGTACTTCACGAAAAATCTCATAACATAGTGTTTCAATACTTTTAGTATAGCCTTTACCATCACATGCTGGACAAGGGTCGCATAATACATGGCCCAAACTTTCACGAGTACGCTTTCGTGTCATTTCAACTAAACCGAGCTCAGAGACCCCACATATATTGTGTCTTGCCTTATCCCCCAACATTGCTTTTTCTAAAGTGCGTAGCACCTGATCACGATGATCTATTTCTTCCATATCAATAAAATCAAGAATAATAATTCCACCCAAGTTACGGACACGTAATTGCCTAGCAATGGATTGTGCAGCCTCAAGGTTCGTTTTAAAGATCGTTTCTTCTAGGTTCTTATGACCCACAAACCCACCAGTATTGACATCGACTGTTGTCATAGCTTCAGTTTGATCAAAAATTAAGTAGCCGCCAGATTTAAGTAATACTTTTCTCTCTAAAGCTTTTTGTATTTCATCTTCGACATTAAACAAATCAAATAAGGGAGTAGCCCCCTTATAATGTTCTAATCGTGATGCACATTCAGGCATAAATCCTTCTGCAAACTTAATAGCTTTATAGAATGTTTCTTTAGAATCTATTCGTATTTTCTCAACATCCGGAGAAAATAAATCTCTCAATGACCGCAGAGGTAATGGTAAGTCTTCATGTAACGTTTCACCTGATTTCACAGTCATTTTACGATCCTTCACTTTTTCCCAAAGGCGATGTAGAAATTGTAAATCAGCTAATAACTCGCTTTCCTGGACTCCTTCTGCGGCGGTTCTCAAAATATACCCGCCGTTATCAAGGCTAAGTTGAGACTCCAAACATCCTTTGAGCCTATCACGCTCATTTTCATCTTCAATTTTCAAAGATACGCCTACACCATGGATCTCGGGCATATATACCAAATATCTGGAGGATACCGACAATTGTGTCGTTAAACGTGCCCCCTTAGTCCCCATCGGATCCTTTATCACTTGTACTAAAACTTCTTGACCTTCTCGTAATAAAGATGTGATGGCAGGCACTTTTTTTTCCTGTAAATCCCCTGTTTGCCCTTGTGGAATTGAAATGTCAGAAGCATGTAAAAATGCAGCTCTAGTAAGTCCTATTTCAACAAAAGCTGCCTGCATACCTGGTAAAACACGACACACCCTACCCTTATAGATATTACCAACTAAGCCTCTATATTCTGCACGCTCAATGAAGACTTCTTGCAAGACACCATTGTCCACTAAAACGGCTCGAGTTTCGCTCGGTGTCACATTGATCAGAATTTCACTACTCATAACAAGGTTGACTTATTTCCATTAGTAACTCACGTGTTTCGTGAATCGGTAACCCCATAATGCCAGAATAACTTCCTCGTATGTCTTCGATAAACATTGCCGCTAAACCTTGGACAGCATAACTACCTGCTTTGTCGCGACCTTCACCTGTTGATAAGTACCAATCTATCTCTTTTAGTGTCAAAACTGAAAATGTAACATAGTTCTTGCTTAGCCTACAAAGCACTCTCTTGTCTTCGACTACGGTCACTGCAGTTAAAACTTGATGTTGTCTTCCAGATAGAAGCTGCAACATACTTCTTGCCTCCTCATCATTATCTGGTTTGCCTAGTATTCTATGATCAACTATAACTGATGTATCTGCAGCAATGACGGGATGCTTACTTTCACTACCTAATGCTTTCCAACCAGCCTGTGCTTTAGCCATAGCCACTCGTTCTACATAATGAATGGAAGACTCGTTTTCTTGTAATGTTTCATCAATTTCTAATCGTAATATGTCAAATGTTACGCCCATCTGCATTAATAATTCACTACGCCGTGGTGAACCTGAGGCTAGATAGACTTTTGGAAAGTTCATGTGCGATGATAAGGATGGTTTTGTAGGACTGTCCAGGCACGATAAAGTTGTTCTGCCAGCACAATACGCACAAGAGGGTGGGGTAGGGTTAAAGCTGATAATGACCATGTCTGGTTTGCTCTTTCGCTACACTTTGTAGCAAGACCATCAGGTCCACCGATCATCATTGACACATCCCTGCCATCACTAAACCAATTTTTCATTTGTTCTGCAAGTTGCTCTGTTGACCAGATTTTACCTGTAACATCCAGAGATACAATATGATGATCAGAGCGTGTAGCTGCTAAAATTCGTTCACCTTCCTCTTCCACCCATTGTGATGCATGACCACTTTTTCCTCTTTTGGCTGGTTGTATTTCCTGCAAAACTAATTGGCACTCTCTTGGCAGTCTCTTAGCATATTCTTCATAGCCATCATTGACCCACGTTGGCATTTTAGTGCCTACTGCCAATAGATTTAACCTCATTAGTCTTCTACTAAAGCCTGCTTGTCACTCTCTTCGGATACCTGCCAAAGCTTTTCTAAATTATAAGTAGAACGGCTTTGTGGCGTCATGATATGCGCAATAACATCACCTAAATCAACCAAGGCCCACTCACCAACATCTTCACCCTCGATACCCAAAGGCTGAACACCTCCCGCCTTAGCTTGTTTACTAACCTCATTGGCTAGCGCTTTTACTTGGCGAGTCGATTTGCCTGTAGCAATGACCATGAAATCGGTCACATCGGTCATTCCCGTAACATCAAGTACTACTATTTGTTCCGCTTTTATGTCTTCTAGTGCATCAATCACTAGCAATTTTAATTCATTGGCCTGCATCGGGCACTCCGTTAATATCCAGTGAGATAGTTTATCACTTACAATAGGTTTACTTTTTACTTTTACTCAATACAACTTTTAATTATTGTGTCAAATTAATTTATTACTTAAGGACTCTAGTTAAAATTTAAATTATAAAAGCTATTTAAAAAACATCATTCAGAGCTAGATCAAGTTGTGTGCTTATTTGTTGTACTAGCTCAGCCTTATTGAAACCACTCACAGAAACACCAACTAATCTCACAGCTAACTGTCCTGCTTCTGTTTTACTTAATAATTCAGGTAATAAACCGTTCATCATTTCATAGTCAAGGCCTTCTTCGATTGTCAAAGAACGTGTTACCTGCTGAAAGTTCGCATACTTCACCTTAATTGTTAACGTTCTTGCGCTAAACCTCAGGCGTTCTAGGTTTTCCCACACCTCGCGTGTTAGCTCAATCAAGTGCCGTCTTAATTCAATTATTGAACGAATATCTTGCTGAAAAGTTTTTTCTTTACCAATTGATTTTCGCTCACGCATACTTTGAACAGGTCTGTCATCAATTCCACGTGAGATGCAGTAAAAGTAGTGTCCTGTCTTACCAAATGTTTCAACTAGCGATTTTTCAGACCATTGGCGTAAATCATAACCAGTCTCAATTCCTATTTTTTTCATTTTAGCCTCGGTTGCAGGACCTATACCATGAAATTCCCCGATTGCTAAACTTGATGCAAAATCAGGTCCTTTCTCTGGTTCAATTACATATAAGCCATTAGGCTTATCCATATCTGATGCGATTTTAGCTAAGAACTTGTTATACGATACTCCTGCAGAAGCAATCAATTTCGTCTCATCTTCAATTGCATTTTTAATGGCTTGTGCAATGTATGTTGCAGATCCATTAAGATAATCACTTCCTGTGACATCTAGATAAGCTTCATCTAATGATAAGGGCTCCACTTCTGATGCATATCGCCAAAATATTGCTCGAATTTGCTCTGATATTTCACGATACACATCAAAACGATGAGATACAAAAATAGCCTCAGGGCATAACCGATATGCTGTTGAACAAGGCATTGCAGAATGAATGCCAAATTTTCGAGCCTCATAACTACATGCAGCTACAACACCGCGTTCATTAGGTTTCCCTCCAACAATAAGCGGTTTGTTACGATATTGTGGTTGATCTCGTTGCTCAACTGATGCAAAGAAAGCATCCATATCAATATGGATGATTTTACGTTGTGGGTAAGGCTTTTCATTCATACTTATAAAGTGGCTTAATTTATTGATACAACGACTGTTCCTCTATGAGTCTCATCACTGGATCTGGCATTAGAAATATAGGACTTACACCTTTACTAATGTCGTCTCTAATAAATGTTGCCGAAATATTCAACTGCGTTAATTTCACTGGCCATATTTTACCTGACGATAAAGCCCTGTGTTTCGCGCTTCCAAGGTGTTCCTCATACCACACTTTCATGTCCTCCCTCACTGCTAAGGGCTCTCCAGGTCTTTGCATCACCACAATATGGCTAAGTTTTAATAACTGTTGCCATTCATACCAGCTCGACAAATGATTAAAAGCATCACTACCCAATATTAAATATAGAGTTGTATCACTTAACTCATCTCTCAGTGACTTTAACGTATCGACACTATACGATGGACCTTCACGCTTTAATTCTCGGTCATCAACCACGATTTTACTATGGTTTTTTACTGCTAAATACAACATTTCCAACCGTTGTTCTTCGCTGGCAAAGGGTTGATCACGATGCGGGGGCCGCGCACTGAGAACCAGCCGTACGTGATCTAAATCAAACTCTTCTAAGATTTCTAATGCCGAGCGGAGGTGACCATTATGAATAGGATCGAATGTACCCCCCAAAATGCCAACTGCTTTAGCCATCTTTATACCCGAACTTGCCCCGTTCCTAATACAATCCATTTTTGAGAAGTTAGGCCATTAAGCCCTACAGGCCCACGGGCATGAATTTTGTCAGTTGATATACCGATCTCTGCCCCCAAACCATATTCAAAACCATCTGCAAATCGAGTTGAAACATTTACCATAACCGAACTAGAGTCAACTTCAGCAAGAAAGCGCGATGAAGTCGTATAATTTTCTGTCACAATAGTTTCAGTATGATTAGAGCTATGCTTATGGATATGGTCCATTGCCTCATCCACACCCTCTACAACACGAATTGATAAAATAGGTGCTAGATATTCGGTATCCCAATCTTCAATCGATGCTGAGTTTATTGTTGGCAAAATTGCAAGAGTCTTTTCACAGCCTCTTAACTCAACTGATTCAGCATCATATCTTTGTTCTAATATAGGTAATATAATTTTTGCGATGCTACTATCTATTAAAAGCGTTTCCATTGCATTACAAACTCCATAGCGCTGGCATTTGGCATTAACAGCTATTTCTTCTGCCATTTTTAAATCCGCTTCACCATCAATGTACACATGGCAAATACCATCCAAATGTTTAATTACAGGTACTTTTGCTTCCTCACTCACTCGCTCTATAAGACTTTTTCCACCACGTGGAACAATAACATCTACTGTCTCCGTCATCGTAATAAGTTGTCCTACTGCCTCACGATCAATTGTTTCTACCACTTGTACTGCTTCAGCTGGCAAACCGGCATTCTTTAATCCATTTTTGATACAATGAGCAATCGCCTGATTAGAGTGAAATGCTTCGGAACCACCTCTTAAAATAGATGCATTACCTGACTTTAAACAGAGACCCGCAGCATCGGCCGTAACATTTGGACGTGATTCATAGATAATTCCAATCACTCCTAGTGGAACCCGCATCTGCCCAACTTGAATTCCTGATGGCAGATAACGCATATTGTTGACTTCACCAACTGGATCTGACAAATTTGCAATTTGCTCTAGGCCTTCAGCCATTGCTTCAATCCGGCTATCCGTTAACTCCAGTCGATCTAATAAAGCCGCATCCAACCCTTTAGCTTTGCCTGCTACTAAATCCAAGCCATTTTGTGTTTTCAAGACATCCGCAGCCTCACGGATGCTACTTGCAATGGTAAGTAATGCATGATTTTTAGACTTTGTACTAGCACGCGATAACTCACGACTAGCCTTTCGTCCCTGTATGCCCAACTTTAGCATGTATTCCCTAATATCCAAGTCTAAACTCCTTATTTTGGCCATGTAAATCCACCCCTGCAACGTTTAAGCATAATACTTCTAATAGTGCCCAAGGACATTGTTGTAAACTACCCTTTGCAGCTTGATCAACTTCTGACATTTGACACAAAAACTGCTTCCATTGCCTGGCATCATGTCTAGCTAAGGAATCACGTATCATGGATTTAGACTTATCCCACACAGGTGGTTTTTGGGCACCAAAAACTTGATCAACGTTAGCTCCTTGCTCAAGTTGAGTAGACATGTCGACCATGCGGTGAAGGGACCATAATACTGCAGAAAAAACAGCTAATATATCGACTCCCTCACTTTTTAGGCTTAATATTACTCTCGGTATTTTAGCAGCATAACCATTAAATACGATTTCCATCAAACCAAAAGCCTGAAAACGAGCGTTATCTGCCACCGATGCTAATACGAGTTCTTCACTTACTTGGCTATCAGGACATAGTAGGACAAGTTTTTCAATTTCTTGTGCAGCTGCATATAAGTTACCTTCGACACGGTCTGTAATTAACGCTGGAATAGTTGGATTAAATTTTAAGCCGCGGTGCTGCATTCTTTGTCCAATCCAACGTGGTAGGTCAGTTAGGTCAATAGGCCAGACTGCTATCACTGCACCAACGCGCTGTATCTCCGTAAACCATTTACTTTTCTGAGATCTTTTATCTATTTTTCCACTAATAATCAGTAAGGTCGTATCTACCGGAGGATCGTCGACAAATCGACGCAAAGCTTCACCACCATCTTTACCTGGTGAGCCCGAGGGTAGGCGAAGTTCTATTAGTCTCTTATTATCAAACAATGACATAGTTTGTTCTTGCCATTGAACTTGAGACCAATCAAATCGACCTTCAACGTGCCACACTTGCCGTTCGCTTGCACCTTCTTCTCTCGCTTTTTCACGAATGAGGTCACTGTTTTCTTCCACTAGCATTGCTTCATCACCAAACACTAAGTAGACCGGCAACAAACCTTTTATTAGTTGTCCCGTTAATTGGTCGACATTAAAACGCATACATAATTATTTTATTGCAGATAAACGACGTAAAACACCCTGTACCAATTCTTTATTCAAGTGGCTGCGTAATGAGGCTTCCTCTGATTCTCTAGCAAGCACTTGGTTCTCATTAAATTGAAAATCGCGTTGCGCTTGCACTTGCTGTGAACCTGCCAGTATTTTCCCCTGTGAATCTGTTAATGAGAAGCTTATTGAAGAATATAGTCCATACTCACTTACTTTAGCATCAGAGCCAACTGATAAAACTCGTCGATCATGCTTGATTTCTATTACTTTCAACACCGCACTTCCTTGTTGAAACTTATCCAAAACCTCTATTCCATTGCTCCTCAACCCACGTTTCAAGTAAAGTCCAATACCTCGCTGAAGACTTATTCCTTCTATATGGACAGATTTTAAGCTATCTGAATAGTCTATTGCACCACGAAGGTGAAACCCACAGCCTATAAGCAGCATTAATAAAAATGCAATAAAACTATTTGATACAATGCGTTCCATAAACGTAGAGTCCTTAATTATCCTGCAACAACAATGTTGACTAACCGACCGGGTACGACAATAATTTTACGTATCTCTTTACCATCAATAAACTTAGACACATTATCATCCGCTATAGCAAGCTTCTCCACTACATTTTTATCAGCCTCAGTACTCACACTGATCTTAGATCGTAGCTTACCATTGACTTGCACCATCAGTTCAATTTTATCTTGTAATAGGGCTATTTCATCAATTTCAGGCCATAACTCATTAACGACCCATTTATCGTGGCCAAGTAATTGCCATAGTTCATGACAGATATGCGGAGTAATTGGAGATAACATCAATATGATTTTTTCTAGTGCCTCTTGAATAACTGCTCGTCCTTGCTCGCTGTCATCATCAAATTTAGTTATCGTATTTAGCAATTCCATCACAGCAGCAATAGCAGTATTAAAGGTATGACGACGACCAATGTCATCACTAACTTTTGATACTACTTTATAGGTCTGACGGCGAATATTTTTTAAATCATCACATAAATTATCAAGCGATAATTCAACACATGTCCCCTTTTCAATATGCTCTATTGTGAAACGCCATAATCTTTTTAAAAAACGATTTGAACCTTCCACTGCTTTATCGGACCATTCTAATGACTGCTCTGGCGGCGCTGCAAACATCATAAATAAACGAGCTGTATCAGCACCATATTGGTCAATTAAGGCTTGAGGATCAACCGTGTTGCCTTTTGATTTTGACATTTTCACACCATCTTTAAGTACCATCCCCTGCGTTAGTAAGTTTTTAAATGGTTCATCACCATCGACTAAACCCTCATCACGCATCAATTTATGGAAAAAACGTGCGTATAGTAAATGCAGTACTGCATGCTCGATGCCACCAATATACTGATCAACTGGCAACCAATGTTTAGAACGCGCATCTAACATCGATTCGGTATTTTCTGGACAGGTAAAGCGTGCGTAATACCATGATGACTCAAAAAAGGTATCAAAAGTATCTGTTTCACGTTCCGCTTCCCGACCACACTTTGGACAAGAACATTGATAAAACTCTGGCATTGATTTAATGGGTGAGCCACTGCCATCAACAATCACATCCTCTGGCAAACGCACTGGAAGCTTGTCTTCTGGAACTGCGACAGCACCACAATCAGCACAATTGATAATTGGGATAGGTGTTCCCCAATAACGTTGTCTAGAAATCCCCCAGTCGCGTAAGCGATAATTAACTTGACGTTCGCCTTTGTTGTTTTGTTCTAATATTTTTGCAATCGCATCAAACGACTCCTCAGAAGTTAAACCATCAAACTCTCTTGAATTAACTAACCGCCCTTTATTCGTGAAGGCTGATGTCTTTAGATCACAACTTTCCTCATTCGCAGGTTCAATAACTTTTTTAATTTCTAACCCATACTGATGGGCAAACTCGTAATCACGCTGATCATGAGCAGGTACTGACATCACTGCACCAGTGCCGTAGCTCATTAAAACAAAGTTAGCAGCCCAAACTGGGACTTGTTCACCAGTAATGGGATGACTGGCAAATACTCCTGTGTTTACCCCCCTTTTGTCGGCAGTCTCGACCGCAGCTTCACTAGTTTCCAATTTGCCACATTCATCAATAAAAGCTTGTAATTCAGGATTAGTTTTAGCCTCCTTCAAAGATAGAGGATGCTCGGCAGCTATCGCAAGATAAGTCACTCCCATAAGAGTATCAGGTCTAGTGGTGTAAACAGCTAAATTAAGGTCACTACCGGACACCTTGAAATTGATCTGTAACCCTTCTGACCGACCGATCCAGTTTGCTTGCATGGTTCGCACTTGTTCGGGCCAACCATCTAATTGATCAAGATCATTGAGTAATTGATCAGCGTAATCAGTTATTTTCATAAACCACTGGGGAATTTCTCGCTTCTCTACTACCGTATCGCAACGCCAACAACAACCATTAATTACTTGCTCGTTGGCTAAAACAGTTTTATCAACGGGGCACCAATTTACTGCCGCAGTTTTTTTATAGACCAGACCTTTTTCAAAGAGACGGGTGAACAACCATTGTTCCCAACGGTAATATTCCGGTGTACATGTCGCTAGTTCACGCTCCCAGTCATAGCCTAAGCCTAGACGTTGTAGCTGTCCACGCATGTAGTTAATGTTGTCGTACGTCCAAGCGGCGGGCGCAACTTTATTTTTAATAGCAGCATTTTCAGCAGGCAAACCAAATGCGTCCCACCCCATTGGTTGTAATACATTTTTACCTTGCATCCTCTGATAACGAGCGATAACGTCACCAATCGTATAGTTACGAACATGTCCCATATGCAACTGGCCACTTGGGTAAGGGAACATGGCCAGGCAGTAATACTTTTCTTTACTATTGTCTTCAACAGCTCGAAAGGTTTTCGCTTCCTGCCAATGATTCTGGACTTTCGCTTCAATTTTAGCCGGGTTGTAGTCTTGTTGCATGGTGTCTTCAATTAGGTAAGTAAAAATAAGCTGATAAGGATACCTGATGCTGCGATTTGCTTAAAGTTAATTAGCTTTTGAACCATACAAATGAGTACAGGCGCAAAATACTTTAGAATATTTTGCGCCTGTTTTTACTTGTTTTCAGGCACCAACATAAAACTCATGCTGAGCCACTTTGCTATTTATTTTGAGACATCTACATAACGCAGGTATGGTAGGACTTGCTCAAAGCCTTGTGGGAATTTCTTTTCTGCATCAGCATTGCTTACTGTTGGCGGAATGATAACCTTACTACCAGGCTGCCAATCTACTGGTGTTGCAATACCATTTTCATCTCCAATTTGGAGTGCATCAAGAACACGCAATATTTCATCAAAGTTGCGACCTACTGCCATCGGATAAGTCATCGTCAGACGGATTTTCATTTCTGGGTCTATAATAAAAACAGAACGAACAGCAGCTGTACTGCTTTCTGATGGGTGGATCATGCCATATAGCTCAGCTATCCTTTTATCAGCATCAGCAACGATCGGAAATTTAAGCGTCGTGTTTTGCGTAGTATTAACATCTTCGATCCACTTCAGATGCTCATCTACTGTATCTGTTGATAAACCTAGTGATGCACAATTTCGTGCTTCAAACTCTGGCGCTAGTTGAGCAGTTCTACCCATTTCTGTCGTACAAACCGGAGTAAAATCTGCTGGATGACTAAAGAAAAAAGTCCATTTACCTTTTTCCCAATCATGAAAATTAATTTCACCAACAGTTGTTGCAATCGTGAAGTTCGGAGCTGTATCGCCAATACGTAATGCCATTGTTATATTCCTCAAGAATGAATGTTTGTCATATATAAGCCTGCACTAAAAATATGAAGTTGAATTTTTAGTTCCTTACATTCTAATACAATATCTTCAAATGAGGTAATTGGTATATTCATTTTGTTTAATCGGACAGGCCGATGGTAAAATATATCAGACTCCAAGAGCCTATTCGTTTAAAAACTCATTGAACAAAACATCAGCATCTGCGGCGCTCTTGTAGTCGATATAACTTTTTCTATACTTAAAAACAGCAGATACACTTCCTTTTTTCCTACTCTTTCCTCGCACTTCTAATTTTAAGCACGCTTTGGCTTCAGTCATAACCTGTCCCGATGAATCACCCATGAACGTGACCCATTGTTCAGTGGTGTACATATTTTCATCTAAACGCTCCACACAGACAAAACCACAATTTTTTGGAGTGCCCGATGGCCGGCCATTACAGTAATGAGTTGAAACTACTGTCATAGATAAGTTTCTGTATTCATTAGCTCTTTCAACAACAAACAAACGCTTCAACCTAGTCACTCCTTTATCGTACACCACCAGTTTCTTCTGGAAAGATAACTCACTATTATCATCTAATGTCGATACTAATAAACTCCACTCTGCCTGATATTGCTGTTTATAATTTTGTAGGGCCTTGAGTCGATTCGCCTCTTCAGCAAAGAGAAGGCTGGGGAAAAATGTTACTAAAAAGGTAAATAATACTAATTGTTTTTTCATTATCAAGCCCTGCTGCTTATACATGAATGAACCCACTTTAAGATTAACCCTTCATTGTGTGGGCAGGCTATTTATAACCGCCCTATTTGTTATTTAAGATAAGCTCGATAATGAAATATTTAATGAAGTCTGCTTTCTGAGTTTAAGTAAGAAACATAATTAATTCAGGTCGCTTGAGCAGTCAAATTATCTGACAGTCTTTGATTTTAACAGTATCGTTCTCTTTAAAAATAAAAATGCAGAGTACGTTAAAAGAACATATCATATCTTTACCCATATCATTAAAGATTCTGGGAACCACTTTAAACCTCAGGAATTAATGTGAAAAAGATTATCGTT
>Ga0115007_10001054_pt1 | contig 17944 bp, 19 predicted proteins | sample ArcOceMetagenome_2_FD_87166 | JGI IMG/M metagenome (GOLD analysis project Ga0115007, IMG submission 87166) | Marine eukaryotic phytoplankton communities from Arctic Ocean - Arctic Ocean ARC135M Metagenome | ecosystem: Environmental > Aquatic > Marine > Oceanic | place: Arctic Ocean | collected... | reverse complement strand
GATAACCTCATTAACTCTTCATATGAACCCACTCCCTGCAACGATAAACGACGACAACACTCTGATACTACACTCATTCTTTTTATTCCACTCTTTTTCCACTCTCTTCTTCAATTTTTTTTGGGGGGTTCGCCCCCCTACGACGAATCGTTCTTTTAACAAACATCGTTATTATTATTTAACACCCATATTATGGTAACAACCTCAATAAAATAATATAGCGTTAAACTGGTATAAAGAGGTATCTCTATAGTATATTGTAAAGGAGAGTAAGTCATATTATCCTTTACAACACCCGGTTAGCTCAGTTGGTAGAGCGCATGCCTTTTAAGCCTGTGGTCGAGGGTTCAAGTCCCTCATCGGGTGGCGGGTTGGTTGACGCCCTCAAATAGTCACCATTGGGAAATAGAGAGATATTCCATTTAACGATGGCACTATTAATCATTACCGGTATTATTAATGAAGATTAAATTTACTGGAGTTCGGCAGTTAGTATCTCATGGTCTTAAGCGAGGAAGGGGGCTTAAGATATACCTCGACATGTATTAAAACTGTTTTTGTTCTTGTAGCTCAGTTGGTTAGAGCATCGGTCTTATGAGCCGAAGGTCCACGGTTCGAACCCGTGCCTGAACAAAAAATTTGTAACAATCGATATAATTCAATTACTTAAATATTGAATGAATTATATCACAATCTGTCTACATTGACTACATAAATGGCCAGTGTTATGGTTTGTCTTGATATTTATTACAAAACAATTTACACAAACTAAATGACCACACTTTGGCATGACATAATTTCTCTCTTTAATTTCTTCCATACAAATCGGACATTCATTATGATTATTTGATTGTGTATTTTCTCTCTGTATCTCTGTTTTTATTTCTAATTCGAGCGTGTTTAATGATTGTCTAATATTGTCAATATTGTTATTTAAATTATCGGTTTCATTGTTCTGTAACTCAATTGGTTCGTATATAACCGTCTCTTCCATTTTAGGGAATTGTTTTTTTATAAATTTTGTCTTTAATCTATCGGGATATTTACCGTTATTAATATAATCCTCAATTTCTTGTTTTTCTTTTATTTTTTGAAGGAACACATCTACATTATTATCATCGCAGATATTATCCATATTTTGTAACAGTTGATGTTTAATTTAGTATTTGATTAACATACGCTTCATTTATAAAAAGTTATTCAATTTTATTCAAAATAGGATTGTTTGTATATATTATTTCAAGATACATTTATTCTATAGTTATTTTTTTTGTTCTTTGTTCTTTGTTAAACATAAAGTGACTGGTTTGTAGCTACAAATTTTAAGGTCAGATCTGGAATAGCCGTTAATTTATGTAGTAATTCGACATTTCCCATATATTCAGCCACATTTTTCATTTCATTTACCATATTATTTATTTTCAAAATGGCTTTAATAAATTCACCAGGAAATGTTTCATATTCGAATTCACATTTCTTCATAATATCCTTACATGTTTTCTCATCTTCTGCTTCACACCATTCTAATATTGGATTTACAAATTCAAACAAATAATCCATGTTATTTGATTGACTTAGTCCAGAACGAAGTTCTTCGTCCATATAATCATCATATATTGTCGAAAGCGATTGTATGGTTTTATTGAATTCTGTATTGTGGGTTAAGTAAGAAACATTATGTATCTTCTTGTCTTCTTTTACTCGAATGTTTGCAAAACAACTCAATAATGCTGCAATCTCATAAGAATTATATTTCTTCAAGAAATCTTCTTTAATGAGGAAATCAGTAAATGCCAAACAATGTGTTTCCTGAATGAATGTAGCGATTCCTCCTTTTTCTTGAATAACAACCTTGCTTTTATTTACAATACCGTCTTCTTCTTCGCCCCATTGTTCTTCTTTGACATAGTCATATCGTTGAAGAAACTGGACAACTCTATCGAAGCTAGTATGAAAATGGCCTTTTAATGTCTCAATATACTCTTCGTTCTGCCTAATTTCTGCATTCATTGCCAATAAAGATTTGTATTGTTCCAATTGTCCTTTAAATTGCTTGTTACTTGCCTCTATTTCCGCCATGGAACGCTCCATTTGCTTGCGCGCTTTTTGTTTACATGTTTTGACATCTTCGGTCATTTGAATATAATTTTCAAATTCACTAAGATTTTTCATAACATATGCATATGTTGGATTCGTTTCTTTTGCAGTCAAATCATTTTTCAACTGACTAATTTGGTCAGCTACAGCTTGAATACTTCGTTGAATCTCGCAATTCGACATACTTTTATCAGCAAAATCAAGTGTATTATTATTAAATTGTAGGAAATTCAAAACCAAATTGTACGAGATGGAGAATTTCGATTGAAGTGTCTGTGGATTACCAGTTACCATCTGTTCATAATCATGACTGTATGGTAATTTAAACATGTTGTTTAAATGGATGACATGGCCAATTGTATCGAGACCTCGTCTTCCAGCTCTACCTGCCATTTGTGTATATTCATGTGGATACAACATACGCATAGATGATCCATTGAATTTATCAAATCCAGTAAACAATACAGTTTTAGTTGGCATATTAATACCAACCGCAAAAGTTTCGGTAGCAAACAATAGTTTAACATATCCTTTCGCAAACAATAGTTCAATCATTTCACGAAAGATGGGCATTATACCAGAGTGATGTATAGCGACGCCTTTTTCCAAAAGACGAGTAATCATTTCGAATTCAGGCATATTGAGATACTCTTTAAAATTCGGCAACTTTCTCAAGATCTGTTCACATTCTCGACGGATAATAGATGGGATATTTGCTTCATCGTCACTAAACAAACTCATGTTAATCGTCTGAGCATATTTCTCTACTAGCTTGCGCGAAAATACGAAACAAATAGCCGGCAACATTCCATTTTCGTTTAAATACTTAGTCACTTCGTTTAGTACATAAGATGGTTTGATATGGCAAGTATTTTTGCGACAGTAATCCAACAACTTCCGCACTTTGTCGTAATTATCCTTGTGAAACTGCGATGTACTATTTTTGACTGGAATTGGTTTGTGTAGAAACTCGTTAATGTATTTAATAAACTCTTTGTCCTTGATATTTTTCATAATTCCTTGGGGAATAGTTGTATAGAAGTAATGATTTAGTGGAACAACCCGATGATTTGTGGGTGCTAAATATACCTTTTTTTGATGTTCTTCATTTGTTTTTACATCTTCTATCCATTGAGCAAATATTTCTGATTTGTCAATGGTAGCCGACAACATGATAAGCTGAATATGACTAGGTAAGAACATGATTGTTTCTTCCCAAACTTTACCACGGTCTAAGTCGTTAATATAATGGATCTCGTCAAATACAACTGCAGCCAATTCATTTTGAAAGTCCATTTCGAATTGCATGGGAACCGATTTTGTATCTACTTGATTATCGATTGTTTTTTGTAGTAAAGTGTTGCGTAATATTTCCGTTGTCATGATAAGAACATCCGCTTCTGGATTAAATTTGATATCTCCGGTCAATATACCGAATGAAATATGGGGAAATTTTTTTGTGAATTCGTGAAATTTTTGATTGGATAATGCTTTAATAGGTGAGGTGTAGATGACTTTTTTGCCCTGGGCTACGAAATGTTCAATCGCAAACTCAGCCGGAAGTGTTTTTCCACTACCTGTATGAGCAGTGACTAAAATATGATTTCCCTCAACAATCGACTGAATCGCGTATTTTTGAAAGTCACTGAGAGGAAATGGAAATGTCTCAAAATGTCCGGTAACATTTGGATCATCGTTTGTGTAAGCAGATGTGCATAATACAACCATGGTTATTAATATTTATAAATTCGGTCTAAGTAATATTGTTTTCAATTTTAATTATATTTATATTCCTATTGAAATTATCTCGTAACCAGATGAAAATATTTGTGGTATTTATTATCTTGAGAAGTACTAATAGTATCAAAATGGGAGTACCAATAATCAATAATTATTATTGTGTAGAAAAGATATCAAAAGGGGCATTTGGCGAAGTATGGAAAGCAATCTCAAAAGACAGCTATAATACTAATGACAATAGTAACAAAGGCAATGAAATCGCAATCAAAATAGAAAAGAAAGAGAGAAATTCACAACTAAAGAACGAGTATGCGATCTTATCATCTATAAACCCAAGATTAAACATTTCGCCTCGTGTATTTCATTTTGGAGAAACACCGACCTTTAATTATATGGTATTTGAATTACTTGGTCAGCCCATTGACAACTATTACCGATGTGCTTGTAAGAATATATCAAACACTGATGTAAATATATCATCCATATTAAAGCGTATAGGTATTCAAATGCTATATTGTATACAATCTCTACATAAATGTGGGATAATTCATAGAGACATCAAACCACAGAATTTTTTGTTATCTAATGACAACACTCGTATTTACATTGTAGATTTCGGAATATCGACTTCATATATAGACCATAAAAAACATCACATACCAATGACATACCAAGATAGTGCGGTTGGAACAATTGATTTTATTAGTTATTACTTACACGAAGGATTGTCTGCGAGTAGGCGTGACGATTTAATATCAATGATCTATTTACTGGTTTACATACACAATGGGATATTGCCATGGCAAAGAGAGAGAGAGAAATCTATATACGAAATGAAATATAATATCTCTCCACATAGGTTATGCCAAGGTATGTCTGATAAAATAAACATCATGTTAGTCTATTGCTATAGTCTAGAGTATTCAGCTGAACCTAATTACGAATATATACGATTCTTATTTGAAACTATGTAGAGAGATAATACATATAAATAGATAATGTCACCATTACACTAATGTAGTGTAACATAAATAATATGACGCCAATTGGTTTAAAGACATATGCCAATGTATACTTATAATGAGTTCTTCTGAGGAAACAATTACAACTGTGTACCATGGGCGTGTAAAGTGGTTTAATAATAAGGCTGGATATGGATTTATTACCATCATCGATGGTCCTACATCAGGAGACAATGTAGGTATGGATGTATTTTCACATCACTCGGCTATTTGTGTTAGCGAGGAGCAATATAAGTATCTCGTTCAAGGCGAATATGTAGAATTTGTTCTTTCCACTGTAGAATCCGGTAAAGACTACAAGTATCAATCTACTAATATTCGTGGCGTCAATGGTGGAAACTTGTTGTGTGAAACACGAAATTCGGTTCGTCAATCTAGACCTAGACCCAATCGTCGTAATCAAGGAGTTACTACATCTGGTGATAATACAAATGATATTCCATTGAGTAACCCAGTATTAACTAGATCATTAACAACCCAATCTGACCACCAGGAAGAAGTCAATGATACTGTATAAAATACAAAGAATAAAATACAAAGAATAAAATACAAAGAATAAAATACAAAGAATAAAATAAACAGACCTTTATGTATTTGATATTATTTACATGGTGTGATAATATCAAATACTTATTATAATATACACTACATATATATTATAACAACAGTTAAAGACACTACATGTATGTAGTATATACTATGTCAACTGTCGAACAAAACGGAAAGAGCAATCAAGTGGGGGCTGTAGATGACGAAGATGAATATATAAGTGATCAATTCGGATCATTATTAAATACACTAGGACAATTTAAAATTCAAATAACTGCTATGGCAAATCAAATGAAATCGTTAGAAAAGAATGTGAAGAAGGAGATTAAACAAAACAAGAAGGAGATTGTTAAAAAACAGAATAAGGGTAACCGAAAGCCGTCTGGATTTGCTGCAGCATCTCCGATTTCAAAAGATTTGTGTAATTTTATGGGAAAGGATGAAGGTACTAGTATTGCTCGAACTGAAGTAACCAAATTTATTTGTTCCTACATTAAACAACACTCATTGACTGATTCAGAAAATAACAAGGTCATCAAACCAGATGAAAAATTACAATCTCTGTTAGGCGCCGATCCAGATGCGGTGATTACATACTTTAATATTCAGCGATTTATGAACAAACATTTTGTCAAGAAGGACAATATAATTGAAAAATCTGCTTAATATATTTCGATGTATATGTGTAAACAATTAAAAAATAATATGAAAATCTAAAATATATAATGTTAGATTTTTATGTAGATCCAAGAGGAATTACCGTGTTTAGCAAAACAACATGCCCATATTGTGTAAAAGCAGTACAATTATTAAATGATTACCAAGTTGGATTACAAATATATGAATTAGACAATATTTCAAATGGACAACATATCGCAAATAACTTAAAAAAACAAACTGGACGTTCTACTGTACCAAATATTTTCGTGTATGGGAAAAACATTGGTGGTTACGAAGAATTAAAAAGAATGGTGGATAGCGATGAATTATCGTCTGTTATTAAAACTCATACAAACACGTCTCCCAACTATGATTATTTTAGTAATGGTTTTAGTGATTGGGGTGCACCGATTTAGACCATATGTGTAAATATACATCACATGTATCGATATAAAGATTCTTTATTATATTATGTTATACATTATGATGCCATATAATATAAGAACACATACATACTGGATGTCCGTTAAGGAATACAAAAAACATGTAAAACATAAAGGAAAGGAGATAAAAATAAAGGGTGATGAAACTGTTACAAGAACCCATATTTATTTTAATCTTTAAGGGTGTAAAATTATACACACTGTTTAAATATAAAACCTTTATAAGATTTTAACTGATAACATTTAGGTCTGTCAATATCAGTATATTTATAATATTGACAGCATTGACTTATTCCAGTAACCAATATACCTAATAGTCTAGAGGCTTCACATCCAGAATTAAAGGTTTTAATTAATTTATTTGTACTTTTTTCGTATTGATTAACCGTTATACATTTGTCTATATTTGTACCGTCTAACTGTGTTCTTGCTATTTTTAAATACTTATCAATGTCATTTTTATCCTCTTCAAATATAAATATATAGGTTTTTTGATATGTTTTAAATGTTTGAGATGTTTGAGATGTTTTATTGCCATTGTAATAATGACAAATTTTCAGGATATATTTTTGTGGAATGTTTAATGTTTCTTCACCTTCTGATGCCCCATAGAATTCATTTAATATTTCCCCGGTATCTATTCTAATTTGTAATATTTGTTTAGAATTTTTTCCCTTTTTTAAATTATGTTTAGTTTCAGATGTGTTCATATTTTCTTTATATGTTACCCATTCTAAATTATTAACATTATTATTTAATATATTCGTATCTTTATGATTTACTACTGGTTTATTGTCTGGATTTTCTAAAAATGTTTCTGCGACCAAACGATGTATCAGTTTATTCATTTTTTTATTATTCTTATTATTTAAATTAACAAATCGATATCCATTCACTTTTGACCCCATTAATATTCTTCCAGTTCTTTTATGTTTAACTTCACCAGTATTGGAAACAACATATTTTTCAAGAAAAGGATACTCTTTCCAAATTATATCTTTATTTTCTATTTCGGTTTTCTTATCATTTAAATAAGATATTTCAAAATCTATAAACCTAATATTTAGAACACTATTTGTTTCTTTACAAAATTTAAATATAAATCCTGCTATTTTTTTAATGTTATAACTGTTTGGTCGTGTTAAATCGTCATGTTCATAATAATTACAACACATTGATATATTATTAAGATTTAATGTTTTTTGCGCTTCGGATATTGAATTAAATGTATTTACAATCTCATTATTTTCATTATATTGAATAACTCTCCTCCTTGTTTTTGAGTTTATATTTCCTTTATGATTATTGTTAATTATATTACATATATGACCAGGAGTCGTATTAAAATGCTCAGCACATTGTGTGACGCTATCAAAATTCTCTTCCTCGTGTGTTAATTTATTTCTTACTTTGATTCCACATTTATAGGTAGTAACCAACTGGTTTTCTCTGGCATGTATCATATTATCTTGTTTTGAGATCCATTCTAAGTTAGATGCGATATTATTATAATAATTACCGTCCTTGTGATTTACTTCTGGTAATTTATTTGGATTTTCTATAAAATGTTCTGCTACAACACGATGTAAATAATGATTTAATCTAACCCCATTATTCACGAATGATGTTCTCGCTCTCGCATTTGTTTTTTTTAATCTTTCATAATTTATAAAGATTACGTTATTTCGTTTTGTATTTCTAATTCTTGCCATATTTGAAACTTCATAATTAGGAGCATATGTAATTTGTTTCCAATCTTCACTCATTGTTCTATTATTTTGTTATATAAATGAGTTGGATTATTCTAATTCAATTTTAAAATAATCCATCGTTTAACTAAATTCCTTAACGGGAAAAATTGATTACAATAATACTATACAAAAATATAGTATTATTAATACATCGCTAATAACGCCCAAGAGAATCCAATATGAAAGAACTTGAATATAATGACACCATTATCATTCTAGGAGAAAATGCTCAGGATAACTGGAATATTATTGATTTTGAATGTGATTATATATGGCTTCATTTAGATTCGTTTCCGTCATGTCATGTTATTATATGTGACGAATGTCCAGATAATGAAACGATCATGTACGCATCAGAATTGTGTAAAAGTAAAACAAAATACAAAAACTTAAAAAATGTCAAGGTGTGTTACACTAAATGTAGTAATTTAAAAAAAGGTAGTGATGTTGGTAGTGTCATTTATAAAAGTAAGCGTCAAGTAAAAAGAGTTATGGTGTAAACCTTCAAATCTGGATAAATATAAAAAACATAATTTTTATTGTTTTTCAAAGGGTGGTATTTTTAAATATTCATAAAATCGTTCTCTTACAATATACATTAAACATGTATTTGGGTCCCAATCACTACACCAGGTTTCTAATACATTTAACTTTTTCATATGTGGATTAAATTTATCATAATAATCACTTGCCTCTTTCTTCGTTTTGAAAATCTTGTTCATATAACCAACGTGTTCGCTTTTTCCATTGTATTGTGGAAAATCATGGTGACCAGTAACATAATATTTTTGCACTTCTAAAATATAAGGCATATAATAAACATTATTATTGTCTTTAAATATTATTGTTTGTAAAAACAAAGTACACATTATTGTATTGCGGGAACTTATTCAACTAAATGAAGTCGAATCTTCTTTTTTAATGATGATTCGTCATGAAATACGAATATTTTAAACTTATAATTACTGTAATCTGTCAATACATTTCGAATTGTAAGTCTGGAAACAATTTTGAGTTGAGGCAAATAGACTATATATTGAAATAATCCATCACTGCGCTCCAATTTGTCGAATATATAACCTTTGTATTCTCGTTCACATATTTCTGGTTTATTGGTACACATTTCCAACAAAGAGCAATCGTTTTGAATTTTACGAATAGCACGCATGGTAGTATTAATATATTCTAATCTCCCAGTCCATCTGGTTTCAAATTCTTCAAATTCCGTAGAATAAATAGTGAGCGACAAATTTTGTTGTAGTCGCCCCATATTTAATAGGTCGACCAAACGCCGAATAGGAGATGTACAATGAATATACGCATCCAATTCTAGCATTTCGTGTGATTTTCTATCATTATATAAATCATATTGTCCACTTGAACTATTCCATATTTTCAAGAAATTATTTACATCTTCTGGTAATCCGGATTGTTTTTCAACATCTTTATTGAAATTTACCGAGCGGTAAATACCGTTATTGTATTTCGTCATTTCAACTGCTGTATAATAATTCATTAAAATCATCAAATAACTGACAAGGTCGCTACTCGTTTTAATTTTACTAGTGTATTTATAAACCTTAGATAGATTGTTTACGACTTCAACCATTTTCTGATGATTCGTATCGCAAAGTAGTTCTTTACTATCGTATACATGATTCTTATAAACTTTAATATAAGTGTTTTCAAATTTGTACCCAACAATCTCATTATCTATGATAGTAATATCGAGAGCAAACGCTAAACGCACTACATCTTCACACAAACTACATAGACAATTTGATAGCGGATTCGGCATCATCGGTCTTTTTCTGTCAGGCAAATAGATGGTGGATATTCTCTCCGAGAATGCGTTCCACAGACCTAATTCTTCCATCCACATAGGAACATTTGCTATATAAATACTAATTTTATAACTATTGCCCCCACTCATTTCATTTGTTAATTCTGTTATACTAAAAGCATCATCATAATCAGTAGTATCATTTGAATCAATACTATATATTTTTTCACTAGTTCTGTCGACGAGGGAATATTTTTCAATCATAGTATTAATAAATTCAGGCTCTGTCTGTTTCTTAAGTGCATCCGATGTTGTTTTATTGAATGTTTGAATAGATGCGTACAAACTTTTACAATACAACTGATACTCGTAATAATTAACCAGAATATCCACATCGCCTAATACATTTAAAAGTGTTCCTTGCGGATGTTTACCGGTCCAGTTATCAAACTGAAAGATAACATACTTATTGTCAATATTTTTAGAGAATCCAATTTTTAAAGCAAACGGAATAGTAAAGATTGGAATTCGTTTGTCATCCGGAATACACTTGTATAAATATTTATCATTTATGTTTCCACTAACTTTGCCGATAGCTTTCCCGAATGTTTTTCCGCCATTCAATACCAGAATTCCAGGTATACTAACAATTGACCGTATTGTTGAGTGAATTAGTTTTACGGTCTGTGTATTTGTCCTATATTCAAATACATCTCCATAAAACAGTTTCTCACCAGACGGGTCAATTGGCATTTTCTCGACTTCATTCAAAGTTAATGCATCATACACTTTCCAATCGGTATAATTTCGATCATTTATATTTATTTTATAATTGCTCGTAACATCATTATCGTGAAATTCTGTCATTCTCTTATTATTGAATGTAACTGTAATACTAGTAATACTATGTTTATATTACTAATATCATATATCAATTTTAAATTAATCGTTAATCCGTGTTCCCATCAAGTTGGAAGTTGTTCCTCCGATTTCACCAACCGGTATTGATTCTGCACCAATAGGTATTGATTCTGCACCAACAGGTATTGATTCTGCACCAACAGGTATTGATTCTACACTTACATTATTATTGTCAGAAATAGGAACTGATTTTTTCTCGGCAACTATGACCGGGTCAGATGTATTATTATTATTATCTACTATAGTGTGTTCAATCTTTTTTTTCTTCACACTATCTCTCTTAACATTCTGATTTTGAAGTAAATGAACCAATAAATGATTTGAAATAGCCACATTGTTCATATATGTTTTATATTTGAATACACATAAGCTTGTGTTTTCACTAAATTCAAAACTATACCACCAATATGCTGGTATAAATATAATTTGACCAGGATTAATAGTGACCTCTAATGTTTTTAGTTTATCAAAGTCAGATTTAAATTGGGGTTGAACCTTCCAAGGATTAACTGGTGAGAGAAATTCAAAATTCTCATAATCCTTAATAGCGTACAGGTATTTGGATGATTTTGGGGGGATTAGTTTAATAGTGAGTTTGCCTTGAGTAACCAAAAAATAATTACGGTAATTCAGATCATATTTTAATGGTGTTTTTGTATTTGTCGAAGAAAACATATAATCATATTTACAATTACATAACGAATGTGGTCGTAAAAATATATCATTATATTGAAACTCTTTCACTAGTCCGGTCTCTTCTAAAAAATCCGAGTTGTTTTCACTAACATACCGTTCTTCTGAATCTTTTCTAAATATTTCCGTAGCGGTTCCCATAGTCAGTGGTAAATACATTTCACTAACATCATCATATTCTTTAACATTTCTTACTTTGATGTCAAATGCACCATAGTTTTGTTCAACTGTATTCAAATTACATTGTTTCATAAGACCATCAATATTATAATCAAATATCACCGGTTGACGGATATCACAAATTTCTTCTAATTTATCCTTTGATGGTTGGTCTATTTCATATACTTCTAAATCATCACTCGTTCGTAAATGAAAATTTATATGTATATAAATGAATAACACGATACAAAAAATTAAAACAGTAAACAATGATTTCATACTAGTTTATTTTTATACTAATTTTTTCATTTTTTTACACATTGTTACTCACGTCCACAACATTACTACTCGCGTCTATAGCGCCTTCATAATTAGATAAATTGTCTTCATCATCGATACCAGTATACTCCATTTCAGATGTTTCAAATGTAACATTTCGTTTCATGTTAACAAGTATATCTGCTGCTTCTAGCGTTTCCTCAGTCGGATCTATACCAATAGGTTCTTGTAAATGTAATTGCTGAATAACATGAAATAAAGTTGAGTTCATTTCATTAATCAGTAATTGTTGTGATTGTACAATTTTGTTCAGTTCTTCCATCTCTCCTGCGAGTCTGGTGTCGTTTTCATAGAATGCTTTCAGGTCTAATTGCGACTCTATTTTATTAATAATCATATCACTAAACTTCGTGACATCAATTTGTGAATTAATTGCATCAGATGATACATTTGTAGAGGTGGATGTGGATTCTGTATTTTTTCTGGAACTAATCTCATTCATTTTTTTCTCCAATTCATTGATTTTTACATGATGCTGTTGAAGTAACATGTATGGATTCGGTGCTGGGGCATTACCAGACGGTCTAGGTGAAGATTGATGTGGTTTTGGTGGTTCTGGAAGACTATTTGAAACTGGTTGTTGACCACCAGCTCTTCTTCTTCTTGCTGCAGATAAGGATGAACTTGAACTCATAATAACTATAATTTACACAAAAAAACACAAATATAATCGCATTTCCTAAACTATTTATATTCTAAGATATCTATTTATGTTTACATATCTCTTTTTTTATCAAAATAGAATATAACTTTAATTATGAATACGATAGTAAATAGTGAATCTACACCACAAGAAAAACAAAAAATATGGCGCAAAAAACAAATCGATATATTTTATGGTTCTGGTAGACCCGTATTTAAAATTACTGAGAAAAATCAGTTTATTCGCAAGAATTATGATGGCGAATATTATATTAGAACATTACAATACAACGATTTAGACAATAAAAATTTCATAAATGATAAAAAAGAATAGGTGTAAATAATGTATTTTTATCTATTATCTTTTATTGTCACGTTATGATAACTATTTAGCATGTGGTTAAAATCATGTAATTTAGACAATGATATTGAAAATAATATGGAGGAAACACAAGTACCTGAATTTACACTGTATTATGTAACCGAATTAGACCATAAATACAAAGATCATTTACCTGATACGAGAGAGATAAAATATCCATGGCATATATATGATTTGGATGAATGTAAAATAGACAATTTAATTTCCATATTTGAATTGAATGAGCTATTTACAGAACATATAGATAATATAAGTCAACTTACGGATTATGTAAGGAGATATGAAAGTTTAAATGAAAATTCGATGAAAATACAATTGTATTCTCAAGAGATCTTACCCATTATTCAAAACGATAAAGCCAATTTGGAAGAAATTAAAACTATATTACATTCAGTAGATTAGGTGAAAATATATAAATATTTTTTATTATGCCGATGCTATTCAAGACGAAGTTAAGCAACCATCTTTAGTTTTATAGGTGCGTGATGTTGATAATCATGAATCTTGAAATCTTCTAATACATAGTCATTAATGTTTTAGTAAAAGACATAAAAATTTTTTATTACAATTATGTATCAATATGGATAAAGATGAAATTATTAAACAACTTCAAGAAGAAAACTCTTTACTCAAAAATGAATTAGAATCTACTCAAAATCATCTTAAAAAATATACTGCTCCTGCTAGGAATAGAAACAGATATAATCCAGATAAATCAAAAGAATATCAATCTAAAATTACTTCTGAAAAAAAGAAAGAATATGCCAGACAAGCTTATTTGAATAAAAAAGAAAAATTAAAAAAAGAACAAGAAAATGAAAATATTTAGGAGTTTTATATAAAATGCGTGTTTTTATATAAAAATAAATCTTTAGTATATATAAATGAAAAAAATCATTGGCGTTTATAAAATCTCAAATACTTTGTGTCCCGAAGGTAAATATTATATCGGGTATTCGTGTGATATAAACCATAGATGGTGTATACATCGTTCAACACTTAAAACAAATAGACATTGTAATATTCTAATGCAAAGAGCATATAATAAATATGGGTCTGAATGTTTTACCTATGAAATTTTACAAGAATGTGAAACAGAAGAGGAAGCAAAAAATGTTGAACTTTCTTACTTAGAAGATTTGACTATACGAGATAAATTATACAATTTACATTATAATAGTAGTGGTGGCGATTTAATGACATATCACCCAAATAAAGAAAAAATTATAGAAAAAATTAAAAATACACTAAAGGAAAATATAAGTAAAATGACAAAAGAAAACAGACTGGAACGGTGGGGGCGAAGCGGAGAAAAAAATGGTATGTATGGAAGAACCCATACCGACGAAGTTAAAAGATTATATTCAGATATGCATAAAGGCAATACTTACAATCTAGGTAGAAAAGCATCACAAGAAACAAAAGATAAAATGTCGGCTATTGCAAGTGAACGGTTAGGTGAAAAAAATCATTTTTTTGGAAAACATCATAGTGAAGAAACACTGAAAAAAATTCAGGAAACTAAACAAAAGAACATAGCAAAATATGGACGAACACTACCAAAACATACAAGAGAAATATTAATAGATGGAAAAACTTATATATCGGCATCAGAAGCAGGAAGACAATTAAATGTATGTACTGCTACTATTTTACATCGTATTAAATCTCTTAATCCAAAATTTGCTAACTATTTTTATGCCGATACTATTGAAGATGAAGTTAAGCCCTCATTGACGCTTTAATTTGGGGATGATGTTGGTAATCATGAATTTTAAAATCTTCAATAACATAATCATTAATGTTTTCTCTATTGTTTAAAATTTCTAGTGTAGGAAATGGGTATGGAGTTCTTGAAATTTGCTCTGTAACTTGTTCAAAATGATCGTCATAGATGTGACAATCGCCACCGTAATGTATAAATTCATATGGTTCTAAACCACAGATTTTGGCAATTATACATGTTAATATTGAGTACGATAGAGCATTTATCGGCAAACCTAACAAGGTGTCATTCGAACGCTGATACAATAAACAACTTAATTTATTACCTTTCGTTACTACAAATTGATATAAAATATGACAAGGATTTAATACACCTTGGTCTAATTGCTCTGGATTCCACACAGACACTACATGTCGTCTAGAGTTTCTTGTTTCAGGATTTTTAAGGTCGTCAATCACTTTTTGTAGTTGGTCTATTCCTTGTCCTGTATAATCCGTTTGACAATCTGTATATTTTGCATTAAAGAATCTAGCCTGATGTCCATAAAGTGGTCCAATCGAACGACCAGGTTCATAATCTAATCCACATTTTTCTAAAAATTCTTTTGTAGTATTTCCTTTCCATATTCCAACTCCTTGGTCGGTAAGAATTTTATTATCAGTTTGTCCTTTAATAAACCATAATAATTCACGAATACCAGTTTTAACAGCAGTTTTTTTAGTAGTAAATACGGGAATTTTACCACCTTCTAATGAGAAGTGCATAGCCGATCCTACACCTCTTTTAGTTTTTCCGTTTCTGCCCTCTTCAAGAGTGCCATGTTCCATTAAATCCTTCAAAAGATTAAGATATTGGTACTCTTCATGTTTATCTTTAGTAATGTCACGATTTTTATGTTTATTCATGTCAACAACATTCTTAAGCATTTACATTATTTAAATTTATATATTTAAATATTTTTTATTCTATAGATAGTTCATATGGATAGATTAGAAAAAGCAGAAATGCCTGAAAATATCAGTTTTATTAATTATGTATTTAAAATGGACGAACCTGAGAAGGCTACTATAATGAACATTCTTCAATATACAGTTTTAGCAATAATACCATTAATTGTAGTATTAAAGGGTATCAAAAACTATATTCCCGAAACAGATGAAGACAAGGGAAGTTTAGTAATTATAGCAGAAATATTTGCTCAATTATCAGTCATGTTTGTATCTCTATATTTCATTCATCGAATGATCTGTTTTATTCCAACTTATAGCGAAGTAAAATATGGAGACATCAATTTAATTAATGTAATTTTAGCAATATTGATGATTTCTCTGACTATTAATACAAAATTAGGAGAGAAAGTAGAAGTATTATTAGACAGGCTATATGATTTATATGAAGGACAAACTGCACAAAAACCAGTGCATGATAAACCATCTGGACAGGTTCGGGTTACCCAGCCATTAAGCCAACCACATATGGGTCTAGGAGGAAATCCCAACAATATGTTGCCCGAAAATTTGCAACCTCAAATGACAAATTTAAAGAGCGAGACAAATGAACAATCACTCCAAGCTGGACATCAACAAAGTCCCAATTTCCAAGATATGTATACTGGTCCTACAGCATCACAAAATTCTGCAGTTCCAACTATGATGGAACCAATGGCAGCAAATGATATGGGTGGGTTTGGGTCTCCATTTTAGATTGCTAATGGTGCTTGTCACTAACTAAAAATCATAATATATTTGAACGTATCATATGATTTATCTACATTGACGCAGCCATAAGTTTCTGCTTCACATCAACCGTTAAATGTGTCGCTTGACATATTTTCTTCACTATTTTATTCTTTTCCTTTTCATCTGTCTCGATAAATTTTAGACAGTTCAGTGCCATATCATGATAATCCATGTGTGTACGGTCCGATTCTTTCCCTTCCAAATACTGATCACGCCACAATTTTACATTGTTTCGCTGTTTCACTGCTAATCGTATCGTATTTCTCTGCATAATTACTTGGTTATCGTCTTTTACCCATTCATCGTTATCCCTCACATATAGTGTTTTACGGCTGGGGTCTGTACAATGGATTGGACGTTCGTAAATAGACATGTCGTCTAAACCCTTAATAACCATATTCGATATGCTTTCCGATAGACCATACTTTCTAGTATTATCCAATTCTTGATGGGTTATCGGCAATGATTCGATAAAATCAGAAATATTCATAGCATTCTGACAATGTTCATTCAAAAACATATTCACGTTGAAATTATTTGTTTTGTTGTTGTTATTACTATGAGTCATAGTATTATTATTGGTTGTATTCCCTAGTTGAGGCATCAACTCCAATAATTGTTTATGCTGAGTTTCTGCGTGCGCTTGTACTAGTGTATGTACTTGTGCTTGTACTTGTGCTTGTACTTGTGCTTGTGCTTGTATTTGTGCTTGTGCTTGTTGAGCAAACAATTGTTTTTGCATATTTTGATTTTGTGTCATCAATGCAATTATTAACTCTTTCATGTCAGGCATATCCTCTTCTTTTTTCTCTACAATAGTTGTAGTAGGTTGGTCATTGCAAATTGTAATTACATTGTTTTCATTTGTGTAGGTACATGTTTTTTTGTGCTCACATAATGAAGATGCGTGCTTGTATTTCTTACCACACATACAGTTATATGTCTTTAATTCGGAACTAGTCCCTAATTTGTTAGGATCCGTTAGGATTGTATGTTTTCTAGTTAACAAGTGGCGTTTGTATTGACTATATCTAGATGTATTATAATCACATGTTTTACAACTCCATATATTCGAACTTTCTGGAACCTTTTGTTCAAGAACCATTCCTAATATATACTAACAAAAAAAGTTCCTAAATGTAACCGAATTCAATTGTCTAATTTCCCAAAAAAAGTATGGTAACAAATCAAATATTCTAAAAAAGCAAATGAGAGCATTATGCTCTAAACGTGTTTTTCACTAGTTTTCAATTCTATTTTGAGATTTCAAAAAAGACACACAGGGTTTCCTTGTGTTG
>Ga0115007_10001053_pt1 | contig 17954 bp, 17 predicted proteins | sample ArcOceMetagenome_2_FD_87166 | JGI IMG/M metagenome (GOLD analysis project Ga0115007, IMG submission 87166) | Marine eukaryotic phytoplankton communities from Arctic Ocean - Arctic Ocean ARC135M Metagenome | ecosystem: Environmental > Aquatic > Marine > Oceanic | place: Arctic Ocean | collected... | reverse complement strand
TATACATAGTATAATATATATACATAGTATAATATATATACATAGTATAATATATATACATAGTATAATATATATACATAGTATAATATATATACATAGTATAATATATATACATAGTTTTAGTAACTCAACCGGCAGAGTGTAAGACTGAAAATCTTGAAGTTGTTAGTTCGAATCTAACCTAAAACATTTGACACACTACTTTTTTTTTTTTAGTAAATTAATGAAGAATAATTTATTAATTTTTTTTAATCACAAAAAAAACGTATCCCTAGCTTTACCTGTAAATAATTTACGGCTTACTTTTGTATTTTTAAAATTAACCTCTTTTTTTTACCAAACCCAAAGTTTAGAATTTTTCGCTTACCAGCAACGTAAGTTAGCGCAACTAACTACTTGCTCAGTCCTTTACCTTACACACTTATCAAGAAACCTAAATTTATTCAGTCTATGAACACCAAACCACTTTTATAGCTCGTGTGAGGATTTGTTTTTTAACTTTTGGTGGATGGAGCGGGAGGTTTTTGAACTAACCGGCGTTTTGTTTTTTTTTAAAACTGATACACGTAATTTGTTACTGGAGTTTGGTAATTTTTACAAGCCACTACTTAAGCAGTTTCCGGTTTATGGTTTTGTAGATTTCTTTTACTCACCCCTCATTAATAATTTACGGCAGTTTCCTATATCTATACAGTTATAAATCTGCCACTATACGAACTATCGTCTAACGGTCAGGACGTTAGGTTTTCACCCTAAAAATAGGGGTTCGATTCCCCTTAGTTCGGTTAGTGAAAACTCAGCTCAAACTAACTTTTAGGTTTTTAATTTTTAAAAAGATTTCTTTTTACCTTTCCAAACTCCCTACCTCTTACTTATTACCAATCTTGAATTTTTTTTATTTACTCAAGACTCGTTTTTTTGTTACACAGTTATTAAAAAAGGTACTTTTGTTAGGTCCCCAGGTGTACCAACTTCGTACAATACAGAAAGCACCTATGGCCCATAGGCAGTGATCTCAGGAACAGTACGCTATGAAAGTCTACACACTAATATTTAAGTCAACTATAGTTCTCGTAACAACTACTTTACTAAACTCACCAAACACAATTCACTTCTTTATTGGTTTAATTAGGCAACTACTCTTTAACATACTAAATCCCAATACGGTTTTGTTAGAGCTTGAGGGAAGAGCTCACAAAGTCGTGTGGGTATAGTACTACTTGTGTGATGAAATTGGTAGACATGTAAGGTTTAAAACCTTATCCCTCTGGGGTTTCGGTTCAAGTCCGAATACAAGTATATTTGTACAACGCCGTAACCTATTTTTTAATGATGGACTTGGGTGAGTGGTCTTTGTGTGACGACCTTGTTTGTAGTTTTACGGACAACCATACTTACCTTGTAACTTTTGTATTTTTGTCTGTTCTGAAACTAAACCGTACGTGGGCGTAAGCTCGGTTCATACCCGAGGCTTCACTGGTTCAATTCCGGTCGGTTTACACATAATAACTACCTTATACTTACTTAATCTCAACTACATTTTAACATTTTTGGTGGTAATGAATATCTCTTACTTTACAGGTATACTATACTTTTTGGTAAACACAACTTTTGTAGGTACAAACTCCCAACAAAAAAGTATCTCCTTTTGTACACTTTTGTACACGTTTGTACACTTTATTGTACTTAACTTGATATTTGTAGTAATTTGAAAGAGCTCACCCCTTGTATGCTGATATAGTCATTTTATGGTGACGGGGTTACAGTTTAAATTCTTTTATTTTTTCATATTAACATTACTCCTAACTTTTTTGGTAATCTTTAATCGAAAGAGTGTACAAGTATTCGACGTAGATGGATTTTTAATTTTGTTACTCCTGACAGTGTGGGTATTTTGTTTTTTTACTGTTACTAATATAATTACATTTTTTTTTTGTATTGAGGTATTAACGACAACAGTACTAACCCTACTTGTAGTTTTCTTTTCTTTCCAAGTATCTCGTAGCAGTAAAGTCAATACTCTCAGGGAGTTGGTATTGGGAGAAGGGGATAACCTACTTAATTTTTTTTCATTGATTTTTTTTTTCTGGGTTTCTGTAATAACATCTGTGCTCATTTTTTTATTTTTGACGTATTTTAGCTCTTTCTTTTTTCTATCAGATTGGTATTTAATTAATTTTTTTATTTACTTTGTCCTTTCTACACACTCCTTAAAGATACTTTCTCTCCTCTTCGCTAGTGTCTTTGTTTTTTTTATTTTAATTTTTTTTAAGTTAGGTTTACCTCCGTTTTTTTTTTGAAAGTTGTTTTTTTTTATACACTCTTCTTTTGTATTTATATACCTTTACATAACTACTTTTTATTTTTTTGTATTTTTTGTATTTCTATTTTTTTTACATAACTGATGTACATCACTCCTACTTTACTTCCACAATATTTTATTTTTTTTACTTTTAGTATCTATACTTATGATTACTTGCACGTTTTACACAATAACGAAAGTAAAATTTTTTTTCGTTTACAGTAGTTTGATTAACTCGGTTTTTCTCTTACTCATCCTTGGTTTTTTAGTAAACAACTTTAACGCTTTTTACTTTCTTAATTTTATCATACTATACTTAGTGCTGTATAACTGAACATTAACTTTGTTTGCTCATATACTACTAAACCATAACTTTGTTGTTTTCACAACACTAAGCTTACTCCACTACTCTAGTAACGTAAACTACATCAAGTTTATATTACTTCTAGTTTTTTTTTCTTTAACTGGGTTACCTCCAATGTCTAACTTTTTTACTAAGTTGTCCTTGATATCTTACCTCTTCACATCAAATTTCCTTATACTCACTACAGTTATTTTTATCTTCTTGTTTGTAACATTAGTTTTTTATTTTCAAAATGTTAAGTATTTGCTTATAAACAACGACTCGGTACGTAAAGTTAACTTAACTTTATTACAACCAAGGCGTACTGGTTTTTCTTTCAACATCTGTACTATATTAACTATACTCCTCGTCTTCGGATTCTTTTTGTTTGACAGTTTGTTATTGTTTTGCAACTGAATGATGTTGTAGACTCACAAAGTTGTGTAGTTGTATTAACAGAACCTGAAAGTTCAAAAAAAGTTTTAAGTTCAAAAAACGATTTTTGCTTAATAAGTGTTTATTTGCTAGTAAACTCAAGTTTGGCGAGTTTTCTTATTTCTTTAACAAAACCTCTTTTTTAACCCGTAAAGTTGTTAACAGAACCCTTATAATTTTTAAAAAAATTACTAGGAGATCTCTGAAAACTAAACGATTTTTTTGATTAAATATACCTTACCTCTACCCTATAACACTTAAAAGTAAGGGGTCTCGCATGGGTAAAGGTAAGGGTAAGAAACTTATATTTTTTTTTAAACTCCACTATCTCTCAACGTGGGTTGAGTTCTTGGGTGTGCGCAAAGGTCGCTTAGTCTTTTATTTAAACTACCTGAACTGTTGGTTTTTTAATAAAATTGCAATTTACCCTAACCCCCGTACTAATAAGCTGTCAGGTGCTTTTTGAAATTAGTATCTACTGTGTACACGTGTTTTTTTCGATTTTCCTACTAAATTGCTTTTTTTTTATAACTTTAGTTTTGTTGAATATCTATCTGAAATTCCAAATAACGCAAACAATTTATAAGTCACTAAATTTTATAATGATATTTATGCTTATTGTACTATTCGTCGGATTAGTTAATTTAATTCTGATATACACTCCGTACTCATTGTCAAGCCACTACTCTAGCTTTAAGATAACGTACTTTGTATATTACCTCTTCCCGTTTGCTTACATCTTTATTATAATAACGTTATTGACTTTAATATTTTGTATTTTGTATAACCAGACAGAGGTCTTGAACTTTTCATTACTTGTTACTTTTATTTTTATAACGGGCTTAAATTTATTTTGGATAAATTCTATTATATTATTTTTTTTACTTTACGAATGCCTTTTGATACCTTCTTTTTTAATACTTTATAATTTTGCAAAGACAAGAAAGTGTGTTGAAGCAGCTTACTTAATGTTTTTTTGAACACAGTTTGGAGCTATTTTCTTATTCTTTAATTTTATATACTTGTTTATGCTCACTAACACAACTAACTTCGAAAACTTTGTTAATTTTCAATTCTCAAACTACCAGATAAACTTTTTGACAGTAACAGCAGTTGTCGGGTTTGGGGTTAAGTTTCCTATATGACCATTCTACGATTGATTACCTAAAGCTCACGTAGAAGCATCAACCAACTTTTCTATCTTCTTGTCAGGTGTACTAGTAAAACTGGCGTTTTTTGGGTTTGTTAAGTATTTATTCTATCTCGAGAATGAGTTTTCATTTTTGTACTTATACCCTTTTCTCTTTATAGGATTAGTTGACTCTTCTCTCAAACTATACTACCAATTGGATTTAAAGAAGTTAATAGCCTACTCAACTGTTATAGAAATGCATTGATTACTTATAGCTGTTATGAGTGGTCAGTCAGTTATGTGACTTGTTGTTTTTTTCATGCTTATAAGCCATGCTCTCATCTCGTCAAATTTTTTTTTACTTATAGATGCTGTGACTCGACGGTTTAAAACACGCCTAATTACCGAGATTAGGGGTTTATTTTTTCTAACACCAAAGCTTTACTTTATAGTACTGCAACTTTTGTTAGTATTTTTAGGGTTCCCCGGTTCTTTATTCTTTATAACAGAGTTTTTGTTTTTCTCATATTTGATTGATATTAACGCCCCTCTCTTTTTTTTAACTTTACTTCTGTTATACTTTTTCGTAGGTGTAAGTTTTTTCAAGAGTTGGTTTTTTTTACTCTTCGGCTACTCCGATTGGTTTATGCTAAAAACGAACATACTTGACTTAGATTTGAAAGAATTAATATTCTTTTATTTTTTCATTGTACTATTATTTTGATTGGGTATTACTCACCAGTTTTTCATATTTTAGTTTAATAAGCGGATGTTTGTGTAATTTTAGAGCATTTGAGTCGATACCTGAACTTTTGTATAACAAAGCGAATCAAGAAGTCAAACTTTGCACGTCTCAGACGACGATTACTTAAAAACCCACAACTGAAAGGCTTAGTTACTAAATTATTTATAGTAACCCCCAAGAAACCAAACTCAGCCCTAAGGCATGTAGTTAAGGCTTTAATTTATAAAAATAATATAAGCGTAATAGCCCGTATACCTGGGATAGGTTTTTTACCTGTGAGATATAACCGAGTCTTAATCCGGGGGGGGCGTGCTAATGACTTACCCGGAGTACGTATGACAGTTATTCGAAACGTATACGACTTTGCAGGTCTGTATTCAAAAAAACGACGACGGTCTATTTACGGTACACCAAGGCCCGAGAACTTTACACGACATGTTCGCCGATGTTACCGCCAAATAACATACGCCTAACCCAAACCCTTACTTATAGCTATACGTTATTTTGGGGATAACAGGTGTGTAGTATTATTAAAGTTGATTGATTTGTATTAAAGTTAAAGTTGTTGATAAATTGAGCTCGTTCAGGCTCTATATGGCCGCTAACGTTCGGTTTAGCTTGCTGTGCCGTTGAGATGATGCATTCGGCTATGAGCAGGTATGATTTAGATAGATTCGGAATACTCTTCCGCGCAAGCCCACGACACTCCGACTTGATAATCGTAGCAGGTACGCTGACTAATAAAATGTCACCTGTTATACGACGACTATTTGAGCAAATACAAGAGCCTAAGTTTGTTCTTTCTATGGGTAGTTGTGCTAATGGGGGTGGTTATTACCACTACTCTTACTCTGTTGTAAGGGGAGTTGATAGGATAATACCAGTCGATATTTATGTTCCAGGCTGCCCCCCTACAGCAGAGGCTTTAATATTTGGGCTAATACAGTTACAGGGTAAAGTAGGTTTTAACTTATCTAACTTAAATAATATTTCAGATTGATACGGGGTTGATCGATTTTAATGACTAATAGTACAAAACTAACTCGTAAAAAATTATGGTGAAGGGTTTACAAAAATAAGACCATTTATAAATTAAAACCTTTATCCGGTTGGGTAAAGTTGCTGACCAACTTGCAGCTATCTGTGGCTAACCGAGCAGTTGTTCGGTTTAGGGGTACTGATTCAGCTTACTTTTTTAGTAGGAATAACTACTGTATGGATTGAAACCCGAAAGGGATTGATTTCAACCAAACTGACAGTGTTCAAACATCTTTATCCAGCACCTACCAAGTGGGTAACACTTTTTTGTCAATTTACCAATTACTAACAACGTTGCATTTGATTATTACTAATGTAGCGAGCCAAAACGTGTGTATTTTTGTATATAAGCAAAGCTAAGATTAAATCAAACGGTTCTCGTTTAAAGTTTCAAGTGTTTTTTTACTTTCGCAACACTGTTACTTTTAACTACAAGTCAGGTAAAGCTAAAGGAGGGGTAGGATTGGGGTTTTTGGGCTCTAAGCTAGTACGTCGTTTAGGCAAACACAAGACTCACAAAAGCAGTTTTTTGTTTAACAGAGGGCGTTTATTTATAAACTTACCCACACTACTTATTTTTTTAATCCGGGAGTCGTTTAGGCTATCTTGGTTTTTTTTATTCTGGCATAGCTCAGGGGTTTATTTCTATACACGTAATAACTCCTTACACAGTAAGTTTTTCCTAATTAGATTTTTGAATAAGTTTAATTTCTTTACTCCTCAAGGGGGTCTTTTATTAGTACATATGATTGGTTTTTTGAATACTACAGACTCAGTCTTTAGTGTAGAATGTTTGCTAAAGAATAAACAAATATACAGCTTAGCTCTCAAATCGACATCTCTTTTACTATCAAAAAATACAACTTTCGGTTATTTCTTACTAAGGTTACCTTCGAGAAAGAGTATACTTGTTTACTTTATATCGACAGTTATGTTATCTAAAAGTATAGATAGTTGTAGTACCAGCCGGTTACCTAGTCTAGTTAGAAAGTTCTCGGCAGGTTTTTTCAGAAATCACAGTTTTAGTTCTAAAGTCAGGGGTGTAGCAATGAATCCAGTCGACCACCCCCACGGCGGTCGTACGAAGTCAATACTGTTACCTAAAACACCTTGAGGTCTAGTCACTAAAAAAAAATAGTATGTTAAAAAAAACTGACCGATCTTTATTAAAAAGATTTTTCTTCTTCAAAAGATTTGGGAAACTCACTTACCGCTTTAAATATTACATTAACTTAAAGACTAATGTACTGGCTTATTTAAAAAATAACCACATTTATTTATATAACGGAAAGCAGTTTGTTAAGCTTATAATACTTCGGTGAAAGGTTGGACTACTTCTAGGATTGTTTTGTGTTACAAGAAAAAACAATTTTTACTCTAAGAAATAATTAGTTTTTTTTGAAAGAAGGGGTTTTACTTCAACGGGGGTTTGTTCTTTTACAAAACAACAAACATCTCTACAATAGCTGGCAACTTATGAGGCTTCTCTCACAAGTTTTTAGCTTTACTTCAGTACCGGCTTGAGCGAGGAAGTTTGTCGAATAAGTCACTACTTTACTTTAGAACCAACTACCAGTACAGCGTACTGTTTTTATTTAACTTTTATTTGATGATAACTTTTCCTGTTTTGTTGAATATCAGACAGCAACAACTATTTAACCTAATGCGTCTTTATTTACTCAAAACACACTCGGGGTTTAACCTCATCCAACTTAAGCCTCACCGCGGACAAAGAACACGCTCTAATGCTAGCACCAAACGTCTTCTAAAAAGTTTTGTGAATAAAAAATTTTTAATCTAGTTGTGTAGGTTTGGTTTACAGATTCCATAACTTTACGTACACTACAAAACTTAACTATGTTTCTAGGTTTAACCATACGCCTAACTTCAATTACGTCTCTGGTTTTAGATATACCCCAAACTTTAACTATATCTCAAACTTTAACTATATCTCAAACTTTAATTATATCTCAAACGTTAGGTGATTTCAACAAACGACAACAAATTTGCTTACTAACCTAACTTGAGAGTCGTTTGTAGTTGCAAGGCACAACCAGTCAAGTTTTAAGTTTACGAAACGTAATTTATTTGGTATAAGTAGTCTATTTGGTAAAGGCAGGTTCAACACTAAAGTTATTTGATTATTCAAGAACCAAAAACTTGCTATAAAATACAATCGCTTTATGCTTTCTAACCTATTCCAAAAAAAACTCCACTATCAATTAAAAATAACGAAGTTTGTTTTAAAGTTTTATAGGTTAAAAAGTTTAGATTTTCTGAGAGTGATAAACTTTTTTGTATTTACTTTACTTATGAAGCTTCACTTATTTTTAAATATTAGTTATGTAAAACTCTTCTTATACGAAACTTTTGTATTTGCTAACAACAAACCACTAACTTCAATCTACTATACTGTGCAGTTACTTGACGTAATACAACTTAAAGTAGCGACGAATTTTTTTATTTTCCTTAGGTGAACTTGGTTTTGAATATTTAACAAGAAGAATCGTTTCTTTTTTTACTTTACTAAATGAAGAGCTAAGCAACGTAGAGTCTTTCCTAAAATAAAGTCATACCGACTGCCTAAGTGAGTTAGGTTTTACTTTTACTTTTTCTCTTTTGTAGATAGTTTTCTGGAGTTCGATTTTAGCACCCTCACTCTTATTTACTGCTTACGATACGTACTTAACTTCGAGTTTTTTGATTTCTTAAGCTTCTTTTTCTTTAAACTCAACGTAGTTCGTGTTTATAACTGAAAGTATCTTACATAAGCGTGTGAGCGTAACTGTGTACTTTTTGATTAATAATGTTTTTAATATATGGTCCGGTAATTTTTATAAAAATAATGTAGCATCAAATGAGATTAAGAAGTTTACGTTAAATTTTGGGCCACAACACCCAGCTTCTCACGGTGTTTTGAGGCTGATACTGCAACTCAACGGGGAGGTTATCTTAAAGAGTGACTCCCACATCGGTTTTTTACACAGGGGTACCGAGAAGTTAATTGAGCAACGTAACTACCTAAAGTCTATACCTTATTTTGATAGGTTAGATTATGTATCTATGATGTCACAAGAGCATTCGTTTTGTTTAGGTATCGAAGATCTACTCAATACCCAAAGTTACACTAGTTTTTATGTACAAATACGGGTCTTATTTGACGAGCTAACAAGGTTAATGAATCATTTTTTAGGTATATCAACACACTCGCTAGACGTAGGTAACATGTCACCAGCTTTCTGAGCTTTCGAAGAGCGCGAGAAGTTGATGGAGTTTTACGAAAGAGTCTCTGGTGCTCGCATGCACGCAGCTTTCTACCGCCCCAACGAAGTTGACTGAAGTGGGTTTAACTTTCAGTTTTTCTTGGATGTGTTATTTTTTTTAAAAAATACACACAAGTCTATAACAGAAATGTTTGTTATACTAGCCACTAACAATATATGAAAGTCTCGTTTAGTTGATATCGGCAGTTTAGATTCTAAAAACGCACTTAACTCGGGAGCAACTGGGGTTGTTTTGCGTAGTACTGGCTTTAAGAAAGACTTGCGTTTGTTAAAGAATACCACTTATGCATATTACTGATACCTCTCCTTCAGAAGCTTTTTGGGGAAACAAGGTGACAGTTTTGATAGATTTTTGATTCGTATAAGGGAAATGTTGGAGAGTGTTTACATAATATACCAGCTAATACCTAACTTCTTAAATATTTTCTCGTTTAGTACTAACTTACTTGATTTTTTTAATTTTAACATTAACTACAAGAAGAATAGTGTCAACTACTGATCTAAGAATTACTCTATGGAGTATCTCATTGAGCACTTTAAGCATTACAGTGAGGGGTTAAAGGTAGATAGTGGATTCACTTATCAAGCAGTAGAGGCACCCAAAGGTGAATTCGGTGTAGCGATAGTCTCTGACGGCTCTACCAAACCCTTTCGGTGTAAGATACGTACTCCAGCTTACCATCACTTACAGTTGATGTCCTTTATGATGGCAGGGCATTATTTTGCAGACATGATTACTATTTTAGGGTCCCAAGATATTGTATTTGGCGAGGTTGATAGGTAATTGTTTCTATGACAAGTAACTTAAATAAACTAACCTTAAACCAACTAAAACGAAAACTTTACCTAAAGTTTTTTTTAAGAAACAAACTTTTCCTGTATTTAATTAAATCAGAGTTTGTATACAAACTAAAGCAGTTAGTTATCCACTCCTTGCGACTTCTTTTTAAAGTAACTAAGACAAAACAAAATGCTGTTTGTATTTTAAGTGGGAGAACTTATGCAGTGAGTAAGTCATTAAAAATATCTAGATTTAAATCGCGTTTACTTATAAACTCAGGCTTGGTTGCTGGCTATAGCAGAGTTAGTTGGTAATGTGTATTTTTGCACTTAACAGATATTACTACCCACTACTTTAACTTTAACTACTTTAACTTTAACTACTTTAACTTTAACTACTTTAACTTTAACTACTTTAACTTTAACTACTTTTTTATACCTTCTAACTGAAGTTTTATATACACAATAAAGTTACTGGCTTCCCTGTTCTTCTTAATCTTTATTAGAGCTGGTTTACCGCGCTACCGCTACGACTTTTTAACTAAAATAGGGTGAAATAAGTTCTTACTACTTACACTACTCGTACTACTGATTAATTTCACCTCTCTAATACTGTTCTAACTCTACAATTTGGTTGCATTCAGATTTTTTTTGAATATCTCATATAAAACACAAAGTACCCCTAGGAGATTACTTTTCCAAGCAACCTATACGGAGTGTATAGTCTGCTTACTGCAATTATTTATAGACAAGCTTTACTGGTTAAAGAGTAACTTAGTTAGCCTAAACTACTACTACTTTAATTACTACTACTTTAACTACTATATCTTTAACCACGCCTCGACTCTTATGAACTCTTATACCCAAAAAAAAACAATATATGTTACTAAGGTGAACATGTTTACTTTTACTAACTCTTTAATATCTAAGCAGTTAAGTTTTTTTTTATAATTATAGGGGCTAGCTTAATCGGTAAAGTACTAGATTTTGGAACTAGTTTATAAAGGTTCGAATCCTTTGTCCCTAATGAATTAACCTAAACAGAGCACTCTGAGTAAATTTTGTACTAACTTTTAACACAAGCAGCAAGAGAAAAAACTTTTTTTTTAAGTTTGACCCCAGAACACCCCTCCCAAAAGCGATTAAGTTTCTCCTAACTCTAAGAAGATTAAATATAATACTGTTCTTTTTTCAGATAAGGGGGGTTTTCATAATAACCCTAACGTTTGTGAAAGGACTACCCTTAATAAACCAACTTTTTATTTATACAAAGAAGTTTGTTATAGGAAGTCATTTATTATCTAGGTACTGAAATTCCTTCTTTGTTAACTTCTTTTTTCTAACACCCTGTGGTCTTAAGTCAACGATTTTTGTTAAGAATAACTCAAACGGGGGTTTATTACACTTTGGGTTTTTTTAATTTCTGTGTACTTGGGTTGTTAAAGATAAAAAACTCATACAAACTTATAACGTTCTACTCTATACCGCCCTCAATACTTTTTGTTTTTCGCAAGCGTCTTAATTTTATTTTTGCATTCGTCTTATTTTTAAAGTTTTTCTTCTTTAGTATACTGTAGTGTGTAACCCCTTGCTTAATACCTTTAACTTGTACAGTAAATTACTGAGTTTGTTTACATTTTTTAAACTGGACGGTTTTGTCTATATACGAGGCTTACTATTTATTTTTTTAATAGACTCCCTTCTTCTAGATGACGAACCTCTTTGGGAGCCTCTTGAGTGAAGCTTAGTACAGACGTGAATACTTTTTATTTTTGTATTTGCATGAGCAGCTGAGGTTATATTTTCCTCACGTTTTGGATCTTATACAAATAGAGACAAGAAAGTTTGACTTGGGTTACATAAGGTATTTTGACTGATAGAATTTTGATTTATGATTAATTTAGGTATAGTTACCGTTTTTATAACTCTACCCTTTTACTTTGAGATTACTTATACTATTTCGTATATTGTATTGTGATGAAACTGGTATAACTCATTCTTCTTCTTCAAATTTATTTTCACATTTTCGTTACTTAAACTACTACTCAATACGATATACTACTTTGTACGTTGAATTAACTTGAACTTTTTTGTATTCTTGCTGGTGTTTTTTTTAACTTTCTTTTTTTACTTCCTATTCTTCCTCTTCTACTTCCTCTTCTTCCTCTTCTTTACTGACTCAAACCTTTACTCACAGAATGGGTGAGTTGACTACAGTAACATAACACACGGCCCCCTTAAGTGAAACTGAGGCTTACAAGGAAGTGACCACTTCTCTTATCACAAGACTCCCGAGACATTTTGATATAAAAATGACCCTCTTATCGCCTCCTCAATGTTACTCCTAAACTTATTTCTTTTCTTATTTCTTTTTTTATTTGTTATCAAATTACTAGTTTTTATACGCGTGACGTACACGTCGAATAATATATCCTTTAACTTTTTCACATTCTTTGCTTCGTCGTTCAACCAGTTCTTTTATTTTTTTTTATTTATATTCATATTCAACTTGACTTCACTTCTTTTAATTATTCTAAGATCTCCTTTCGATCTTTACTGATTTGTCAAGATTGTAAAAATTTTTGAGATTTGAGGTTTGTTAATTGTAGATATACTTCACTTAATTTATTAAACCCAAAGCTTGTGTACTCTTTTGTTATTCGTCAAAGCTGCTAAAGTTTTAGCATTAAGTACTGTTATGTTACCTTTGGCTGGATGTGCTGTCGCAACAGGTATTATCTTTGCAGCACTCATCCGTGGTTTAGCTTATGCACCTGATTTAGAGGAAACTTTATTTAATTACACAACCCTCGGCTTTGCTTTCGTAGAAAGTTTCGCATTCTTACTCTTCGGTATTGCTGCTATAATTTATATTTTCTAATTATGGGGCAGCCTGGTAACATCGTTACTAACAAACTCAACACATCTATGTTTTGGTTAACCGAAAACACCTTCAACGATAAAAAAAAAAATTTCAGTTTTCTTAACTACAAAAACCTAATAACTTTTTTTAATATAGTACTAAAAACTGGTTTAGTCTTTACCAAACACATCTTTTATAACTATAAGTTCGTTATAAATAGGTTAAGGTTTCTGACATTACCTACTTCAATAACGACAACAATTTTTAATAAGTTTTATAGAATACTTAATTTCAAGAATAAAGTATTCCAGACAAAATTAAAGAAAATATGCCGTACTTTTCTTAACTTTGTTATAGTATCCAATATAGTGTTTTATTTTTTCAAAAGTTGGATATTTTTATTATTCGTAATTCAAATACCCAGCAACTTCAAAAAAAAACAGGTTACGTTTAGGGGTACCTTACGTCAACTAAGAACTTCGTACAGGCTGGACTTTTTTATAAAGCAGCAGAGAGGTTTGCACCTTTTGATGTAGTTTTAGTAACTTTCGATATGAATTGATATTATTATTCTGCTACCCTACCAGACTAATTACTTATTTATCAACTACTACCTCACTTATTTTAATATACCAACTGTGGACTCAGGTAATTACTCTAAACTATCCCTAAGTCTAGTTTGAACTTGTTTTTTGAATATATTCCAAAAACACAAAAACACGACTTTAACCTTACTGAACTTCATGTGTTTACTTACAGTTTATTGGTTCAGAATCTACACACCTGTTATATCCCCTACTAACACAAGCACATTTGTGAATTTTAAGATAATTACTTTTATCTATAATTTTTTCTTGCAGACTGAGGTTATGTACTACTACTACTACAAAAAGAATAAGTTCAACAGGTATAAATCTAAGTTTAGCTCTAAATTCAACTTAAAGTTTAAATTTATACCCAAGTACCGTAGGTACAAATACATTATTTTCTTCTTAAAGAAATCTTTTACGTATCTAAACGTAACAGGTTTAAAAAAAAAACTGTTCTTATTTCTCCAATCTTTCATCCTCCGGGATTTATTTATTTTTAAATTACTTAGCTTTACTAATGCCTTTATCTTCAACAATCACAAAAAAAGTCTTTTTATCTATAACTAATGTGTATAGTTGCTTGTGCATAAACAGCTCTTTGGCAAGACGATTTTACTTGTGTCGGACTTGAGGTCAAATGCATTTTTTTTCACCGACCGCTATTTTTTCGTGACTAACTTAGCCCCCCAGGACTCTCTTAACTTTAAAAGCGCAGCGGCTTTAATTACTTCCAGAACTGCACACGCAACAACGCACCACAGTTTTAGTTTTTTTTTTAAGCTATTTTTTGTTAAAATTCGGTTCCGGGGTAAGGGGTATAAGTTATTTAAAGTTATGGGAAATACTATAATAACTCAGTTAGGGTTTTCCCACTGCTTATTTAAGCAAATCCTTAACTGCAGTATTAAAGTTGTAGCTAAACTACGCTTTTACTTTTTTGGCTTAAATTTTTTTTTACTCCGGGCTGTGACTAACTCTTTCGTATCTAAAAAAAAATTTAATATTTTCACCGGAAACGGCCTCCGGTTCTCCAAGCAGCTAGTTTATAAAAAAACAGGTAAAGTCAGTACTTATTTCTAATTGTGTACCAGGTTGATCTTTAATTTCATATTAAGTAGCCTATCTAGCTTTGTTAACCTTCTGTTCAGTTATCTAACATTTCAATCCGACAAGTTTAAGATTTTACAAGTTGTTTACAGGTACACCCTATTTATAATACTACTATTACTGTTAACGGCTCTTTAAGCTGCTGTGTAGGGTTGGGTTCATTTGAAGTTTTCCACTACTGAATTTTTGTTATAGTACTGGTAACAGTTGTTATATTTATACTATCTATAGTATCCTTCAAGAACTTATTAATTAGATTCGGTTTACTTAAAACTAATAAGAGGGACTTCTACGAGTGCGGTTTTAGGCCAGTTTTGCAAAAACCAATACAACTTTCAATACAATTTATATTCTTATGTATTTTTTTTATACTGTACGATATTGAGTTGATTTTCTCCTTCCCACTTATATCAATCTTCTACAACCAAACCCTATTAGAGTTTCTTGTATTTTTATTTATTTATGGTACTTTTATAGCAAGTCTTATCTTCGACTTTAACCGTTTTCTAACAACATGACGTTTTTAAATAGTTGTGTATTTTATTATAGAGGGACGTCAATTTAGAAAAGTACAATGGGGTTACCACCCAATTTTTCGAGGCTTCGACAGCGTATCTAACTGAACCTGAGACTTAGTTTCTTTTTCAGGTAAGTACATATCTTACTTAAACTTTTACGTTAATCGACTAGTACTACCTTTCTCCAGTGTAACTTCAATTTTTGGATTTATACTACTACTCGCCATCCTTGTTCAACTTTTGTCAGGTTTTTTCCTAGCTTGGTACTATATCCCTGAACCAGGGTTAGTTATCGAAATGCGTGAAGAAATGTTCGAAGACACCAAATTCGGATCTGAGATATTCTCAATGCACGTACGGGGTGTCGATGTTATCTTCGTATTTTCCTACTTCCACATATTAAAAAAATTACATTTAAAAAACTATATTACTGCAGACGGCGACGGATGAATTCTAGGAGGTTACGCTTTTTTCTGATTTCACTATGTAGTAGGTTTAGGTATTTGCTTAAGTGGCTCTCACCTAAGTGATCTTACTTTAACCATAGGCGCAAACATATTTTGATCTCTTGTTAATAATATACACAAGACTTACTACTTTATATTTACCAACAAGCACTTAAATATCGACGGTATGACCCGGTTAATGGTTTTGCATTACTTTACACCTTGATACTATCTGTATTTAGTAAAGTTACATATTATGTTCTGTCACGAAGGTTGAGACTCTGACTCGGATAAGAACACCTTTGAAGATAAATCAAACTCGTGAATTTCGTGATTTTATGACGGTATGTTGAAAGAATTCCAAGACTCCTGACACCTCATAATCTGAGGCTACAGCTACTTCTTCTTCCATCACTACGATATTAGCTCAGCTGCTTTCTTCTTTTTCGAGCGTTGAAATATTTCGGAGTTAGATGAGATTCGTTACTACGGCGTAGCGCCCCACTGATATTTCAGACCTTTAATGGGTATACTAGTAATAGCACCAACACATTTCGAAGGTTTGATGTGAATGGGTTTGTTTTTTGTACTCTTAACATTTACTCCAATATTTTACAATTTCTACAACTCAGCTTTTAAAAATATACCAGTTATACCTATGCAAGACTCTTACATACAAACGTTTTTATTTGCTTTGTTCCTCTTCTCACTCTTTACAACAGCAAGTATCTTACCTTGCGGGCGTTACTACTACGACCCTGAAGGTGGTTATACAGGTAATACTTGATTGAAATTCTCATACCAGTACCTGTACTGATATCTAGGATGAATCCTATTTCACCTCGATTTTATTGATTATTTTGTTTTTAAAATATCATATTTCTTTTTTAAAAAACTTAATTACAAATGAACTGGGAGTTCTGTACCTAAAGGTACTATAAACTTCTAATACAATAAAAGGTAGGTGTAGTTTAACTGGTAAAATGCTGGATTGTGAGTCCAGAAGATTGGGGTTCAACCCCCCCCACCTACCCAAATAAATCATTTTCTCTTAAACTACAAGTTAATCTCCTCCCGCGTTAAGCTATCTTTACTCAATGTAAGATTCTCACTTAATTTAGTTTTTAAAAACAATACGACTTTATACTTTATACAAGAAGGTTTTTTGGTGGATTTTATGCAGAAGCTATTTATTAATGCCTTTTTGGTAAACTGGGTAATACTCGGATCTCAAAAACTCAACTTCTCGTTCTTTAATAAAAGACTGCACCAATCACTTTTCTGCTATATAATTAAACCCCTGTCCACTTCCCTGCTAAGTTTTAAACTAAATACCTTAAGTTTTTTTATTATCAATGTGGTGACTACTTATTTTATATTACTTACGTTTCTGGTATTTATTTAAGTTGTGTACCTTTGATAGATTTTGCTTTTATACTCGTAATTGTTTGCATATTACTTTGTCTTTTTGTCGTTCTCGTTGAGCGAAAGTTTTTAGCTCACGCACAGCGTAGGTTCGGGCCTTCTATTGCCGGGCGTAATGGTTGATTTCAGATTATCCTAGATCTGGTGAAGTTAGGTACTAAAGATATTTTTGTATTACCCAGTACAGTCACCACAATCATACCCACACTAATAGCACTCTTTTTCATAAGCCAACTTTTCTTCATACAGAATTTTATATTTGGACCGTCTATGTTCTTTTTTTACAATGTCGACGGTTTAATATTTTACCACCTTATACTTGTTATGTTTAGCAACATACTACTTATTATTATAGGATTTACTAGTCAATCAAAGTACTCTGTGCTTGGGGTGTTCAGATCCGTCGTTCAGGTTGTTTCTATGGACGTCTTCATAACTGTGACATATATCATAGTAGTGCTTAATTACCAATCGGGTAACTTTCATGACTACGTAATCTCCCAATTCAGTGTCTTTTTTATATTTCTGCACTTACCCCTCTGCTTTAGTTTTTTAATCATAATGTTACTTGAGTCTAAACGAGCACCCTTCGACCATGTAGAGACAGAGTCTGAAGTTGTTGCAGGTTATGCTACAGAGTATAGCGGTATTTTCTTACTTACTTTTTACTTAGTAGAGTATTTTCACCTAATCGTCTCAGCGAATCACTTTACTATACTATTTTTAGGGGGCTGATCACCAGCGTTGCTCAACGTACTACCTGTTAACATATACCCCACCTTCAATGTTTTTAATTATTTTTTATAATAGTTACTTTATGTTTGACCTAACTGATTGTATACTTACTTGAGTGTACAACCACCTCACAAATACTTGGTCAGTTAACTAAACACCCCCCCCCCCCCGTTAACTATTTTATTAAAAAAAAACCATAACCTCCACAATT
>Ga0115007_10001051_pt1 | contig 17966 bp, 10 predicted proteins | sample ArcOceMetagenome_2_FD_87166 | JGI IMG/M metagenome (GOLD analysis project Ga0115007, IMG submission 87166) | Marine eukaryotic phytoplankton communities from Arctic Ocean - Arctic Ocean ARC135M Metagenome | ecosystem: Environmental > Aquatic > Marine > Oceanic | place: Arctic Ocean | collected... | reverse complement strand
GAAGCTGGACCAAGCAAAATTCCCCAGCAAGTATGCCCAGCACAGACGAAAGTTTGCGGTCGGCTGTTTTCTTTTAGTCTACCCATCATCGGTATTCCATCAGCGGTACTTGGAAGGTAACATGCTTGTTTCAGCACTGTCGTTATCGGCGTTGTTTGGTTGTCGTCACCGTCACTGTCGGAAGGAGGAAATATCAGATGATTTGTTTTAGCATTACCATCATCAGAATATGACGATGCTATTTCTACTGATGTTTGAATCCTATCGATGGCTTCTTGTCGAACTTCTTCTTCGCCGGGTGACTCGGTAACTTTTATAGGTGGATCTGGAAAGCCTGTACAATAGGCGGTAGAATCACCACGGACATAGACTTCAGGATCTCCTAGACCAGAAAAGAATACACATTGATTCAATTTTTCTGTGGTCGGTACGACTAGAGAATGATATTTAGTTCCGTACATATTGTTTGCCGTCCAGGGTCCACATGCGTATAGCAGCGCATCCCCTTCGATTATTCTCCCATCTTCCAGCTGTGCTCCCACGACCGCCTCCCCTCCGTACACAGCAGAAACTACTTTTCCATGCACTAAGGTACTATCCGGTGTCAACAATTTGACTTCTTCCCACATTGCCTCGCATAATTTCTTAGGATGGACCTGAGCAATAGTCGTTTCATCACCCAATTGTTGTGAATTTCCTAACGTGTTGAATCCATTTGCCCATTCGATGTCCTCCAATTTACGTCCACTGGGAGGGCGGTTTCGATTTTTGGTGTTGTCTCCCACTGGGATTGCGACACACCCTAATCGTCGATACTGTATTTTGTCGGCACCTAATTTATTTGCAATCTCCTGATGCAACTCAAAAGAACGTCTGGTCAGTGGTCCAATAGCTGGTGAATGATCGTTCCAATCTTTCGCTAAAAATCCTCCAGCTTTTCCTGATGCAGCTGGAGCAATTGTACCCGTCGGATCAATTAATGTCGTTGCAACACCAAAATCTTTGGCAAGATAGTATGCAGTAGAAACACCAATGACACCCGCACCAGCTACCACAACACGTTGAATTTTACCACCACCACCATCGCTGCTGCTGCCGCCATCACTACTGCTGGCTCTCATCGTCGTTGTCGTGCCACGAAGGCAAGATACTGGTCGAGGAAATGAAATAATGGCTCTGTAATAGGATAATTCTGCCAGAAACAAGCAAGTAAGAGCAAAAAGATTTTTCTTCTTTGCTATGGGGGTCATACTCTATTTCTATCTATCTACCGGTTTATACATGTATCTCGACTTTACTTTTGCAACAATACTACCGAATACAACCGATGTATCGATTTCAATTGTTATGATTTTGAATGAATCCGTGTGGGAGATTAATCTCATACTTTAATAACAAACAGTTAATAAACAGAGCAAAGAATAATAGACGATAGACGATACAAAAGTTGTATGGAAAATGGAAAATGGAAAAGATTTTTTTTTGAATTTTTTTGTAGAAGATTTTCATCGTCCGTCCGCTGCACGAATAGCATGACAAAACAGCTAGTAAAACTGTAGTAATACACTGTAGTAGATCGCAGTAGTTATTGAAACGTATCTGATGCTCTACTAGTATCTCCGTCATTGAATGATATACTTGCAGTACACTATGATATTGAAAAAATAAAAATAAAATTAAAAGTACTTTATTGAAAAAATATATACTGATACTTAAAATATTATAGGTTAAGAATACTAATTGGTCACAACTTTTTTATCTCGTTCGTTCGATCACTTCCATAATTATGTAAACAGAGGAGTGTTACCTCCTCTCATTGCGAATTCCATTGGGTTGCCTCCACCGTCACCACCGCCACCACCATCTTGATCTTCTAATGGCATGTATTCAGCTAAAATTCCTCGAACTTGTTCTCTCATATCATCACGAGTTTTATTGTAATGCCAGTATCCGACACCAGCGAAAGCAAATGCCATGAAGAAAATTGTAAATCCGAATGTGTTGGAAGAAACTTGTCCGGACGATGACGATCCATTACCAGCTGGACATCTTCCACCCTTCGATACGCATGTAACAGTATCGGAACATCCAGAACACTTATCACATATGACAGGTCTTGTTCCTTCGGAAAATCCAGCGCAGATAGCGTTAAAGACACTTGTCGAACTGAGTTGTCCACGCATCGCGGCGGTATTGACAAACGCTGTTGGTAAAACAACAACGCCACGTTCCGCTTGTGCAGAAATTTCCAAATCTAAAAATGCATTGGGCGCATCCTTCGTCAATCCCCCACTATCACTCATGCATCGGTCGACTTTTTCCCCATCTACCTTGGCGTGTTTGTAACAATCCTTGACACAGTCTTCATTCATGAAGTAATCAGCGGTATTGCATCGTTCCATGAATTCTTCAACATAATTCCACCAATATTCTCCGACACCGTCTGATTCACCATAATGTTTCCAAATACATAACCGACGTAAGGATTCCTTGACGACATCAGCTCCCGAAATACCCTGATCGAGGTCGTTGTCTGGGTCGGTTGCACAATACCGTCCATTATTGGTACATAAATTGTAACAAAAGTTTTCACCGTCATTTCCCTGACAATGTGTTTTGACTCCGTCGTAGATGTACATGTGAGGTGTGAAATACGCACGATCTCCCAATGCCTTCGAAATGGGTTTGAATTCAGTGAGGAATTGTTTACTAACGACGTCGGTGGGAGTACTCCATAAATCATACTCAACTCGATCATCGGGATTTGGTAAGGACCAAGACATTTCAAGTTGAACAGGTTGATCGTCCATAAGTCTTTCCTTTACTTTATCAGCATCGTGTTTAAACATGAGAAAGGATGGAATTGAAATATCCGAACCACTGCCATCGTCTGCCATGATAGGTTCCGAAGTTTCACAGGTAGGATTATCAGACGCTTCAATACATTCAACGTCCGAACAAAGGCAGGTGTTGTCAGCGATGATGACACCGGCTGCTCCCGAACGCTGGGCGTTGCGTACCTTTAGAAAAAATATGGTGATAATAATAATAATTGATTATTAATGAATATATTGCGTTAGCCAAAATTATTTAAAATAATAATAATAATAAAAGTAATAATAAATACAAACAATATAACATCGTATAAATAAAACAGAATAAAATACAAACACATTTGATTTCTGCCTGAGGGGAGAGTCCTCTTTTTATTGATGTTGGGTTTTTTTTGTCACTCACCTTTTTGACAAAAGTACATCCACCACGATTGACCATTAAGATGTACGGACTTTCCCATGAAGGCATTTTACCTGTCTTTTCATCCTTTTCACGTCGAGGATATCCTTTTGTTGTGTCAACATTCGGATCACACAAATCATCATCAGCATAATAAACATTTTGTGCAATCGAACCACCGTATGGTGGGATACCGAATAGAGCTTCTCGATGATCGTATCCTTCCTCCTTGAAAAGACTGTGGGGGATCTGTAATTATTTTTTTTAATTGAAGGTAAAATATAATAATATTGAAAAGGCGGAAAGAAGAGGTGCAAACCATAATTGAATAATTGTCAGCGCAAAGATTTAATTTGATTTAATGTAGTTGACAAATTTGTAGCAAACACATAATTAATACGGTGTGTCGACGGAGACGGAAGAAGAGAAAAGAGGTGCACAGCGAAATGAACGACGCGAGAAGCAACTTCGATAAAAAGACAGAGGACTTATAATAATGTCCGTATTGAGGAGATGTTATAATGCCTTTACATTCTCTCGTCGTCTTAGCCTCGAAGGAGAGACTCAATTCTTCATTTATTCAAATAAAATACAAAAAAATATACAGTATTGTTCAATACAATTAATAAAATTCTTTTTTCTGTGTTGGCACGATCCAAGGCCTTTTAAAAAAACTCACATGAATCATTAGACGACTTGAAACATTGTCAGGTGTCCCTGCTTGTACCGCCGTTGATAACAAGAAAGGAATTAAAGCTAATCGAAATGAAGACATCATTGTGATGGTTTTGTGTTTGTGTGTTTATGTGTGTGCAGATTTTCCTTGTGGTTGTGTTCTCAGTTTATTAAATTAATAAGACCACTCGAAGTCAAGATTGAATAATTTATGTGCTGAATGGGGTTTAGTCGTCGTTTTGACGTTAGTCACCCTTGTTCTCAAGAAGAAGAGCCAAATGAAAAATAATTGTTCTGTCGTGTTTTCTGCTTGCAGAGCTCTGTACGTAAAACCGCTGTGTACAATTTCTACCGATACCGAACGCGACAAAATGTACGAGGTCTGCTCCGCCTCTTAACTCCTATTATATTTTTTTTGTGACAATTTCGAATATCAAAACAATGGATCCATAAGTAAACGTGAAATATTGCGCGACGCCGCCAACCAACCTATTTTCTTACACTTGCTCGACTTGCTGACACTCAACACACAACCACACGAGAAGATTCTGGAACAGTAAGCAATAACAACTGTTACAACCTGCAATCAGATTGAATCTGTCTTCAGTAGAGAGAGAGAGACGACTTGACTTGACCTGTCTTGTTCGTGGAAAGATTAAAAACGGAATGGCAATGAATCGGTAGGCCTAGTAGTGGATTGTAAAGCTTATCGTCGTACTTATACGGTAGTCATCATGTCAGATGATGATTGCGAACAATATTCATCACGACGTTCTCGTTGTCATGATGTTTACGGTAAACATCGTGGAGAAGAATGTTTACACGAAGAATTGACAGAAAAAAGATGTCTTTCAATGCAACAATGCCCCCGACAAGCCATCGAATACTACGGTCGTCAACAACAAAACAACAATAATAATATTGACGAGAATAATAGTAATATTGACTGCGAGAATAATAAATATAATAAAGCTATATGTGCATCATGGGCTGAATCATTCGCATATGTTGACAAAGAATTGGAACATGGAGAACATGTTGCAATACATCATCGAAAGGCGCATGAAATTGTTTCGAATGATTCAAAATTACGAAAAGAATGTCGACAAATTGCATTTGATTTGGCAGTATGTTTGCGTGAAACAACGAAACAAAAACAGAAAAGAAGTCAGTGGTGGTGATTAAACTAGAGTGTGCACAAGTACTAAGTAGTATTAAGTTTTACATTATTTGATTTTATCAAAGTCGTAAACAAGATATATAAGTTAGATAGAATATTAAAATATATATAATATAATCAAACTGGCACATAATATATTATAATAGACCGTAGGTTTTAATTACATAGAACTATTATATTATTTATCAATAATATCCAAATGACCACCACATTCTTATTTGTGCTACATATGTTGCAGGCATGATGTGTTTGTTATGTGGAGCAAGCAAGCAATAGCAATTCTTCACTCTTATTGTTTAGGAAAGGAGGGGGGTGTAATCACTATTACGGTCAATCCAGTACAATTTGTGTTCTAGCTAGCTAGAGTAGATTGAAAATTGATAATTCCAAATACAGCATTCACAAAAGATATAGGTCTGAAATGGCACTTTGTTTCTGCAACCTAACAACTGAACATGCATATATGTTGTTATTGCTCAATGTGGAAAAATATTACTGTTAGAAATGCCACACTACTATAAATTGATTTTGAACATGCTTTATTGATAGGGTCCAGTTCTATGTAAGAATTGGTGTGGCATATGGGATTCAATAATAATCTATTGATATTTATTTACTAAGCATAAGATCATAAATTACTATGATGACATGCCTTCTTTTTTGTGAACAGTCGCACCAAAGACACACACAATGCTAACTAGAAATGGTGTTGTTCCTGGATAACAGTTAGATTGACAACATAAATATTTGATGTAATATATATACTGTATATTATATTTCTCTAGTATACAGAGAAAATCTATGGAATTTGTTTCACATATTTGTGGCGCGCCATTTCCTATGACGTAGCACTTCTATTCATTGGCGTCAATATTACAAACATCAAAGCAACATCAAACAACGAGCAATTAAGATTTAAGATTGTAGGCTGGCAAATCATCACAATATATATATTCTTCGGTGTGTTTGTTCAGATTATAAGAAATTGGTCGATTAATTAATTATTCTCTATACAATATCGACGATGTTTCGGATTATTTGCTTCCTCCTTGCGCTTTTGACGGGCTACTCTGTTTCTGCATTTCTCGCTAATCCTACCTCCACCAAAACAACAACACACAATCATCAATATGTTTCATCAACCACCAAAATAAATCTATTCGACAAGATGTTCGAAGAGGAGGGTATGCTCGGAAAGGGTATTACAGTCGGGAAGGTTCAAGTTGCACTACGAAGTTCTGACCGATCAGACACATCAATCTTTGGACTTTTAGAAGACCACGCCAATTTAGATAGTGATGAAAATGAAGACTTAGCACGGTTGGCAAATGATGTTTGTTTGAGTTTGATGCGTAAATCTGATGACTGGGTTTCAGCATGTAGCACAGGGAAGTGGTTTAGTGAGAAAGATGCTGGCAAGGCAGAAAGATACTACAATGAACTTTCTAACGCTGAAGCGGCCAAGTTTGAGAAGGTGAGTGCGTCTCTCAATTAAAAAATACATTGGTCATTATTGTGGAGTAGGGTTTTTTTTTTTTTTAGTCTAACAACATTGGCACCCTTTTGTGAAAATATTGTCTAATCTTGTAATGTTTCAGGAATATTTGCCAGATGAAGACGACGAGGAAGTCGGTGGTCCTACGCTGGTCGTCGTGAGTCTTGTGTTAGAAATTCAAGGAGATTCGACGAAGTAAGTTAAAACTGTCCTTATTTATCTATATCTTTATCTATCTCCGGTGGGTGCCTGTATAAACATTGTATTGTGTTCATTACTAAAAAATTCCATCTATTGTTCATTCTTGTTTTATTAAGATTCGACGGTGCGGGCTATTCGATCGGTCAGACAAAGGAAGTCTTAGCGAGTATTGCGAGTGATTGTCTGATTGATGATGGATATTGTGTCAACGCCTTTGAAGCTTTGTGGACTCCAAGTGATCGCAAGGAAGTACTGTCAAAAAATGATATCACTTTAGACTTTCCCGAATTGATTGATGTATAAAATTTTAGACTACAGTATCCATTTTCTGAGAACAAGAAAAAAAAAAGTTGTTCAATATTATTGAATATGCAGACGAACTCTTCAGAATTGATCTCTTTGTTGATTTCTTATTAAACGACGATTCTATAATTCTACACAAGTAGAAGACCAACAAACAAATATGCTAGCTAAAAACGATGATAAATAACAATATAATACAATGATTAGAAGAAGAAAAATTGTACAATCAGACTCATATTGAGTACTGTATATGTATCAAGTATTCATATAAACACATGTCTATTATTTGTCAACCCTATATTTCTTTATTATTACTACAACCACGATGTCTCGTAATTCCGGGCTCGAATTCCTTTCAACTATTGATAGATCTACGTCGTATCTATTCTCCTGATATTTTCACTCGGCTCCCTTGCCAATACTCTCGCGCGGTTTATTATACGCTGCATCATCATCACCTATCTGCGTACCGGCAAACCTTACGAAATCTCGACATGGAATTCGTCGTCATCATCATCAGGGATTCCGACTGATTCGACATTGGTGTTTTTATCTATCGGCATATACTCGGCCATTATTCCTCGCACTTGTGATCGCATCTGTCTCTGAGACCGTTGCCATTGAATGAGTCCCAAACACCCGAAGCAAAGCACGATACCTGCCAACGTTCCCATAAAAACAGGAAGGGAAACAGTATCAAAAGAGTCAACACTCCCGGGGCAGTGACCAACCGTGACGCATTTAACGACGTCGTCGCATCTATTGCATTTCTTACAGGCATCGGGTTCGGTTCCGGCCGCATACCCCGAACAAATCGCGTCAAAAACTTCCGTGACTGTAGGGGCACCACGAAGAGGTGCGTTGTTGACAAAAAACGAAGGTAGGATGACCACTCCGGATGCTTCTCGTGCGATCAATTCATCTTCTAGAATAGAATTCTCTACATCGCCTTCTAGTCCTCCCGCGTCGTCCATACATATCTTAACCTTGCTATAGTCGACTTCGGCACGTTCCATGCAATCCTTTACACAATCCTCACTGGCGAAAAAATCTTCGGTGTCACAACGATACAGAAATTCGTCTACATAATCCCACCATGGCATACCGACACCATCCGTCCCGTATACCTTCCATATGCATAACCTTCTGAGACTTTCTCTGACAACGTCCGCACCAGATGTACCTTTGTCTAGATCATTATCTGGATCGGTCGCACAGTACCGTCCGTTATTGGTACAGAGAGTGAAGCATTGGTTTTCACCTGTCGGCGATTGGCATCCAGCAAATAATCCATCGTACACGTACATGTGGGGTGTGAACTGTGCATGAGAATCCAATGCCTTTGCGACATGTCTAAATTCTCTTTGAAGGGGACGGCTAACTAATTCTTTTGGTGTCGTCCACATAGAATATTCGACTCGGTCGTCTGGTCGGGGCAATGCCCACGCCATTTGCATCCTCACGATATTGTTTGTTTTCAATACATCCTTAATAGGATCCGCATCCTGTTTGAACATGAGAAAGGATGGAATCGTTACGTCGGCTCCACTACCGTCATCAGCCATAACCGGTTCTTTTGATTCACAGTACAAATCTCCCTCCGACACACATTGATCTCCTGCAGCACAGAGACATGTACTATCCGCAATGATAAGTCCAGCCGCGCCAAGTTTTTGAGCATTGCGAGCTTTCATAACGAAGGTACATTCGCCTCGATCGACCATCAAAATAAATGGTGCCTTCCAGGATTCCATCAATCCAGCAGCATCTTTTTTGCGTTCAGGAAATCCTCCTCGAGAATAATCCATGCTGCCCTCACACAGATCGGCAGCAGCATAGTACACATTCTGTTCGATCGAGCCACCATACGGAGGCAACCCAAACAAAGCCTCCCGATGTTCATACCCTCCATCCTTTCGAAGATCTGGTGGAAGCTGAAGAAGAAGAAGAAGAAGAAGAAGAAGAAGAAGAAGAAGAAGAAAAACGACAAGTATGCAAACAAAGATATTAAACAAATAAATGGGGTGAGAATAATTAGAATGAAGGTAAATTGAGATGGTATTTGATTCAACGATTCATCGAATATCTCCCGTATATAATTAAAGCGTCGTACCTGAACATTCAGTTTGCTTGTGGTTCCACCTGCTTCCGCTAGAATGTTCATTATCATCGACGCGAATGCGACGAATCGAAGAAGAAGCACTGGAAGTGATCGGGATGCCATTTTATAATGTTGAGTTTGTTTATTTTTTCAAATATCGAATATGTGTATCCTCGGTCTACTGCTTTTGAGTGTGTCCTTTAATGATGGATATTTTTTATGTATTATTTTGTAAATTATTACACATGTACAAATAACAAATACCGATTGTCGGGGTCATTATTCTATCACTTTATATATCCTACTACTACTGTACTGTAAGACTAAGTAGCGAGACCGAACGCCGTATTGATTTGTCAGTTTGTGATTGATCATTCATTTCCCCTTTTAATAAAAGCAACTCGTATCCCCCCAAATCAATCTATTGCAAAAGGTGAGCGACTAATTCAGTCCATATTTTCCCGTTGTACGCGACCAAAACACTTAGAGTGATCTATAATTCGATGGGGTTACATATGCCCTCATCACCGTTTGGTTTTTTCACATCAACTTTTTCAACGAGATCAACAAAAACTCAAAAAATCAAATTCCAAACCAAAGAAAGGTCGGAAGCGGTGGCAGTTAGTTGGTTGGAGAGGGGAAAAGAGGTGACTTACTTTGACACATTCTCGACACACTTTACATCAATCGTTTGAAATCTTCCTGTTGGCTCACTTACAATACTACTACTACCACCAAAGTAATAATACAAGTACAAAACAATCTTGAACTACCATGATGTCCCCATTCTCCCGTTCGGGTGGAAACCGACGAAATACCAATAGATCTACTCCGGCTGGAATGACAGTTGTTTCGCCAGGAGATTCTGTTTCTCCTCTCGATGCTAGGATGACTCCTATTCGAAGATCTCTCTTTCAAAAACGACGTACTACGTCCAGTAAACGTATACCGGAAACTGCTATTCACATCGAGGAAGATTCCATGGACGATACGAATGAAAAGGAAAACTTGGGATCTACCAAGAAGAAGAAAAAAGATGGAAAACTCAAGGTTCTACACGATAGATTTACTCACATTCAGAATGGTTTGGGATCGATCGACGAGGAGCGGAATCATCTTGTCGAAAAGGCAAGAAAACTAGACAAAGAGAAGAAATTTATTCAGAAACAGCTAGAGCTACGAGAAAAGGAAATTCTATCACTAATTAAACGATGCGCTTCACAAGAGGAAAAGGTGAGAGAATCGAGCAAATTGCGTTCGTCTAATCGGGATTTGCAGGAACATTTAAACTTGATGACACAAAGACTGCAGGGAATTGAAGGTAACCAACAAGATCGGAACAGCCTTAAGAAGATGTTGCAAGATTCGGAATTAGAAAGAGAACATCTAAAGGATCGACTAGCCAAAGTGCAGAGAGATCACGATTCTATTGCAGACACTTTACAAGAGTGCTTGGGGAATATTCGTATTCTGACGGAAGAAAAGCATGCAATAGAAGAAGATCGACGGAGAGAACGAAGACGAGCCGAAATTGAACTCGAGAAACAACGTTTGGTACACGTGAATGATTCAAACTGTCTTAAAGAGGATATCAATTCACATCAAAATAGAATCCACCAAATGGAAAACATACTTCAGGAGAATATGAAGTCTAATACTGCCCTTCGACGTGAGAAAGCTATGATGTCACAAGGGCAGGAAGATGAAATTCAAGAGGTCGTTCAAGAGTACGAACAACAATTGTTAGAGCTTCGGACCGAGATAAACGAGACAACAAGGGGGAAGAAAAAAGAACATGAACATGGGGTCAGAGATCTTGAAGAAGAAATTGTGTTCATGAAAGATAAACTGAAATCGAAGGATGACAAGATTGAGGAACTACAAACGGAATTTGCTGGTCAAATGGTTGAGCTAATGTCCAAGCAAAGTAATTTAGACGAAGCCGAGGAAGGGAAAAAGATTCTCGAACTAAAAGTAGAATCCATGAAGAATTTGGAAATCGAACACGCAGCTATGTTGGACTTTGTTCAGATATTGGACTCCAACTTGGCTGATTTGACGGCAGAAAATGCAAATCTTGAGTTGGAGAAGGACACATTGTGTGATGAGACCGACGAACTTCGAAAGAAGACCAAAATCTTGCAAAGTCAATTCTCAAGTTTACAAAATAATCACAAGGCTAAAGAAAGTGACTTTCGTGAGTTATTGAATGCCGAAAAGGGTGAACTTCAAATAGAGCTGGAAGACTCACTGAGATCAAGCCGATTGGAGGTCGTGTCACTCCAGGATGAGCTAGAAAACCGTAACAAATGCATTTCGAAACTAGAGAATGAGCTAAACGTGGCCCGAAAGTCTATTGTTGAGAAAGAGGAAGAAATTATCAGATTTATGAGTGAGATGGATAGTTTACGCTCTGATCTAGGAACAGAATTGAGAAAAGCTAGAATCGAAGTTGCTCAGTTTGAAGCCGAAGTTTTTGCAAAAGATCAGAATCTTGCTTCACTTGAAGGACGTCTCGAAGGTGCACAAGAGACACGGGATACCGAAGAGAAAATCAACAAAGAAGAGTCAATGATAGTAGAAGATGAAATCGATAGCACTACAACCAACGAGAACGAAGATCACAAAGAGAATCTCAGCGACTGCGACTCCGTATCTTCAACAAACGACAGTCAATCCTTGCAACAATTACATTCCCCTATGACCAAGCTCGAGGAAAGAATTCGTATGTTAGATAAGGAACTTTCAGAAGCTCAAATTTCTCGGTCCGAATCGGTAGCTCATTTGGAGAAAGCATACGGAAGGATTGAGGATCTCGAAAGCCAAGTTATCGGTAAAGATGAACGTACGGTATCACTCGAAAGCCAGTTGCAAGAGGCCACTCATGCTCTCTTCGAGAAAGAATCCAAAGCATGCAGTATGGAGAAAGAATACAGCTCGAATACCCAACTCCTAATAGAACGCGAGCACTTCAATAAGGAAGCATGCTCTAAGATTTCTGAACTAGAAGACAAGATTACAGCAATGAATGATCGATCGAAAGACCTAGATATTCAAGTCAAGGAATACAATCGCGAAAAAGCTGAAAAAGATGAAATTATATCGTCCTTACAGATGGAGGTTGTAAAAGGTGGAGAAGAACGGAGCACACTTCTATCAAAGCTTGATCAAAATAATGATAATAATAATAATAACCAGGATCTGCAAATGGAAATAGAAAATACTAAGACTTGGCTGTCTAGCAAGGAGAAGAGGATTGAAGAACTCGAAAACCTAGTTTCAAACAATAAATTTAATCTCCAGAGTCTTGAAGATTCGCTGTCTAAAGCGAATTCGGCTATTGAACAGCTCGAAGAAACAATCCGTTGTCAAGAACAAGAAAAAATGGTACTTACAGAGCAATTGAGGGAAGCCAATGAGACAATTATCAACATTAATAAGAATGCTGACGATGATACAAAGATGAAGTCTTTGGAGCACAAAATTCATTCGTTATTATCAAGTCAGACTGACTTGACTACCGAGCTTAACAAAGCGAATGCCATTCTAGAAAAAGAAAGAAAAGGTTGGATTTCCAGTGAGGAAATGTTTGATCAAGAGCGTTCCGTTTTCAAAGCGGAGCTCTCGAAGTTTCAAGAAGTCGTGACCGAACGAGATATCCTGAAAAGTATCCTATCGAACGAAAGTAAATGCGAGGAATTAACAATAGATTTGGAAGACAAGGTACGATTACTGGATGAGAAGCTTCAGACTAGAGAAGACAGTCTTTTGAAAGTTAACGTTGAGCTCGAAACCGTCAAGGCTGAATCTCAAGAAAAAGGAAAAGTTATCGACTCTCTGAGATCATCGATAGAATCGCTCCAAGAAGTTGTGGAGAAAACCGAAAAAGAAATTTCTGAACAAAACTATGTCGTTGCTACTCTGGAAAAATCAGCCAAAAATCTTAAGTCGGATTTGGCAAATACTCAAGAAGATATAACGGCAAAAGATAACAAGATCAAATCCCTTGAAGATTCTTTTAAGAGCGAGGTGGTATCTCGAATGAATCTGGTAGGTGAGATTTCCGCGGCAAAAGAACACATGAGTGAATCGCAGAGGGTTAAGGAGGAGCTAGTCAAAGAGCTTGAGGAGATAAAACAGGAAAATTTTCCATTTGAAGATCTACTTTCAGAAACCAAGAATGCTTTGGAAGCACTAGATAATTCCAGCAGGGTAAAGATTGCAAAGCTTGAGGATCAAATTACCAAGATAACGACCGACTTGGCTCTCAGAGACGACGAAATTAGAGAGTTGCGCTTGGTTGAGCTGAACGACGCCGAAGAAATAGCTGCCTCATTAACAGAAGAAGTCAATTTCCTCAAAGAGGAGGTTCGAGTACTCTCACTGGAGAAGGAATCCGAAATATTACAGCAAGAAAAGGAAGCCGATTCCATGGCCAAGAGTATCAATTCTTTGAAGAAAAAATTTCTTGAGTCGCGACTGAGCGAGTTAACTGTTATAATAGATGAACGTGATACGACAATCCATGAATTAAAGGAAGCGGCATTGCGAGGTGAACTAGCACTGGAAAAGGAGCAAACAGAACGTCATAATACTGAAGAAAAAAATTCTAAAGAACAGACGGATCTTGAAGAGACGAGAAACGACTTAAAGAAGGCTCTAGACGAATTCCGGAAGAAAGAAAGTGTTCTCGAGTCGAAGCTTGAGGAGGAGCGGGGAAATAAAGAATACGCAGAGGAATCATTAAAAATTGTGAAAGCCAAGTACAATGAAGTGGTCAAGACTAAGAGAAATGTAACAGACTTAGAAAGAGAAAATGGAGAATTGAAAGACAAGATTCGTCGTCAAGAGACCTATCTACAGAAGAAGCTTCAGAAGGAAAAGGCAGTTCGAGCTCGTTTAACTCCGACTAAGAGCATTGTAAGTCCATCAAAGAGTATCACAAGAACACCATTATCACATAGAAACGCAAATATTTCGAGCAGAGCTCTACCTCCAGCATCATCACGATCGAAACTCCGAGCGCCTTCTACTATTGGACGAGGTATTTCAACGGGTAAATCGATTGCCTCTCCATCTGTGGCGAGTTGCCGCTCGGCAAAGAGTACCAGAAGTTCAAAATTCTTTACACCCACCAAAAAAGTACAAGCTTTATCTCCAAGGGAGAAATTTCAATCCGACACAGATGATCGATCTGCGGCATCGGAACTTTATTCTATTTTGCGCACTCCGAATAAGGGTGCCACCGCTATACCGGCATGGGAACTAGAATGAAGAGAATCGTAGATTATATAATATTTCAATTATTTGCATTGTAAATAGGGGGGAAGGAATAAAATATAAACATTTTTTACACTATTACTAATATCAGCCACGCTGACTTCCTAGTAGGCAATAAGTACTAATATCTCTAATTCCATTGCGTATTTTGTTGTACAAGTAAGTACTAGGACAGTAGCTACGTAAGAGATACCATCGAGTGCATACAGATGTATAGCTGCTTGTGTAAAAAATCATCTGTCCCTACAACTTCAATGGATTTTGTTGTTGAAAAAAGGCGGTTCTGCCAATTCAAAAAGAAAAATAATTTTCATCATCACCACTACTATGAATAAAAACATTGTTAACCATACCATAGCTCCATTACTATTGAATGCTACTGTATTAAAAACAACAAAAGTGTTGGTATTTAGTGCTAAATATTATATGTGTGGGGTTTAATTTGGTTCCTTACCAAATTTCCTGTAGAGGTGTGGGTTGTGTGGGTGGAAGAAAACAGAGCCAAATTTGATAGAATAGCAGTATATATATATATATATATATATATATAACTTGTTATTTAAAAGCTGCCGCTCCGCTCCTTACCGCCTTAGAAAGGCTAGTGAGACAACGGTCGACCCGCCTATGATTAATCTATATTAGTATACCACTTTTAAGTAGGGACATCTCCAAATCTATCTCCTATGCACTGTTCTTCTATCTCCAAAATTGGTTGCACCCTACTTGTTGATCTACTTTTCCCCAACTTTGTGAACATCCTGGTGAGTAGCTTATCCTGTTTCGTAACTACCTTGGTTGAAGGTAGTTCTCTACTGGTTGACCTGCGAGGTTTGATTCTTTTGAACACATTCGTCAGCGGATTGTTTGACATCTTCTTGGGAAGTTCATGTTATCTTGTGGAGACTCACCTTGATACTTTAGTCTTGGCTGGTTTGTCAGCTGTGAAGTGCCTCCATATTGGTAGGCTCCTTGTCTGTGCTAGTTCCTTTACCTTTTTCATACTGTGGTCTATTACCGGTCTCCATCTCATCAGCCATTTCTTTAATTGTTGATTTGTTGCTTCCAGACGCTCTTCTAGTGATTCATCAAAGACTTTCAGTTCATCTTCTGGTAGTACCATTGCTCGCATTGTGTACAGCTATATAACCTTCTTTGACAGTGTATCATATTCAGCAACGATTCTGCCACCTACCACTGGAGTGTTCCTGTCTATACATCTATCTTTCCATATCTCCTTGATATGTGGGACTATGGATTGAAAGAAGAAATGAAATGCTTCCGTTTTATTTGTTTTCTTCTTCTTGCCGTCTTTCTTCTTGTTTTTGTCATTACGTTTGTTTTTCTCCTCCTCTCTTTTCTTTCTTTGTTGTTTTCTTGCATACAGTGCCGGATTGGACAGGCGCTTCCTAGTTATATAACTTTTCTGTTGTATCTTCCATTGTGTTGTGAATTTGCCCCTTAATAGGTTGTCCCACCCTATCAGTAACTGTTCATCTATCAGCAGATCATATCTCTCCATACCTGCTTGTCCCCTGATTCGTAACATTGTCGTAGTCATACATTCCCAAAGAAAATATGCCAATAATCCCTCTTTCAGTATGTCACACAGTATTGGATCGACACTATTGCGTAAGATGTTGGTTTGTTTGATTATGCTTCTTCTGTGTGCTTTCCTTTTTGTACATCTGAAAATGTGGTCGTCATCCTCAAGTGTATGCCAGCATGAGGCGCAACGTTTGTCATGGATGCAGAACTTGTGCATCCATTGGATTCCATTTTTGGCTAGATACTTTTTGTACACTGGTCGGAATATGTCCCATTCAACAGTACCAAAAACTGTATCACTCCAACCAAACTTTTCAAGGTAGAATTTTTGTAGTAGTAGTAGTGATAGTAGCTCTCGTACAGACCTTTTGAAATCACGAGTGATGGTTCTCCCATTTAGGTGATACTGTATTGCTGTTTTTGGATCCATTGGCACTCTGGTTTTTCCTGAAGGAGCTTGAGGCCTGTAGTAGCCAGCTCATCAGCCTCTGCGTTCAAGTATGCGTCAACAGGAATTTCTTTGATGATATAGACTTTGTCGTCTTGATGACTCTTAGCCCAGTGATAGAATAACAGTAGGTGCACTATTAGAGAGAAGAAATAATACACAATGAATAAACAAAGTAGCCAGCAAAAATTGATTGGGTATGCTCTCTAGCAGAAAGTTGGTGCGTATATGTTATTATTGTGTTAATATTAGGGCTAGATAGAAGTGGCTGTATTGTTGAATATATGTTTGACATGTTTTCCCACATAAGATTCACTTGATCTCAAGTTTCCTTGACCCTCCATTGATAATGTATGCATCAGCTGTGCAAACACCTGCAGGCAAATTTTATCCTAAAACCAATCAGTATTAGCACAGCACTTCTTACACTTCATGGATGGCGGGGGATCTTCCAAGCTCTAGCAATTGAGAAAAGACTCCATAAAATGCAGGGTAAATTTTAAAGACAGATATGGAACAATTAGTTTGTTGACACCACCATTGTTGCAGATTATTGAAAAATGCAATGGCAATGCTGGAAAATTATTACTGTATATTCTTCAATTTGTGGTGTAACTGTGCAAACTAGACATTTGTTTATGGTATAATATATATTGTGCATGAATGCAGATTGTTGTTTTACCATTCATTTTTCTTAATATATTACGAATCTGTATCTATTTGCAAAACAAAAACAAGAAGACAAAGAAAAACAAAACGGAAGCATTCCATTCCTTCTTCCAGGCCATTGTACCAGTAATAATGGATATGTGGACAGATCGATGCATAGACAGGAACACTCCAGTGCTAGGAGGTAGAATCATAGCAGAATATGATTCGTTGTCAAAGAAAGTTAATCAACTATATACAATGAGAGAAATGGTACTGCCGGAAGATGAATTAAAAATATTTGATGAATCCCTTGAAGACAAACTACAGGACGCAAATCAGCAATTGAAGAAGTGGCTAATGCGGTGGAGACCAGTCATTGACCATAGCATGAAGAGAGTGAAAGAACTAGCAAAGGAAAACAGCAAACCAATATGGCAACACTTCACAGCAAACAAACCAGCAAAAACTAAAGTCTCCAGGAAAGTAAACAAGAGAACAAACAACAAGCCTAAGAAAATGTCTAATAATCCACTGACCAATGTGTACAATCGAATGCGAAAGAAAAGGTCATCAAGTATAGCAACAATAGTAAAGAAAAGGAGATATACAAAGATACTAATAACAACGATGTGTAGGAAGAAAGGGAAACAAAGATTGACAAGCAGAGACAAAACAGTAACGGAAGTGGAGGATCAGACTATTGAAGATAGATTTGGAGATGTACCGAAGTACCGAAGTAGGGAATAGTCAATATAGAATAATTGGCAGGTCGACTGCTGTCTTTCTAGCCTTTCTAAGGCAGGGAGGAGCAAAGCGGCAGCTTTTAAATAATAAGTTATATATGTATTTATTT
>Ga0115007_10001050_pt1 | contig 17973 bp, 17 predicted proteins | sample ArcOceMetagenome_2_FD_87166 | JGI IMG/M metagenome (GOLD analysis project Ga0115007, IMG submission 87166) | Marine eukaryotic phytoplankton communities from Arctic Ocean - Arctic Ocean ARC135M Metagenome | ecosystem: Environmental > Aquatic > Marine > Oceanic | place: Arctic Ocean | collected... | reverse complement strand
CGCTGCGGGTGTCAGGTGGCTGGCAGCTACACTTTTTACCAGTGGGTGAAGACCTTTACAGTGAAGACATCCAAACCAGTCTTGCCGCACTCAACCGCGGCGTCGAGGCCATTGTCGCCTTAGCGCCTGAACAGTACCAGTGGGAATACAAGCGGTTTCGTGACCGCCCAGCAGGAGAGTCCCCTGCGTATGACTAATACTCAAGCAAGAATCATGGAACCCAACGCAGGAGCCGTTTTGCCAATTTCATCACCTTCTCAAACCAGTGAAACTATTTTTTGGAAAGCCCTCTCCGAACTTGATCAAAGGCAAGTGCCAGATGCTTGGTATGACTGGTTATCTGACCGTGGGTCACTCACAGCACGTCTAATTGATGCTAGTGAAAACCAATTTTCAGTAGAAGTCCTTAGGCAATATGAGTCAGTTCCTAATGCGTCTGAAGCGGCCGCGTTAAAAATAACAACAAACACGCCAGTCTTTATTAGACAGGTTATTTTGTGTGGCAAAGGTAAACCTTGGGTATTCGCAAGGAGCGTTTTACCACTGTCTACTTTGACAGGCAGGCTGACGGCGCTTCGCGAGCTTGATAGCCAGCCGCTAGGGGCGCTACTGTTCAATGATCCCAGTATGACTCGAGCACCGGTGGAGGCCAGTTACTCGTATGCGTCAGCACTAGCGGTACCCGATACTGTATGTGATGGAGATGTGTTTTTATGGGGGCGCAGATCTGTTTTTTGCCTAGACCAAAAACCACTTCTAGTCAGTGAGATTTTTCTTCCAGACTTTGGCGCCTACGATAAAAGCCGCAAACATGCACGAGAAGAACAAGCATGACAACGTCCGGCGAACCCAGAGCGGCTTTTGTATCTAACCCTTGGCTTAGATTAATGAGGTTAGATCGCCCTATTGGTGTGTATTTACTAATGTGGCCAACACTTTGGGCGTTGTGGTTTGCAGCTGAGGGTATTCCCAGCCTAAAGATTTTGAGTATTTTTTTAGTTGGCTTAATAGTGATGCGTGCAGCAGGTTGTGTTATCAACGATTATGCTGACCGACACATTGACGGGCTGGTAGAGCGGACTAAAACTCGGCCGTTGCCAGCGGGGGAAATCACGCCGAATCAAGCCCTTTGGCTATGCGGAGGTCTTCTATTCACGGCGTTAATTCTGGTGTTGATGACAAATCCGCTGACTATAGCGCTCTCCTTTGGCGGTCTTGCTGTCACAGCGATTTATCCGTTTATGAAGCGCTTCACGCATTTACCGCAAATCGGACTTGGCGTTGCCTGGGCATGGGTTGTCCCCATGGCTTTTGCTGCTCACAGAGAGGAGTTGCCATGGGAGTTATGGTTAATATTTGCTGCGATTGTAGTATGGACTGTTGCGTTTGATACCTATTACGCCATGGTGGATCGGGCCGATGATTTAAAGATAGGCGTAAAATCTACGGCCGTATTATTTGGTCGCTATGACCTAGCGATGATTGTTTTACTCCAGGCGGCAACCTTGGTTCTCATGTTTTTGGTAGGCCTAGAGTTTCAGCGTGGCTGGATTTATTTTTTCGGCCTGCTTGTTGCAGCAGCATTTTTTGCTAATCAATTTCGTCATGCTCGGCATAGAGAAAGACAGGCATGCTTTGCTGCGTTTCTCAGTAATCATCGGGTGGGCATGGTCATTTTTATTGGCATTGCGCTGGACTATGTTTTTGAAGGATTACTTTTAGCGAGTTATTTTTAAAGCTTCTGCCAAACTAATAAACGATTGTTGGCAGGCATAGCGTTGTCCTCTAAAAGACTGAACCCCGCAGTCAAGGCTAGTTGATCAAGATCATTAAATTCCCGAATACCCTGTCGCGGGTTATGTGCTTTTAAGCGGTGGTCAAAAGCACGATTACTTTCCGCAGTGATAACGCCAGAATATTTCATCGGCCCGTACAGACAAAATAGGCCACCAGCAGACAACGTGCCAGCAACCTTACTAAACATTATTTCGACTTCAGGCCACGCCATGATATGGGCAGTATTAGATGAGAAGACCGCATCAAAGGGTTCTGTCGGCCAGGCATCGAAACTAACATCTAGAGCAAGAGGAGCACCGATGTTATCTAAGCCACTTTCATCTAACCATTGGTTAATACCAGAATGGTTTTCCATTCTGTCACTGGTTTGCCAGTGTAAATGAGGTAGTTGCTGGGCAAACCAAACCGCATGTTGACCGGTTCCACTACCCAGCTCAAGCACGGATGCACTTGTTGATAATAGGCGTATTAAAACAGCGCCTATTGGAGAGCGATTATTCTCACAGGCCTGCGAAAAAGGTTTATTCATTTAAAAAGCCCTTTTGTGAAAGTGGTCAATATCGCTATCTAGCCTCTTGTAAAGACCCACTTATCACCCTCGCTCATAGCAGAATTAAAGCTATAACCGTCGCTATCAAAATGTTTAATATCTTCAACGTCAGTAATCTTGCCCTTAATAATGAAAGCAGCCATTAGCCCCCGCGCCTTTTTGGCAAAGAAGCTAATAATCTTATATTTATCAGTTTTATAGTCCATGAATATTGGCGTGACAATACGAGCGCCAATATTTTTCCGCTTGACGGCTTTAAAGTATTCGTTGGAAGCAAGGTTCAAAAGCACGGCATTAGAACCCGTGAGTCGTTCATTGAGTTCTGTGGTAATAATATCATCCCAAAAGGAATAGAGATCGCTACCGCGTTGGGTAGCAAATTTGGTTCCCATCTCAAGACGATATGCCTGCATCAAATCGAGGGGCCGAAGAACACCATAAAGGCCGGACAAAATACGTAGGTGGTCTTGTGCCCAGTGGAGCTCAGTGTTACTCATGTTACCGGCGTCCAATCCTTGATAAACATCGCCTTTAAAAGCCAGCACCGCCTGACGAGCGTTCTGCTCATTGAATGGCGCGCTCCATTCTTGAAAACGCTCATAGTTCAGTGCACCTAATTTGTCGCTTAAGCCCATCAGCTTACAGACACCCTGAGGCGACAATTTTTTAAGGCCTTCTAACAATTCCTGAGAATGCTTTAAAAGAGCTGGCTGTGTATGAGCTGCGGCGCTTAGAGAGCTGCTGTAATCCAGTTTCTTGGCCGGTGAAATAACGGTTAGCATCATTTTTAGTTACCCGCATAAAAGACTAAGTGAGACAATTTCGTTTATTATATCAAGCCTGCTAACATCTGTTTAGCTAATTAAAAGCCGGAAGCTGTCGATAAGACTAACCATGAACGAATTGCACAACAATAAGCCAACAAATAAACTGCCATGTGCATGGTGTCAGCGCATAAGAATCCTTGTCAGCGTTCTTCTGCTTGGCGCGGCGATGCTCGCAGTAAACGGCGGATTACCTTTTCTCACTGGGGTTTCTCTGACACGAATAGCCGCGGAACTAGTCGGTGTATGCTTTTTTATTTTGATCACATGGAAGACCTACCACGAATATTGGAAGCCACGTAATGCAAGAATCGACAAAAAGTCCTAATTGCTTTCAATGTAGGTACTTGACTATTACCCATGATCGGCATCGTCCTTATGGCTGCTCCTCAATGGGCTTTAAATCTAGGGCCCTACCGGCGGTCGATGTCTTGCGCATCCAAGGGCACAAGTGCCTGGCCTTCTCTACCAAAAAAAGACCTTTGCAGTGAGGATTCTTCAAGTAAGCCAGAGGGCTTGTGAACCAGTAAAAACGGCTTTGCTGTTCTTTTTATTTGTTTGCAAGAGTATGCACCATTGTAAGTATAGATAGCGCACCTAAACGCGTCGCTTTGGATGCTACTCTCGCTAGAAGTCCAGACATTTGCGGATTTTAGTGTCGGAAAAACGTTTGAGTTAATGGCGGGCCCAACACAGGCTGGGGAGATAATGGACCTAACCTCTGGCAGCGTTGCAAGCCGCCACTCAATTCCAGAAATCTCAGATAATTCAGTTGCATAGGCCATAGCATCGCCCCAGCTCAACCTTAACGCACTTCCGACGCAAGTGCCCTGCAAAAAATACGACCCTCCAGGGCATCGATACCAAATAGTGTCAGTTTTCCAGTCTAGAGCAGTACCGGTGGCGCCATGGTAGAAAGTACCGAGATCTGTGTCACCAAGTATGCTAGAGCATATCGGCTTCTGATCATACCGATCACATCCTATGACGAGCAGACAAAACAGGGAGATAGCAGATAGCCTCACCAGACCTACCGCCTTGCAGCACAGTTGATATGCGGTACTTGGCAGGCATCTTTTTAGTTTCTGCGCACTCTTCATTACAGCTCTCTAGCAACATTATTATTTGGGCTGGCAGCGGATAAGGCGCGGACCTCTAACCCAGCTTAACCTATATCGGCACTAAGCTAAAAATATGAACTTTTCTCTTTAGCGGGCAAGCAGCAAAAGAGAAAAGCTCTATGAGTAGAGGGATACGGAAGAAATAGGCGTTGGTGACTCAAGTCCAAGCAATAACTGCCGATGTTGAATTATGGAGTTCAGAATTTTGTTGTTTATTCGGCAGATCGCTCAAATGGACTGCGGAGAGCCTTGAAAGACGAGTCTTCTCGGGACAATACACACGTACTGGATGGACATATGGATTTTGCTTCAATCATTGGTCTAATCGGCGCTCTGGCTTTCCTTTCCATGGGAATCTCAGATATTGGCGCGCTAATTGATCCGCCTTCAATCTACCTGGTGATTGGTGCGACTGCCTCTATAATGCTCTATCGGTCTAAATTATCCGACGCAATAAGTCTAGGCGCAGTTATTGGAAAAGTGTTTTTTAATAAGACCGAAGAGCCAGAAGAATTGATTGATCAGCTGATCAATCTTGCACAAACAGCACGGAAAGATGGACTGATAGCCCTTGAAAACATAGAGCTGTCTAATCGGTTTCTGCAGTCCGGGGTCACCAGCTTAGTTGACGGCATTAAACCAGAGCTGATCGAGGAAGGGCTTGAAAAAGCAAAGGAGCTGATGGCGGCTAGACACGAAACCGGCTCAGACATGCTCAGCGCAGGAGCAGAATTGGCTCCAGGTATGGGTATGATTGGCACTCTTATTGGGCTGGTTAACCTATTAGCAAACCTTGATGACCCTTCATCAATTGGACCAAATATGGCCATCGCGTTATTGACTACACTTTATGGTTCGGTACTGGCTAATGTCTTCTTTATTCCCATGGGCATGAAATTGGAGGGTTATGCTAAGCGTGAGGCTAATAACAATGACCTCATTATAGTGGGAATAATGTTCATCAAAAGCGGAAAGAACCCTAGATTGCTTGGAGACACTCTAGCGGCCTTTATGGCGCCCAAGGCAAGAAAAAAGCGCGAGACAACGCAGGACGCGGCGTAAACGAACAGTAAGCTAAACTATTAATCGATTTCAACTCCAGCATCTTATCAAGGAGCAACGCTATAAATCAGGATGACTGCCCAAAATGCGCAAAGTTAGCTCCCCCCTGGATGGCGACTTTTGCCGATATGGCTATTTTATTAATGGCCTTCTTTGCCTTGCTGTACTCTTTTACGGAGATAAATGTCAAAAAACAAGCTTATTTTGCTGCGAAAATCCGGGCGGCATTTGGCGTGGAACGCGTAGTCATTATGGATGATATTGCTTCGGCGGCAAGCATGCTGGATGAGGATTTTACTCCCGTTGTTGCTGAAGCATCACTCTTGGCCGAGCCTACCAACCAATCGCTGACGCCGGCGCGCAGGTATAGAACAAAATATACTGAAACAGAAGCGGGACTAGTTGATGTTCAGCGAGCGCAAATCAATCTAACACGTTCGCTCTCTGAAGAAATTATTCAAGGAGAAGCAAAAGTAGAGATAGAGGATGATGTTGTTGTTATCCAATTTTATTCTTTGTTTACAGCGGGCGGAATCGGAAAAGACATTGATGAGACAAGGGGCGAGCGAGTAGAGCAGAGTGTGATTGATATAGCCGCAAAAGTGCTAACTGCTAATCCAGATAACAACCTTCAGGTCGACTTTCGTATCAAAGGCCTTCAAACGCCAAACGCCGAAGATGTAAAAAATAGGCTAGAGTTGGAAAGCGATATTGTAAGGATAAATGATGTCCTGTTTGAAGAAATTAGTAACGGAAGACTCGAGCTGATCCTAACAGACGACCAATTGATAGCTCGATTGAATAGCCAAGACTCTTTTGATTCAGGACAAGCAGAACTTAAGCCTGAAACTAAGATCTTTTTAGTTAAACTAGGCAAAATTTTGAACTCCTCAAGCGGAAGGATAAGAATTGAAGGTCATACTGATAATATGCCCCTTATGTTTAGCGAACGCTTTGTCTCTAATTGGGATCTTTCCACCGCTCGGGCATCTTCGGTTGCTGCGGCCTTAATTACGGGTTCAGGCGTTTCAAAAGCTCGCCTAGTGGTTGCCGGGTTTTCTGATTCTAGGCCCTTAACGAGCAACGTCACAAAAGAAGGAAGAGCTAAGAACCGACGAATTGAAATTATTGTTAGCGCCGCAATGAGTAGGGGTTTAAAGCCGAATGGGTGACTGTAAGCCCTGCCCAAAAGGAGTGCCAATGTGGATGGCTACCTTTTCAGATATGGCAATTTTATTAATGGCTTTCTTTGTGCTGTTAATTTCATTTAACAAGACTGAGGAAGGTGGCGCTCAGTTAATATCTGGGAAACTTGACGGCAAATTTGGCGTTCAAAACACTATTCCTGTGGTAGCGCCGCCAAAGGGCGAGAATGTTTTAGCTAGAACGTTTTCTCCCAGCAAAGTGGATGACACTTTGCGCTCTGTGGTTAAAGAGGTAACCACCAATATCCGGCCTCCAAGAGATATTGATCTGACAAAATTTAGTAGAAAAAAAGTTTATACGCGCAACGCAGACGTGGAATTAATTGAGGCATCGCTGGCCAGAGAAATAGCTGCTGGCAAAGTCTTAGTTATTGCAGGCGAACTTAAAACCATCGTTGAAATCCCATCGAGGGATATTACCGGAGAGTTTAAGCGGGACGACTTCCATACTAAGGGATTTAAAGTGCGAGATGAGGATGTAAAGCTATATGCGAAGGTGGCTAAGCTACAAGCAGAGACAGAGCGAGAGGTGCAAATTAAATATGTTAATAACCAAAAAACGCCCCTTACCGACCAGTTTGAGCGTATAAAACAGGCTTTGATTACAGAGATAAACAGAGGACAGGCTGAAGTAACAATGCAGGAAAAAAGAATTATAATTCGTATTGCAGATCAGGGATCCTTTGCTAGCGGGCGGGCAAAAATAAAGCCCAGTTTTAGGCGGCTGTTAAGTAAACTTGGAGTTTCACTACGAGGCGTCACCGAGGAGATTATAGTTGAAGGCCATACTGATAATATCCCCATGGCTTACAATTCGCAGTTTCGAAATAACTGGGACCTATCTTCCGCACGTTCGTCAGCTGTCGTTGAATATCTACTTGGCTTGGCACCTCAAGTGAGAGGGAAAATTATGGCCAGTGGGATGGCAGATATTAAGCCACTAACGACTAACGAGACTGCCGCAGGACGGTCGCGTAACCGACGTATCGAGGTGATAGTCGGCGCCTCTTGATATTTATAGGGGAAAAGGGGGTGCTGGAGGGTTAGCCTTGGCAGAGATATTAGTCTCGGCGACCGCTGGCGCGGTGTCTTTCTCGATAACTATGATTTGCTCGAAGTTAGCTAAAAAGACACCGACGGTCTATCTGTGGTGGTCTAACACGCTCAATAACTAGCGATCTGATTATAAAAGGTATCAGGACTAACAAGTAGGTGCCCAAGGCTTATGACGCTACTTGAATTGATTGATTTGCCAAAGCGGCTGGCAAGACTTGCCAGGCGCTATCGATCTCGGAGATGATGGACTTAATTTCTTTAACGACCGCGAGGTCGTTTTTTATACTGGCGTGAAGCAAACGACGTATTGAATATTCATATATATCGTATAAGTTCACCGAAAGTTCCTTACCTTTTTCAAAGTCTAATGAACCTTGCAAACCTAATAGTATTTTGTTTGCTCTGCTTAAAGAAGACGCTTTCTTTTCAAAATCTTTTCGATCCATGTGTCCCTCAGCCTCGGCTAGGCTTTCTAACAGCGCGCTGAAAAGCATTTGAGTAAGTTCTATGCTATTTGCATATGTTGCAGCGGCTGTTGTCTGCACATTACGGTATGCGTTAGTTCCGCGGTTAAATCTTGCTCTCATGATAGTTAGCCCCAAAGTTGTTTAAGATAAAAGCTAAATCGGCAGAAAGGTCAATAATCTTAATAAAAAAGACAAATAATGTTGATGAAACGTTAGCGAGTTAGCGGGCAGAATGCTCAGACTAAGTCGGCAACGGGTATTACCCTTTTAGATCAGCATGCATTACAAAAAAGGATGAAAGAGCCAACATGTCGCACCACAGCAACCGCGTTGCCGCCAAGTATTAAACTATTCGCATCGTATTTTAGGCGACGGGATCTTTTACCAACGGGTGTAAAACGAATGGCATTGTCAGCAATTAAACCGCCAAAGAAACGTTAAACAGCTAGAACTATACATATGCGTATGATAGTCTATGAAAATATGCATAGAGTAATGCGAGGAGTCTGGCCCACTCAGTAAGCCAACAGTGCCATTAATACCTAGCGACAAAGCCAGCGTTAGAAAGAAAAGAAGGTGTAACAAACTTGTTAGAATTAAACAAAATTATTGGGCTGAGCACTAGTATAAAGGCTCTTCGTGAGCTGATTAGACTACTTGGGCCGAGCGACTCAACGGTTTTGATTGTTGGTGAGAGTGGTACAGGAAAAGAGCTTATTGCAAACGCGCTGCATGGCTGTTCAGGGCGGGCGGAGGGCCCATTTGTACCTGTTAACTGTGGCGCTATTCCTAGAGATTTACTTGAAAGTGAATTATTCGGACACAAAAGAGGTTCTTTTACTGGCGCTATATCAGACCGCAAAGGACGATTCCAGTTAGCCGACAAGGGAACCTTATTCCTTGATGAAATTGGCGACATGTCTATGGATCTCCAAGTCAAGCTACTCAGAGTTTTACAAGAAAGGACGGTAGATCCAGTCGGCTCTTTAGCCTCTATTCCCATTGATGTCAGAGTTGTTGCGGCAACCCATCAAAATATTGAAGCGCTCATTGATGAAGGGAAATTTCGCAAAGACCTCTATTATCGCTTGAATATTATGCCCATAGAAGTAGGACCTCTGGCAGAAAGGGTAGAAGATATCCCTCTGCTTATTGAACATTTCTCTAAGCAACAAGCTAAAGCCTTACAGGCGCCGATCTCTATATCTCCAGCTTCGATGAAGCTTCTGCTGGCCTACGATTGGCCAGGAAACGTTAGGGAGCTTTCTAACTTGATAGATCGGTATACTGCGCTTTATGCGCAACAGGAAGTTGATTTACGTCAAGTCCCGGCCAGTATGGTGCCCTCTGGGCTCCGAAAACTAATGCAAGGTCCGCAAGTGCAAAATAGGCCGTGGGGAGAGGATGCGGTGCCTATGCGGGCGGTAAGAAATCTTGATTATGTTACAGCTGATTTGTTTGATACATCAGCAACCAGCACCGCTGTTATAGATATTGCAAGCAGAGACCGCTCTATTGACGAGATACAAAGAGTCATTAATCTTGCTCAGGGCGGACCAGACTTTCCTGAAGAAGGGGTGGAGCTTAAGCAGCATCTGCTTGAGATTGAACAGCGCCTTATTAAAGGAGCACTTAGTAAGGCCGAAGGTAATGTATCCAAAACAGCGCGATTACTAAGCTTACGCCGTACTACATTGATTGAAAAAATTAATAAGTACGGTATGCATTAAGTATAAATCAATAAGCACTCTGGCCCTCATCGGGGGCGTCGCTTTTCTGACTCTTTTTTGCTGGCAAATAATTGACACTCTCTGCCCAAAGAACCCTAAGCACATGATTTAATTGTAACTTTAAGTTTGGCACGCTCCTTGCTAGTTACTTTATAAAGTCAAAGTGGCAAAGGCAAAGAGGAAACTAAAGTGGCTAAGTGCACAGCGCGTTTAATATTATGGATTGATTCATCAAAACACTTAACAACGACCGAACTTGGCGCATTTGGTGAACAAGGCCTTGACGTCAAGCAATTTACGATAGGTGAACTCCCTAATCAGGCGTTAGCTACCGCTGAGGTTGTTGTTATTAGACCGGTTAATGGTTTGCTCGAGCTTGGGCAGCTAAAGACATTGATCAAACGGTTAGACTTAACACCAACCATTGTAGTCAGGCTTGGCTTAGATCAATTTGAGCAGGGAATTGAAGCCATGCAGTTAGGTGTTGGCACTGTTGTGCCAGACCGGAAAACTAGTCCCAGCCAGTGGGTCAACATCATTAAAGGCCTTGAGATAACGCCGCACAATGGACAGCAGTCTTATGTATTCGTTGATCCCGCAAGTAGGAAATTACTGGCACTGACACAGCGGGTTGCAGAAACAGATGTGACAGTTTTACTTGCAGGACCTACGGGATCAGGCAAGGAAGTGCTGGCGCGGGTATTACATGAATCATCGCCAAGATACGCGGCTCCATTTATAGCTTTTAACTGTGCAGCAATGTCAGAAAGCCTTATTGAAGACATGCTCTTTGGCCATGAGAAAGGGTCATTTACAGGTGCGACAAAAGTACAACCAGGCCTATTTGAGCAAGCTCATACTGGAACTATATTCTTAGATGAAGTTGGTGAGATGCCCTTTCACTTGCAGGCCAAGCTACTTAGGGTATTGCAGGAACGATCAGTTACAAGGTTGGGCGGGCAGCACAATATAACTCTAGACATTAGGGTTATTGCGGCAACCAATCGAGACCTTAAAGCTTCAATTTTAGATCACGCATTCCGTGAAGACCTATATTTTCGACTTAGTGCCTTCAAAATCACATCTCCTCCGTTACGAGAGAGGCCATTAGACATAGTGCCTTTGGCTTACCAGTTCCTAGATACTAAACTGTCAAAGGGTCGCAGTTTAAGAATAACGTCAGAGTCTGCAGAGCTACTGGTTTCTTATCACTGGCCCGGCAATGTCCGCGAGTTACAAAATGTCATCATCAGGGCGCAAGTATTATCTAGTCAGGGCCTTATAGAGCCAGAGAATCTTATTTTTGATGACCTTCCAGAAGCTTTTCTTCCTGCCCAAGAGCAAGACGAGCTGGCTTATAGTAATTCGGGCTTAGGGAGAGGTACTTCCTCCAGATCATTCAGGGACAAGCATAGCTTCTCGAACACTAACCCGACCTTAGCGGAATCTAATCAAACAAAACCTTTGTCCGTAGCAATGAAGATCAGCGAATGCGAAAACATAATGGCTGCGCTGGAAGACTCAAGGAGTAGGGAACAGGCGGCTGAAAAATTAGGGATTAGTCCAAGAACCTTGCGGCATAAATTACAGCGCTTTCGTCAAGACGGAATGACAGTTACTCGAGCTTACGCACGATAAAAGAGAAGGGAGAACCGAGTGGTAAATCCAACAAATATGCAGGGTGTCGAATCGATGTTAAGTCAAATTCGGCAGTATCAAGACCAAGCCGTCCAGGGAGTAAAGCTTCAATCTAATGAGCTGGCCAGCAGTGAAATCTCAGGACAGAATGGCTTTGCTAATAGTATTAAGAGCGCGCTGCAGGAAGTTAATTCCCTACAGCAAACCTCAAAAGCTAACCGAACTGCTTATGAGACGGGGGAGGGGATCCCTTTGACAGAGGTTGTCATGAGTATGCAAAAATCATCGTTAGCTTTCGAGGCCACGCTGCAAATAAGGAACAAGGTCCTTAAGGCTTACGAAGACATCATGAACATGCCAGTTTAAACATACTAAAGAGACAAGAGACAAGAGATAAGAAATATGGTCGATATAGCAGCAACGCCACAAGATATAGCGCTAAATACGCTGACACAGGCGCCTAGCACACCGCAAACACCGAGCATGACGGGAAGATCGTCAGGGCAATTAGCGTCGCAGTCGGACGCAGCTGGGCTAGACGGGATTATTCGCAAGACGATATCCCAGCCAGCGGTTAGGCGGGCTATGCCAGCGATTATTGCCCTGGCGGCTGTTGTGTTGTTTATCCTTGTGTATTCTTGGAGTCAAACCTCCCCTTATAGAACAGTCTACCCTGGGTTATCAGAGGCAGATCGGCAGTCTGCATTTGAAGCCCTCTCTAACGCTGATTTTAGTGCGAAAATAGATGCCCAGACTGGCCAATTAAAAGTACCTTCATCTCGGTATCACGAGGCCCGCCTGTATTTGGCATCTCAAGGGTTGCCAAAAAGTACCGCGACGGGAAGTATCGGTGCAATGAGCGAAACAGCCGCGATGACAACCAGCCAATTTATGGAGCAGGTTCGTTATATTTCAGCAGTTGAAATAGAGCTCGCTGCCAGCGTCGCAAAAATCTCTACCATTGAGTCAGCGCGAGTCCACCTAGCGACCCCAAAGCAAAGTGTCTTTGTAAGAAACCGTGAGGCTGCGAAAGCATCGGTAGTCGTTTCTCCATATCCGGGTAGAGTAGTTTCAGAGTCCCAAGTACAGGCAATTATTCATCTGATTGCTTCAAGCGTTCCATATTTAGCGACAGAAAATGTATCTGTTGTCGACCAGCGTGGAGAATTACTGACCAACTATGAAGGGTCTAGGTCTCTTATGAGCAGCGAACAAATGGATCATAAGCAAAGCAGGGAGGAGATTTATCGTAATCGGATTAACGATTTTTTGTCGCCAATTGTTGGGATGGGTAATGTACGATCTGAGGTTGATATGCAGATAGACTTCACTGAGATTGAATCTACTTATGAAGAATACGACGGAAATGATAATGGTCCACACGCTCGCTCCGAAATTTTAACTATGGAGCAAAAAGGGGACTCCCTAGCGATGGGCATCCCGGGGGCTGTGTCAAATACCGCTCCCACAGACGGATCTAAGACTGACCCTGAAGACGACACTAAGACTGACCAAGTGCTGACGGATCCTAATATAAACATGCTTAGCAGTAGAACTACACGCAATTATGAAATGGATAAAACAATAAGATATGTTAAGCGACAAGGCGGGATAGTTGAGAGGATATCCGTTGCGGTTGTGCTTAATCCACCAAGACCAATTGTTTTAGAGGGCGAGGACCAGGACGAACCCGACAATGCAGTTAGCGGTGAATTTTCAGAGCTAGAGCTAGAGCGGTTTTCTAATTTAGTCAAAAGTTTGATTGGCTTTAATGCAGACCGGGGAGACGTGGTCACCATTGTTTCTGCTCGCTTTGAAACACCTCAAGTAATTGAGCCAAGGCTAGAGCCTTGGTATGAAAACGGTCAAATGATGAGTTTGATAAAAAGCTCAGCTGTAGCTTTAGCCTTTATTGCATTGTTGTTATTAGTGGTAAAGCCAGCCATTGGCGTTTATTCCTCAGCATCGGTTGCGACCCCTCAAGCGTTAGCGAGGACAGGAGGTTCACCATCAGAAAAAGAGCAGAAACCAAATAGTGCGGTTAAAAAGGGTATTCTCGGTGATGTGGCTCTCTCATCACGTAGTTATGAAAATAAGGTTGAGACAGTAAGAGGGCTCGTAGAAACGGAGACTGGCCGAGTCGCTAATTTACTAAAAAACATGGTCCAGACGCAAAAATCGCAGGCAGGAAGCTAAAATGGCAAAGAAGAAAGAGCAAACATCAGAGCTGGAGGTCGACACCCAACAAGAAGCAATAGATGCCGCTTACCAAAAGATGTCCGGCAGCCAACGCGCAGCAGTTGTTATGCTGTTACTTGGAGAGGATCAGGCATCAACCATTGTTCAATTTTTAGAGCCCAAAGAAGTTAGTGCCATAGGCGAATCAATGGTAGATGCATCTAGCTTATCGCATGGCTTAGTTAACAAAGTCCTTGATGAGTTTTTGTCTACATTGGACCAGCAGTCGGACTTGGGTATTGGTAACACGGATTATGTAAAAAATGTCCTAAATCGTGGGTTGGGAGCAAGGAAAGCAGGTACAGTTCTCCGAAAAATAATGCCGGCAAGCTCTACCAAGGGACTAGAAATTTTACAGTGGATGGATGCTCAGTCTATTGCCGAAATCATAGGCCCAGAGCACCCGCAAATATCAGCAATTATCTTGTCAGTGCTCGAAGCTGATATTGCGGCACAGGTTTTAGCGTTCCTTCCTGAGGAAAACCGAGTTGAAATTATTCACCGGGTAGCCACCATGGAGGCTATTCAGCCTGCCGCTATTAGAGAGCTCGAGGGGATGATGACCGAGCAATTTGCTCAAACATCTGCGCAATCTACGAAGTTTGGTGGTATTGGATCTGCAGCCACTATTATGAACTATGCAAATGCTGAGATTGTCACAAACGTTATGGATACGATGCTGACCAACGATGAATTTGTGGCAACACAAATTCAAGATAAGATGTTGACGTTTGATAATTTAGCGTCTGTCGACAACAAAGGCATCCAGAAGCTTTTGTCAGCGACGGGCAGCGACGTTTTAATGGCTGCGATCAGAGGCGCAGACGACGCAACCAAGGAAAACTTCCTAAACAATATGTCAGAGCGTGCTCGGTTACTGTTCTTGGACGATGTGGACGCCAGAGGGCCAATTCGGATTACCGAAGTTGAAGCTGCCCAGAAGAATATATTACGGATTGCCCGAAAGCTAGCTGATGATGGCGAAATAGTGTTTGTTGGTAATGGCAATGATTTTGTCTAATAAAGACATATTTCCCGGTTGGCGCTCAAATGAACTTTTGACAAGCAATAAAACAACTACAGATTTTGTTCCTTGGTCATGGGCGGATGGCGCCGTTGGCGGGGGGTTTACAAAATGGAAAGCACCGGATGAAGAAATTTTAGAGCCAGTGGAACAAATAGATGCCGCAATAGAGGCCTCCGAACCACCAAAAGAAGTATCAGACACAACAAGTAAAGAGGAACCCGAACCTGAGATGCCGACAGTCTCTATGGTAGATTTTGATCGAGCTAAGCAGGATTATTTTGAAAAGGGCTATTCACGAGGTGTTGAGGAGGCAGAACAAAAATGGGAGAACACACGAGAAACCTTCTCAGTACTCACCCAAAGTATTTTTCAGGAACAGCAAAAGCCAACGACTTTTTTTGAGCCATTGAAAATACTCTCCTTACATATAGCGAAGCAGCTAGTCAGAGGCGAGCTAAGTTTATCAAGTGCCGCTATTGAACGGTTGATTCGAGGAGTACTAGAAGACATCCAACAAAAAGGACCAGGTCCCATAGTGATGTCCCTTAATCCTCAAGACTTGGATAAAGTATATTCGAATTTGCCCGAGGATTTGACACACTTAGAGTTAAGGGGAAATGACAATCTATCTCCAGGTAGTGTTGTTTTAACGCTTGATAACACTGCTATTGAGGACTTGATAGAGCATAGATTAGACGTTCTATCAGAAAGTCTCTTCGCCGCAGGCTCTACAGACACCGTAAGTGCATCGACAACAAATAATGAGTTAAGTGAAAAAGAAGAAAGTGTAAATCCGCAACAAGGGCCACATAGTCGTTCAGCCAAGGATCCTCAGAAACCCTCAGATGAAGCAAACGATGCATAATTTTTCAGCACAAGTAGAGCGCTTAATTCCACAGTTGAGAGTACCCAAGACCAACACCAGCGGGCAGATAGTCAGAGTCGTTGGTTTGACATTGGAGGCTAAGGGAATTGCCGCGCCTTTAGGTGCGCACTGTCAAATAGAGCACCTGGAGTTAGATGCTTTTATTGACGCGCAAGTAGTGGGATTTAACGGAGAAACCCTTTATTTGATGCCATTTACAGACCCCGTAGGTATCAGCCCTGGAGCCCGAATATGGGTCCGCTCCAACAATAGTAAAGGCGGCCTAGGTACAGAGCTACTCGGGAGAGTTGTTGATGGGCTGGGGAGTCCAATAGATGGCAAGGGCCCGATTTTGTACAGCGAGTACAGAAGTCTAGAGGGGACAGAGATTAATCCAATGGAGCGAGGCTCTATTGACAAAATTCTTGACACTGGCATCACGGCGATTAATACCTGCTTGACCCTTGGACAAGGCCAGCGCATTGGTTTGATTGCAGGATCTGGAGTGGGTAAAAGCGTGCTGATGGGCATGCTCACGCGGAATACAGAGGCCGATGTTGTTGTAATAGGCCTTATTGGCGAGCGAGGGCGAGAGGTTCAGGAATTTGTTCATCAAACCCTTGGAGAAGAGGGTTTGAAGAAAGCAATTATTGTGGCCTCTCCAGCTAATGAGTCGCCGGTGATTCGTCTAAAGGCAGCGAGCCTGACGCACTTGATCGCAGAATATTTTAGGGACCGAGGACAGAATGTACTGTTGCTATGTGACAGCCTAACTCGAGTAGCTCATGCTCAACGTGAAGTTGGGTTGGCCACTGGCGAGCCACCGACGGCCAAAGGTTATCCTCCGTCAGTTTTTGCATTGCTACCTAAACTAATTGAAAGAGCGGGGGTAGGGCGAAACAGCGTTGGAGCAATTACTGCTATTTACACGGTTCTCGCTGAGGGAGACGATCGCTCTGATCCTATTGTTGATATTGCCCGTGCGTCATTAGATGGACAAGTTATGTTGGCAAGAGAGCTAGCGGACGCAGCACACTATCCGGCGATCGATCTGACGGGCTCAATTTCTCGGCTCATGAACAGCTTGTTGACACCAGAGTTACAAAACAATGCCAACCGATTGCGAAATCTTTGGACGCTGTACCAACAGAATAAAGACCTTATTCAGGTGGGGGCTTATGAAGTAGGCACGAATGCAGACATCGATCTGGCAATTCATCTTAGATCTAAGATAAACCTCTTATTACAACAAGATAGTCAAACAGCCGTTAGTTTAGAGAAAAGCCAAGAGCTGCTTCAACAATTACTGGAGCAAACCTAGTGGCTAAGAATAGTAATTCGGTGTGGCAGATACTTGCTTTGCAAGCAAAGGATGAGGCACTTAGAGCAGAAGTGAGCTTAAAAAAGACGACCCAGCTGAAAGATAAAATTATAGCAAGACAAAGTAAAATAGCGGATCTGTTGGTTGAATATTCCAATCACGCTGCCGCGCTGCAGAGCGACCTTGTTAGCGTAGAGAGAGACAACTGCAGAAAATTTATTGCGCAGTTAATGGACCTTCAAAATCGAACGTCTCATGAGTATATGAATGTTGAAAGTGATTTCGCCAAGGCTAAAAAACATCTAATACTTGCGAACCAAGAAAAATTGAAAGCTGAATTTTTGGTTAAAAGAGACCAGGAAAAGCAAAGTCAAGAGATGGCTGCCAACGAGAAGCGCGAGCTTGAACTTCAGTGCATCGCCCAATTTAACCTTAAACAAACACCTCCTTAACCAGATATTGGCACATGTCTTGCTAACAAACAAATATCGCAGAAAAGAACCGAATGGAGTACGAAGTTTATGGTTGATTTACCGAGATTAACGCTCAGTGAGGGCGTGTCAGTAACCGCGCATAACTTAGAGATAACGGGGCTTCAGGGAGGTTCCGAGGCTAGTCAAAGCGGAAAATTTAACAAACTTTTTAAACAAAGTATTAATAAAGGTGCTACGCCAGAAAGCGGCATAAGCACGCCAGAACATGGCGCGGTTCTGCCGAATAACGCTGGCCAGCTGATAACCCTGGAAAGTAAAAGCTTACGGGGGGGTATGTCATTACTTGTTGGAGGGGATGAGCCAACGAATGATGTAATAAAGGAATTTGCACAATCTCAAGGAGTAAACGCTGAATTGATCGCGTTGTTGATGAAAGAGCCATCATCTGTATCTCAGACAAAGCCGACTTCAATTAATTCAGCACAGCAGGTTTCGTTGCTGAGTAATAAAGCACCGTTGAGTGAAGAAAAGATTCCACGCGCGATGGATATATTGTCGGGTTCTGTCAAAGATACGACTAATCAAAATACCTTACACACGGCCATTCCAAGCAAGTTCATAGTGTCGGAGTCAGCGTT
>Ga0115007_10001049_pt1 | contig 17975 bp, 7 predicted proteins | sample ArcOceMetagenome_2_FD_87166 | JGI IMG/M metagenome (GOLD analysis project Ga0115007, IMG submission 87166) | Marine eukaryotic phytoplankton communities from Arctic Ocean - Arctic Ocean ARC135M Metagenome | ecosystem: Environmental > Aquatic > Marine > Oceanic | place: Arctic Ocean | collected... | reverse complement strand
TTTGACTGTTTCAAATCATCAAATATAAGAAGTTCATTTTCTGTGTGCTGGCGCCATTGATCAAGTTGTTTGAACAATCTTATATGATTGGAAACTGAAGTCGTATATGCGCCATCTTCTGGTGCTTTATCAGTAGAAATAACGATGCCGGCTCGAAGCTCTAATGGTACAGTTGGAATGTTCACAAATGTAAGGTCAGTATAACATTCGGGATATCTCAGCATGTTATGAAGCATCTCCATGAGGCCAATGCATCTCCCTTGTGGATGTTTCTTGTCCCTTCTAGCTTCACGATCGGTATCTTCTCGTATTTTTGATGAAGAGACTTTCGTATTGTGTAAAAAGTTGGATTTCGTCACTAGTTTTCCATCTCGTCCAGACATTGAGACGACTGAATAATTTTGCTGGTCTATTTTGCCAATGTACTTGCAACAGTATTTACAACATCCACCTGCTGCTGTCAATCTTTGAACATTCTGCATTGATCGACAACAAGAAAATGTGTAGCCGTCTACAGGTGACATCTTATCTTCATTTGGGTTTACTGGTGGAACGTATCGTTTTGGATGAAAAAACTCTAAGCGGCTCTTAAACTGATTTTGATTGCCGTGCTCATCGAATGGTTCATTTGCCAAACCAATATTAGAAAGTCGTTTCCAGCATTCTTCCGATATATGTAGAGGTAGATCTACAAACTGATGGATAGTATTCTTGCCTCTACTCAGTTTAAAGTAATCAGGCATTCTGCATCTTAATTCACCATTCGGAGACTTGACCAAACATCGAGAATTACATTGATGTGTCAAAAATGAAATTCCATCAGCAATAACATCGTGCACGTCATCTTTACTGACAAATACTCCATCTTCGATGAATTTATTGATTTCATCTGGACGTACTATATCAAGTACTGATGCACGAATAAGATCTTCAACAAATGCACGTTCTTGTACGGTCAATAAATGAAACAGAACTTCTAAAATGAGATGGGTATGAGATACGTTGCCTGACGAAGGTTGGTATTCTTTCCTGCCAAACAGTGATCCTACTTTTTTGAAGGGGCTGTATTTGCTTTTCTTGAGATAATCCATGAATAACTTGGATACCTCTTCCCATACCCGTAACATCACACCAGCGGCAGATTGCCTCATGGATGTATCAATTTCTTCCTTCGAATGAGTTGGCAATAGTACATAATCTGGATAAGATTTACTCCAACCTTTGCGATCGATCCATTCGCGAATTGGTGCAGTTCCAAAATGTTTTTTTTGGTTGTCGGTATAAGTTGCAAAATGAGACCACTTGATATACTTTTGTGACGCGCATAATCCTTTACAAATATAACTGCTGTCGATTGTTCCTTCGAGAGCAGAATCTTTTGTACCTCTCATGCCGAGACCACCAACTTTGTCTTCGCCAACAGTTAAACCTCTGTTTAAAATAACTCGAGTATCCCCATGCGTAGCGGAAAGATTTACCATCATGTCATAACAATGAGCTATATAATTTGGATCTGTGCTCGTTGCAGCTGATGGAAATGTTAATCTTGTCCGTATGTGTTCTTGTATTGAAGCAAATCCATCCGTTTTGATAGCTTCGTTTAACAATGAGGATGGAATCGCTCCAACAATACTGCATTTATCTTCTGCAGCTTTCCAATGTATAGATGGAAATAACATTCCTTCAGGATATAGTAATTATATAGTGGAGCTTTGCCGTTACCATTGGATATAAACACTTCTTTTCAGTATATGGTATATTTGTATTACATGTAGATTTTACCTGATATTCTTTTCAAATTTTTATACTATATATTTTTTTAGATTTACTTGACCATGATGGCAGTAATGATTACTGAGTTGACTCCTCTTCTTGTAAGAGTTGCTTTGCCTCCTGATCCTCCCATGGATAAGGCAAGGACCATGACTAATAATCCCCCATCAGTTTGATCAGGCACTCCTCCCTCCTGTGATTCAATGGTTGCCACCAGCTGCATCAGAAGTGCTGCAAGGAGAGTTGATCATGAGTTGAGCATGAAGGCCACTAATTAGTTGAGCACGAAGGCCACTAACCCATATCTCCTGTGTCACCTTGCCAAAGTCAAGGAGTTACTACCATTTGCTTTCAAGAACAGCACCAGAGTTTGCATACCAGCAACAGCACCAAAAGTGGCATCTCCAGATATTTTGCAGCAGTGCCAGTGCCTGATCTAAGTGCCAGTGCCAGAGTTTGCATACCAGCAACAGCACCAAAAGTGGCATCTACAGATATTTTGCAGTAGTGCTAGGAACACAAACAGTAGTACTCAACTAATTGAATCATTGTATCTTACCGATAGCATTCTTCACAATCTCAAAATAACCTAACTGCATCATAACGGTAAATGCACAAATTTGTATTTCTTCAAAATTGTGCATATGACGTTAAACAAGTGTTTTGAAACTGAAGTCCTGGCCACACACCACATACACACAAACAAGACAAGCATGAGACAACTAGGAGACTCTGCTATCAATGGGAAACAACCACTGCATACTTCAATGCAGGAATCAGAAGCCAAATGTTTTGTCTCCTCTACGAGCAAGGGTTTCACCCTTTGAATGAGTTACAACCATTGGTGGACAAGAACAATACAGAGTCCAGCCACCGGTCGCCACCCTTACTTCTGCTGCTGGTGGCAACAAAATTTGACATTGAGCTTTAGGAATGTTTCAATTTCCAGTGGCTAGTTCAGGATTGGATTCATTGCCATCCTTGGACTGGGGGATACCAGTATGATAGTTGTCACGCTCTGGAAGTATGAACATTTTGTTGAATGGTTGCAACACGTCAGAAGATGATCGATCCTGGAAAAAGAGAAAAACAGAAAAAGGCAAATCTATTCTTTTCGTGAGATTCAACGGTAAAAAGGAAACATTTTTAACCTTAAATCGGTAGAAATTGCACCGACCAAACGGTAATAGAGCTAAATTGGTGAGATGTGCGCAAGACCGAAAATGAAAATTTGGGACAACCTCCTACAAGATTGAAGGTTTCTGCCTAACACAATTTGCATTAGTGCATCCCTATCACTATTTACTGTTTCAGTACTGGCGTTACCAATACTGTTATTATATTACTAATACCTACCTTTGTCCCAGCCATATCAACCATGCCAACCTACGGTTCCAATGATTCCATTTGTACCTATGATACCTTACAAGAAATGAAACAAGAATATGGTGATGGAGAATCGTCAACTAGAACTGACTCCTCAGCTATGGAATTTGTTATCAGTAAAGAAGAGACAAATCAGAACAAGAACAAAACAACACCTTTAAGAAAAAATACTTCTAAAAGCTCTCATTTGAACGAGGCAGCGAGGGAAAGGATTAAGGTGCTAATGCAAGATTTTCCAGAATCCGAAGGAGAGGATACTGTGTCGGTACTAACATTACCACAAGCAACACCAAACTTTGATAAATTGTTAAGGATGTTCGAAAACCCCGTGACCTCCCCAATTGCAAAAGGAAGAGTACGCACACCCGGCCCTGACTATCCGGATTTAGAACTCCCTCCAAACTTGCATAGTACTTTTAAAGAGGAGACAAAGCATGCATTAAAGTATTTCAAGGAAGGCAAAACCGGCAAAGTTGTGGAGATCATCCGGCGCTATGTAGTCTATTTAAAAGCAACAAAATTGGTTCTTTTACAAGATAAAGTTCTAGGTTCTCATCAAGTTCCTGACAAGGTGGAAAATTTGAATCTCCGCCTACTCTTCCGGCTTTGGCATTCATTTCATTATGCTCCGCTAGAGACAACTAAAAGGAGGCGTGGTCGAGGTATGATCTATACTACAAAAGAAGTCCTTGCAATTGATGTTGGCATGTATATGTACCCACCTGTTATAAAAAGCTTTGCTGGGCAAGATGAAGATTATGAGTTTCAATGGGCAGAGATAAAGCATGATAATGATTTAGAGGAAATATTGACTAACCGTACCAAAGAGAGTATTTGTGACAAGGCAAAAGCAATGTGCAAGGAAAGGATGTGGGAATCCCTCAAATACTTCTATAAGGAACAGATACGTCTCCGGAAACAAATTATTGTAATAGAGTCAAAGCACAAAAACAGTTGAGGCAATGAAAGAGTCAACTGGGACGACTGGGAATAGGTAGAAAAAATAATATTCCAACAAATAATGATCATAGGGACATTAGGAGCTTTGATGCCCGCATAGTCAAAAATACTTTCCATTCTCAGAACCATTTTTTTGGCATTGATAGATGTTATCCCTTGGTCTGTTGATCTATATGAGTGTACACTACGGATTGTCTTAGGTGGTATGGATCATAATAATATGTACGCTTACGTATCACACTTGAACTTAGACTGTCGATAAAAAATTCCGCGCAAATAGGTCAAATGAGCCTTTTTTTGAGGATTGCTCAACATTTACAGTTGCAAACAGGTGCTAATTTGAGGATTGCTCAACATTTACAGTTGCAAACAGGTAATGCTGGTTAATGAGTTGACAAGAACAAATGATTTCATTTGCTGGGGAATGATTTTACCATTTTACAGAATGCACCACAGGCACCAGTCGCTCAAGAAACGAAGGGACACACCCGTTGTGAGTATAATGGTGCATCAATTGACACAAAACATATCCCCATCAATTAAATACACTATTACCAATGATGGTTGACGCAAGTCCTGATAATACTGATAATGATATGGATGGGCTCGATACACTTATTGGCATATTTGGTGACAATGCAGTGATGGAAGAATCACAACAAGTTCACAATGAGGATAATCTCGACAATAATGCAGAAGAAGAGATCAGTACAGAACACACATCGCCAAAAACATATTGCTATTCAGGACCGGATTTAGATACTGATGACGAAGAAGATGATGAACAGCCATTGCTCCAGGCTAATGCCAAGCCTGCCAAGCTTCACGAATTGTTGAATTTGGTGACATGTTCCAGAGATATTGACAGTATAGCGGTGCTTGCACCATCCATTTCTCAAATATTAAAAGTGATGGAGCCATCTTGTATTATCAAGATTTCCCGAATGGTACAAGACAGACCTACAACATCCAGCAGATATTCTGTGCAACAACGTATTCAGAGAAATGGCAAGACTTCCTTGAAACACATCCCTCTTCACGACCATCAAAACATAACTCTTGGAACAGTAATAGCAAACAACATTCGCTTCCATTTGAATATATATTCAATGAAATATGAAGGCCCAAGCAAGACGCCTGGGTACAGGCCATTCACGGAAATCAAGCGTCTGGTTATAGTTGCTGCACTAAATCTAGCAAGAATGTTGCAGTGCAACAGGGCTCGTAGACTCTTGAAGGCGTGGTCGACAACAGCACTTGACAAGTCCAAAAAAGTTACTGTATCGGACATTTTGAGTACCAGAATGGGTAATAATGCATTAAAGCCAAAACATGCCCAGCACTGGGTCTCGGGTGGGGAGGTGTTCTTCATGAAGAATGATGCAATGAAGGCATCTGAGCTGTCATGCGTCCAGAAAGAAGCTTTGCCATTTCTCATTGACTTCGAAACCAGTTTAAAACTTATTTCACATGGCATATTGAATTCTGAAGAAATTTGGAAATGGTCTTTTTCCCATTCAGATTTGTCACACACATGTACAAAGGGCGCAATGATGACTACAGCCACAGACCTTGTTCAGTATAAATTATTTGGATTGACAGCTGCTGGAACAAAGCATGATTTTGAACGCTATGAACCCTTTTCGGTGCAGAAGGATATTGATGAGGATGCAGTGACTCAGTTCAACACATGGTTAGAAGAAGCCGGAAAACAGAACAAGAAAAATGCTATGGGTTGTTTCATCACCGATACAAGCCTATTTGACGACGGAATCTTTGCCACGCTTGATGACGGTCTCACCATTCATGCATTGCATCAGCGGTTGATGTTGGTTCCATTGGGAAAGAAGAAGATAAACATCATTAACAAGGGTTCAGACAGGAATGAAGAGAGTGTAGAAGGGGACGAAGAGAATGTAGAAGGGGACGAAGAGAATGTAGAAGGTGATGAAGAGAATGTAGAAGGGGATGAAGAGAGTGTAGAAGGGGACGAAGAGAGTGCAGAATGGAGTGTAGAAGGGGATGAAGAGAGTGTAGAAGGGGATGAAGAGAGTGTAGACGGGGATGAAGAGAATATTGATAAGGGCGAGCATGTGGTGGGTGATGATAATAATGATAGCGAGCTCATTGAAGGTAATGATGATGATGATGTTGATATTGATGATGTGGAAAAGAATGCATTTGATTTATTTGGGAAGATTTGTTGTCCGCCATCATCTGTCAGGAATTACCCGGCATTGCTCAACACTTCCCTAGCCACTACGCATACAGGTAAAGTGAGGTGCAAAATAGTTCACTGTACGAGCAATGGACAGGTAAAACATCTAAGCCTTGCGGGGAAAAGTGCTGGTGATGATGTCACGAACTACGAAAATGGGCTGACGGCTGGCTTTCAAATATACTTGACAGCAGCCAAAAACACCAAAGGAGCAAGTTTTTTGAAGAATGTGTCAAAGTTGGGACACATCGAGAAAGCTTCTTATGGTTTGATGCAGCCTTCTTTACGAGACCACGACCAAAAATATCGCAAGTTAATGGACACAATGTTGAACGAACTAGATCACTTTGATTTTTCTGACAGTTCGACAAGTGAACTCCTCAGTAGAAACTTCTGTTATCGGGTTGAGTGCTTCCGAATGCTTACTACTGTGGATACTACAGACACTAATATCCACATGTTCCCAATTGACATTCTCAATGTTCCAATGCTGGTTGCAACCAAGGATAAACTCCTTAAAAATTACTACCGCACGCTACGCTTTGCAAAAGATGTTGTCACTAGAGTATTTTGCCCTGGTTTAAAACAAGATGCTATGGATCCTCGGCAATTGTCACCATCAGCCAAAATGGCTGTTCAATATCTTTCAGAGATAATAGCATATGATATTGGAACCCCAAGTGGTTATTCCCGAATGGGGCCTATCATGGCATCTATCATGAACCAAGATTACATGAAAGGCATTGGCATAAGTTTTCCAGTAAATGGGTCAATGCTGCAACAGCATGAAAAAGACAAAACATGTCTGTCCCATGGACTAGATCCATCATTTTGGAGCCTTAGCCAATCACAGAGTATAGAAGAACAGATACGTCTTGCAATGGGCTTAACTTCTGAGGGACATGATGGGACAACCACAAAACTTGATGTGGCACTTATCGAGAAGACTAGAAAATTTTTGAGCACAAGACTATTTCGCTTCCAGAAGAGGAACAAAGATAAAGATCTCTGTTCATGGCAGTTATTTGTATCTGAGTTCATCACCGTAACAGTTTGTAAGGGTTCATTTCAAAATGCATTCGATGCCATAAACTACAATGAGTTTGCATCTCTCGCGAACAAGTCAGATTGTAAGGAGTTGGACAGGGTTTTAGATGGGCTGGCGTCTGTATTCTGGGTGTGCTATGACTGGGAGTGGAGATCAGATATGCTGAAGAGCAGAGACTTCATGAACCCTGAGGCCCCCCACTCTCAAACCTGGCCTAATACTGTCGACAGTATCAATAATATTTTTGAGAATCACAGTTGCGTGAAGAAAGGACTGAAGAGCATTGAAATAGACACACCAGAAAAATTGAGATTTGAACTCTTCCAAGGTTACAATCATTATCCTAATGGGCTACAGACGAAGAATACAAAACAAGGTGCGAATTGGATTTCCTGTATTTATTTACAACTGTACTGGCACATACAAAGGCATTTGAGGCAAGCACGCGAGAAGCTGTATGAATCCACGAGTGGTGAAGGAGAGGGGGTACAACAGTACAAACTGGCAGAGACGTATTTTCTATGTAAGCTTGCACTCAGTAGGTGTTATAGTTGTACTCACGGCGATCATCCAATTGTTTGGGGGACAACTAGATCTAATAGGAAAAAGAATCTTGGAAGGTATATTATCATCAATAAGATAATGCTGATCAGGTCCACTGATGCATTAATGCGTACTGAAGCAGAGAGGTGTCTCAGCTCTTTGGCACTCGCCCGCGGCATTCGTAATGGAAATGCAACAACGCCTTCATCAAAATTGAATGATATAGTAAAGATGGACCACAAAGATCTGCATAATTCATTGATGCAGATTCCATACAACCTTTCATCAATGCTCCGGACTGATACAAATGAATCACCTGGGAAATTTATCAGTGTTGCACATGTGTTGGTTATGGCAATCTTATCGAAAGGAGTGGGCAGTGACAATGGGGATTCATTGTTGAATAATATCATGGCAGTCAAACCAGAGATACTTTTTGAAAAGCTTTGTCATCATGATGATCCATTGTCATATCGATCTACACAACAAGCGGACTACAATCTCAAAGATGTTTGTCGTACAAATGTGCACCTTTTATGGGATAGCAAGGAATCATTTTGTCAATCAGTTACAAAAGTAAAATCTGCTGTTCGCAGTAAGGTCAACGCAGAAATCATCCAGTTACCAACGAGTTCATTTGTGGCAGAACTGATGTCGGTTGTTGAATCATTTGACTTCAGTTCCAAGAATGCAACACTGCCTTCAATGATAAATATCGAACATGGCAAGTTCAATGGGATTAATGAAGGCATTGTTTGCAATATCAAAATCTTGTGCTTATGCATAAACGCATTGAACTTGAAATTTAGGGCAATTGATAAAAAAAAAGACAAAAAATGGAAAGAAGCGTGGAAGATTTGTCGTGCGAAGGTAGCCTTAAACTGCCACCAACCCAAGTACTGGAATGTTTGGAAGAATGGGGGAATTGATAATACATGTCATGGTGAGCCCAACCGCCGCCAAACTAAGAAAAGAAAGCATTAAGGAGCACTTTGTACTTGTTGGGTTTACATTTTTCTAATTATGCTGATATCTGCAAGTAATCTTTTTCTTTTTTTTAAACTTTGCTCTTTGTTTTGCTTCGATAAGCAGATCCGAAGGATAAATTGAGTGCGCCTAGCTAGCACTCCTCCGTTCCCAAAACTAACATTACCGTACCGTGAAAATGAGGTGCCAATAGATATGCAATAAATTTGTGAAATACACTGATTGCTGATTACAATACCACATCATTTGAACACATACATATACACACATATATATATATATCATGGCAGCTGTTACTGATACAAGTAAAGGATTAATTTCTAAACAGTTCTCTGTGCTAACCATGGGCTTGTTCCTTGAACTAGATGTTGAGAAAACAGGAGTTGGTGGTGATGAACCTGCTGCTAACAAGTCCATCGGATACCAGGTTGTCCCCTTTACAGACAGGAAATGTCATCAGTGGACTAGGAAAGAATGTGCTGAAATCTTCGATTTTGGGATGAGTGAAGTTTACCGATTGAAGACACCTGATGCATATACGACTGTGTCAAGAAACTTTGTATGTTCTCAAAAGTTTATATTGCGAAACCAACCTGAACTTACTGACAAGAGTGCGGCACCAATATTCAATGGATGCAAGTTGGCATCGCTGATCACATACGTAAACGAAGCGGACCACTCAAGTGATTACTCACATTTAAAAATGGCCTTGAATGCATCTGCTGAGATCGTCAATATGACAACTCTCATGATTGCAGTAAATGATATATTGTGTACTAGTGGTTCGTCATGGGAAGCTAGTGTTACAGTACTGAAAGAAAAGCTGGAATCTTTACCCCATGAGGTAAAAAAAAGGATTGGAGCACACAATGCTTCAAAAGATAATGCATACGTATACGGTATGTATGTGCTGCAGCGACTCAGCAATACCCTGATATCACTATATGTCAGATCAACCGATGATCCCAACAGCCGTCTGCTAGGTTTAGTATTTTTTTGGTCTCGACTTTCGATACAGCCGGTTACAAATAATAACACTCAAGATGATTTTCTTTTAGCATGGAGCCCTGATGCCCAACAGGATAAATTAGAGAATGAGAAGATTCCCCGAATCCCCCAGACTGTCACTTGCAGAATATATGAAACTTCCTCGATTGACCTTGAGAGCATACTGGAATCATCACTTGTTCCTGACTTGAAATTGAAGTATCCAGATTCAATTTCACGGTAAGTCATACTGTTTCTCATATTATTTCTCAGCCAAGGTTTTCGTATACTCATTCTGACAGTGTGATAGCATTGATCAACTAGCACGAGTTGAAGTGCCATTACATTTCCAATTAAGAAAAAAATATAATGAAGCATTGGCATCAGACCATGATTCTTTATTTCCTCCCACCCCAGTGGAACTGAAGAATATCCTGGAGAAAGTTTACGAGAAATGTGACACTACAGGGTTGCGTTCATTTGCATATCGTCATGCAATCTTTGGTGCGATAAAGAACAAAGAGTATTTTGACATTTTTTGTGACCAGTGGAAAGGCTCAAAGAAAATTGGATATGGTCTTCTGACTGAAATAACTCCAGCTGAGAAAAAAGTTGAATGTGTTCGCCAAGCAATAGCTTCCAAAATCATTCCACATGCCCCATTTGACAATATAATCAAAAAGAAGTCTTGGAATTTCTTTTCAAAAACTGATGTTCCAAAATATGAGGGGTTCATGAATGATGTGATGAAGGTGCTTGAAAGAACTTCTGATCATGTTACTACCTTGATATCAAATGTCGACAGTGAGAAGAAACATGATTTATGCTGGACTGTACTGGAACTCACCAAAACTCCCCAAGCAAAAATGATAGTTGACAATGATATTCAAACATTCAAGAAAGAGATGTCTGGCATTGAAATAGGCAGCACTATATTATTCCAATTCCGGTTATTGTTTTGTTCCAATGCTCACTCAAACCAGGAATTGAAAGGGCTTTGGCATGAACAGAATGATAAGGTTGGGTATTTACAGCTGAACTCCAAATGCGAAAAATGCTTTTATAATGCATTGACAATTGCAATCACCATCTCCAATCTTTCTCAAAAGGCATTTATGTTGCACATATCTAATTCGAAAGAACAACTACAGCTTGAAGGTCGTCTCCAGAACACAACTTGGTTACGGTACCTCGCTTGTATCGATGCAGCTTTCAAAGAGTTCATTCCCGCAGCAGTGCTTCGATTCTTGTTCTCTACAGTTCCACCAACTTTATCTCAGAAAGTGCAAGATTTTTTGAAGTCTGATAAAACAAACCTCAGCAAGCATTTGCAATGGGATTCACATATTCCACAACATGGTGATGCTGGACTGATTAGGTCATGTCTGATCTCTGCTCTTATTGAATCATCCAAAAAGGTCAAGACATCGGAAACTGAGCCAAGCAGTCCATCCCTTTCTGATTGTTTTAGTGAATCATTTCACAAGATGTTCCAGTCCATTTATACAACAATATGTATACCTGTTACATCGTGTATTTACGAAAAAGACGCCACCAGTTCACAGCAAAATGATCCAATAGATGCTATTGTAACATTTATGAAAGAAATAGTCAATGACTCAATTAGACGAATTGATACTACCATAATCCATGACATGACTGCACCAGCTGGAAGCAAAAAAAGAAAGAGGAAGGAAAACCCTGATAACAACCACAGTGGTGAAAATTGTGGTGACATTGATGCTAACAATGGCAATGACAATGACAATAACAGTGGAGATGATGGTGGTGGTGGTCAAGCTGCTGCCGAATTTTTAAAGTTAGATTTGAGTGATCAAAATCCTGATCCACACCCATCCCGTACAAATGAATCTCCCTCAACAGAAGTGGCAAAGAAACCTACCACTACTGGCCCAAAACCAAATAGCTTTCCTCCTTCTCTCCTTCAACCTATGACCATGAGCACGGCTATTTCCCTTCTCCGATTGAATGGAGGTAGTCAAGAATTTGAAGACAATTTTTTAAAATTCATGAAATCATTATGTCCTTTTGCCACTGGAGGATTGATACTTTTTGATGCCAATGCCACAGAGGTAATAGAGGAACGAGATCAGGTTAATTTGCAATTGAAGCATTCATCACAGGCTGCTACTGTTTCATCATCTCAAAGCCCACCAAATAGTGATACAAGACCAAAACATGAAAGTAGTAAGAAGGCTATGAACACACCACCTCCCAAAAAGAATCAGATTGACATTCTGGCAGGCCTAATGAATTCATGATCAAGTACAGCGGTACAGAATGTCAGGATTTCAATACATTTAAACAAACAGAGTCTCTTTCTGGTTTTGTCCAAAACAGTGGTATTCCACATTGTGTTTTGTATATTAACCTTGCACCACCTTTGATGATTCCTGCTGTCATATCCTCAAAAGCTGAATTGTCCAAGTGAGAAACACAGTTCAGGATCGTTGAAATACATGAGCTTAGCAGAACTTTGCATGATTTTCCTAAAAATGTTATAAAACCGTTAAGTTATCAAACAACAACATCATGATGGTCTGTCATCATGTACTACGCTACAACTAGTATGAGCGAGGGGCCGATTCTGATTACTGTCGAGACTGTTGTTGTTGGTTGCTGATACCTGGCAATTGAAAACACTTCGAGGTACTGTTGCACATACATTCATCTAATACTAGATACTGTACATTTACTATTGACGGTCATCAAACAATCCACACACCTTCCGTGGCTAGTAAAATATGGATGAACAATCTGAACCAGTTGCAAAGACTACTGTGGCTGCACCTAGTACCGGTATCCCTAAGGCTGCTGATTCTTCAATATTTAAAAAGTTAACGGTCGACCAAAGTAAAACAATGCTTTTCAAGGCTTTCACATCCCTCACACTTCCCCAAATATCCAAGCTTCCATTGCTCTATGCGAACTGTAAACGGCAGAAATTATTAATAGCAGACGAACATAGATACCGCCAGAAGTTCAAGAAGATGTTTGAAGAGAAATTACGAAAAAAAAACTTTTCCACTTCAATTCTGAAAATGAGGAATCTTTTGAATGAGGAATCTTTCAAAGATTTTTACCTGTTCCGTCTCCTAGCGATACAGTCTGTGTCTTTAAATCCTTGTCTGACCCCAACATTTATTGAGCAGTTTGATTTCATCAAGGGCAAAGATAGTAGGTTTACTTTCAACGATTTCACACGGCCTTTTCCTTCGGAAGAATATAGAGAATGGACGTTAAGTCAGATTGACATAGACCAGTCTGTAATTAATGAATGGAAAGCTTATGCTGCAGCCAAAAATAAGAAAGTTTGGGAAACTGGTACTATGAATACTATCAAGAGTAACCATGTTCCACAGGATGCGCGCAAATTTTGTAAATTGAATGATAATACCACCATGGAAAATGATGTCTACAAATGCCTCTATGGAGACAAGAAGAAGCAGATGCCCTATATCGCGGTCCAAAGTAACGAAATAGGAAACGAACAAGTTACCATTTTCCATGCGAGAACTCTCCTTCCCACAGCTTGGTTGTGCGATGAGGTGATCGCAGCTTATTGTAATGCCTTATCGAAAACAAAAACAAACACAAAGTGCTGCTTTATTCCAAGATTCGTACTGGAACAAGATGTATTCCGTATGTTGGGCACCGAGAAATGCCTTTTGAAATTAAAGAAAATGTGTACCAGGGCTATTCGTCAGGAATCATTTCAAAGTGGAACTGAAACGATTCCTCTCATAATTTTGCCATACAATAGCGGATGTCACTGGAATCTTATTGTGTTAAAAGCAGAACTGAAAACAGTACTAGGGTGTCAAGAACCGAAACCAGTCATAGTGCTTACACAATATGATTCACTTGGGAGCAAGAAGTTCTTGAGTGACGATTTCTTGAAGAATCTTTACAAAAATTTGTATCTGATATTGCTACAGTCTGCAAAGATAGATGCTTTCTCAAAAGAAACATCAGTCAGTATTCAAGAGCGTTCCTTCTCTGGACCTATGCAGGGAAATTCTAACGACTGTGGAGTTTTTCTTTGCATGTATGCTGCATATCATTCAGGAAAATTTGAGAACAAAGATGGTTGCACACAATCAGTACAAATTGACCAAACATTTATCACTACAAGGAATTGCAGGGCCTCCATTTGCGCATCTATCTTGGCAGGTAGATATGTTTCACCATTATACTCAGAAGATAATCCACTTGTCGGCCATAAGATGATAAGATCTGATGAAGATCCGAAACAAATTTCCAATGACAATGATCAGTATAATGATTCTAATGGCAATGTCTCGGACCATGGTCAAGAGGTGGATAGGAATCAGTCGGCGAGCAACACTAGTTGCACACTGCCAGTAAAGGAAGCTCAGAAACCGGTTGGCAATGACTTCAATCAAGATGATGATTCAGATGGCAATTTCTCAAACCATTTTCCAGAGGTGGATATGACTCAGTCAGTGAGCAACTCTGTGTGTACACTGCTAGCAAGAAGTGATGAAGATAAGAAACAAGATGACAAAAATGATCTCCCAAATGATGGATCCAACGACAACGTCTCAAAAAATGATCAAGGTGAGGAAATCGATGATGATGGACCAGTTATTGACATTAACAGCAAAATGATTGATAATGAAGATGCTACAAACAATCCGCATGAGTATTCTGACCAACCAAACAGGGCTCCGTGCTTCAACATTTCTAACAGTGACTTAGATGAAATTGTTTTAGAATGCAACCACAGTAATTCAGATAAATTTCCTGAAGGCGGGGAATCAACTTTGGTATCTGTTGAACCATTTCACATCGATATATCGGGTAAGAGGGCTTTTTATAAAGCAATGAATGTCAATCCGCCTCTTCACTTGTATCAAAAGCACTGCTCTGTTGATAAAGCACCTTGGACTGTGAAAATGGGTGATATTGTCGCAATACAGGTTCCTCTGGAAAAAGGTGTGCAAATCAAATCATCGCTATATACAGTTCATTGTGGGTTTGCTGAAGTTATCACCATTTTTGAAGAAACCAGTTTGATGCAGAATCCAGCAAGAGATAGAACAGAAAAAGGAAATATTCCTGGAAATCCATCAGAGAAGGATGCTATGTTCCAGTTGGAAGTGCGATGGTTATGGACATCACAAGATGTTTTCAATAGCAAGAAGAGGGTACCCAAGAAGGACAAATTTGAACATTATGATATTCTTTACGAAGGAGATTCAGTGGACATCTGTGATGCTGAATCTCTCCTTGGTCCTACAATGGTTCATCACTCGCATTTTGAGAAGGCAATGAAGTTTAATGATGCAGGTATACCGATTGCACAAATATATATTGCACAAGGTAAATTGGTGCAACTTAAGCAAAAGCATTTGCTAACAATAGGTACATCAGATAAAAGATTCGAACGGGGCATGATGTACTCACAGTTTCTCAAAGTTGACTCTGCCATACGTACCTCCTTTGACAAACAATTGAAAAAGAAAAGTAAAGCACTGATTAATGTTACTTCAAGATCAGATTGGAAGGCTCAATTTATGTCTGCAATGAGCATGTTTGATTTTGGGGAAGGAGAAGTTGTTGGCCGAGAAGATGAAAAGCTGCATATTAAAAGATTTCTCTATGATGCAATAACAAATACCAATGTCGGAGATAGCAATAGCAATAGCAATCAAATGGCTATGTTAATCGGAGGAACACCAGGTAAGAATTGAATACGAATGTTCATTTGTGTTTGCTTGTCTTACTCAATTTTTGGTATTTAACAGGTGGTGGGAAGACATCCACAGTTAGCATGGTTATGAAGCAGTTAGATCAGGATAAGTCTGATGGAAAATTACCAGATTTTCAATATGCATACATAAACGCGATGAACATTAGGCAAATTGGTGATATTTATGTAGAAATGTGGAGACTTTTGAACCTGAATAAGCAAATCTTGACTTCAGGTAAAGCGCTTGCATATCTGAGAATGTGTTTATCTGATGCACCATCAGATGTACTGCAAAGAGCTGAAATAGTTCCTCACTTAAAGAATTGCCATGGTACCCGTACACCGTTTGTTTTGGTATTTGATGAGATTGACAATGTTTGCACCAACAATAATAGAATTATGTACAATCTGTTCGACTGGCCCTCCGTAGGATCTCAAAATGGAAGTACTGCACAATTAATTCTCATTGGAATTTCCAACATTGTCAACCTTAAAGACAGATTACCAAACAATATTCAATCAAGACTGAGCGCTCCATCGCTGTATTTCCCAAGTTATAATGCTTCAGATTTTATTTCAATAATTACAAATAAAATCGAGGTTGCCAATAACGGAAACGTGAGTGAATGTGTGAATCATTACAACCGAACAACAGTACAGGCAGTTCTAACACATTACTACAGTCAATCTTATCTGCAGACTCAATCAGTTTTGCTTCAAGGAAAGTTGCTTCCAATTCAGGGGATATTCGATCAGTGTTCAAAATGTGTATCACTGCGGTGGAAAATGTGTACCATGAGTTGATCCAAAAAGAGTCCAATGGGACATTCCCACCTAAACAAGGTAGCGCAGTTGATGCTGTGATTGGTATTATCAAGGTAGAAGATATGCACAAGGCTTCGAAGTCATTGTTTGACAGTACATTAGAATTGGCAGTTGCACATGGAACTAAGTGGGAGGTCTTGATGATTGTTGCATTAGCAGCACTCCAGCGGGATTTCCCAAATAGAAGCAAAGGATTTGATAGGGATGAAATTCTCACAAAAATATTGGGCATGGCTAATGCCCTTGGCATTAAGGATTACTTTCCATGCCCGCAGGTGCACATGTTGACTGGTATGTTCTGTAGAATGGGAGAGGCTGGGCTATTGGAGCTACGTACAAGAGAACATACGGTGTATTCCTTTGACACATTAGTATTGTTGACATTGAAGGATTATGAAGTCCGGAGGGCACTTGAGAATACTTTTCATTGCAAACTTGTTGAGAAATTTCTGTAAGACAACACACAGTATTGGCTGCAGCTCAGTCACAAATGTGGAAAACTTTTAGAGCCATGAAGGGTAAATTTACAGGTGGCTGGACAAGAAATCATCTAAGGCATACAATGCAGTGTGGTGTGCATCTTACACACCACTTGAGCCAAAGGATGGACTTTAACAACTGTATGATAACAAGATCTAGATAAATCAACCTAATGTTCTATTGTTGAATACTACACGTACATAAATGAATCTTTACAGTTACTCAAGATGAAAACTTCAACAAAGAAACAATCACTGTAATCTCCCTTTCAAACAATTGGGGTTCAGAACCCCTGTGAGACTGAATCCGGCACAGATGAAGAGAAGAGGATACCAGCATGGATGAAGAGGTGAAGCAGCCACCTATACTGTGAAAGATGCTAATGATACCAGAAGCTTGTACCACACTATCAACTCTACATAAAACAACCAAACAGATGAGAAAACCTTCAGGTGATAACCGTAACTTGGATGATCAGTCCAAGCATAAAGATAACAGTTCCCTTCAGACATCCGGAATTCAAACATCTATCAGCGATTCAGAGATGAAGAGAAGGCTGCATTATACTGTTCCCACAAAACAGTTTAGAACCACCACCCAAGCTACACTCCTAAAACCAAGTGACAAATAAGTGAGCCATGGTGAAAAACTTTAGTACACCTAGCTAGCCATCTTCCATACTTACCGCATGTGAATACAATCGAGAAAAGTAGGCCTCCCGCTCATGGAAGTTTTTCTGTAAATGTAAAGAGGATTAGTTAGCATAAATAATACAGTCAATATTAACAGAGAACCATATGGATGAAAGTACTGCACCTTTTAGAGAGACTGGAGCCGGCACAGATGAAGAGAATACCAGTACGGATGAAGAGGATACTGACAGTAATGAAGCAGCCACCTATACCCTGAAAGATGCTAATGATACCAGACGCTTGCACCATGCTATTGACTCTACATCAAATCCAACCAAAAAGATGAGAATACCTTCAGGTGATACCGTAACTTGGATGATCAGTCCAAGCATAAAGATA
>Ga0115007_10001046_pt1 | contig 18031 bp, 21 predicted proteins | sample ArcOceMetagenome_2_FD_87166 | JGI IMG/M metagenome (GOLD analysis project Ga0115007, IMG submission 87166) | Marine eukaryotic phytoplankton communities from Arctic Ocean - Arctic Ocean ARC135M Metagenome | ecosystem: Environmental > Aquatic > Marine > Oceanic | place: Arctic Ocean | collected... | reverse complement strand
TCTGTTTGGATTATATTCAATTCATTTTCCGACGCATCAAAACGGAAGCACGAATTCGCATCTGTCCATATTGTTTTATCTTCTGGAGGGAATAGAATAACCAAGTGGGAATTGGTAATATTCGGGTCTACATGTAATCTATTATAATTTAACTTCAACTCTACCTGGGATACCGTTGATGTTTGGTCATTTCTCGCATCAATATTATTTTGCTGAATATGCGAATTTGTTAATTTTTCATTATTATTGATTTGTGTATTCATATCTGATATCAATTCGCTTCTCGTATAACTGTTACCAATCGATAATGAAAAAGTTATATTCGTAGATACATCTATTATGGAACTGGTTTCATTGTATGTATCTGTCCCTGAATATTTTATGATTTTCATATAATTATTATTTGATGTTAATGCAAACGCAGTTGTGTCTGCGATATTTACGTTGTTGAATGAAGTATGTAAAGGACTTTTCAATACATTTATATCATATTGATCTGTTTGAAAACCCAAATAGCCAGGTATTGTCGTATTTCGACTAGCGTCCACTTGATAAGGACTTGACCATTCCGGAAAACTCAAATAATAACTACTCTGATTAAACAGTTTTTTTATATTTGCGGTAAAATGACTCAGCGACGTATTTTGGTTATACACAAATATACTGTTTGCAATATCGGTGTCTATATTATTATTTGTTGTTTGAATAGCTATATTTACAGTATCTATCAATTCTTGTGGCTTATAATTTCCAGGTAAGATCGGCACTTGTATATCATGTGTTTCTGTATCTATCCCGGTCGTTCTACCTTTGAAATAAAAAAAATTACTGCCATAACTTTTTCCAATTGTATACCACGTAAAAGGTATTTGTATAGAATATAACTTCAACGATACTACGTCTTTCAAAGGTTCTGACAAATTGCACGTAAATTCGGTTGAACCAGTCGTTTTATCTGGTCTATATTGACTATCTATACTTATAATTCGTTTCGTTGTTTGCTTTAATATTGGATTCAATGTTCCTCTCGCATACGGTAGTTGGGTTGTATATATTACCTCTTTCGTTGCTTCTTTATCTGCTCCTTGATATTCTGAGCTTGTTGCAGCACCACTTCTTCGAGTAGACGTTATAGCTAGATTATCTAACGCATCGCCTTGTATTTTTAAATCGTTCAATGATATATCTGAAGCAGATGTCGGCACTGTATTACCTGCATACGAGATTTCTTTACTTGTTGTTCCATCATTACTTGTCTGATATAATTCTGATGCTTCCATTGCAGTTAAACCTTCTACAATTCCTTCATCGTCTGTTTCTTCATCTGAATCTTCGAAAAAATGGTTGTAAATTTTTTCAAAAAAACTGGACAGTCTCCTCCCTGATTTATTTTTCATATTTTCATATTTATGAATCATCATTAATATTTTTGCTTCTAACTCTCTGTCGCTTGGATTATCTAAATCTAATATCTCATATAATTGTTCCGGTGTATAATTTGATATATCATATAAATCACCCATTGCCTCTTTATAATACCATTATACAAACATTTAATCTATTTCTATTAAAAAACATATATATTTTTCTACTTTGCAACTATTTCGTTTTTTCTGTCATACGCTCTTTGAACATATTTCTAATAAAATCTACTAGATCTATTCTAGCATTACATCTATATAATATTTTTGTAGGAAATCGCTTCAGCCCCTGACCACGTTTCATATGCTGCCTTCCTGTAAAACATAAAATATCAAACGCCTGCATTACTTCTTCTTCCGATTCAGTCATTTCTTTCCGATCGACACGCTCTTTCCCTGTAAATACATAACGATTATAGTTTCCATTACCATATACTTTGTATTTATTCACATATGGGCGATTTCTCACCATTCCTATACCCATTATTTGGTTTCTATCATTGTTCATTTCTAAAATAAACATTATTGTCTCGGAGGGTATTTCATTACTTATCGGGTCAGGAGCACAATATATACACCCCCTATTATTGTTTTTTGTTCTATATGCTTCGTTCTCAGACCACGTTTCGTCATTGAATCTCGAGGTTAATAGATGATTTCGCTGCTGTCTCTTATAATCATTTATTTGTATTCGTTCTAACCTTTCTTGTGTTGCTATGACTGGCATTGTATTTGTTTATGTTTCTGCTTTGTATGTGGTGCAAATCAATTTTTATTTCCGAATTCGGTTTTATTTCTATGTTAAATTTACATAATTTTAGTGTATTTATAGTATAAGAATTATAGACGGTAATAATCATATGGATTCTCATTCATCTAGCACTGAAACAAATTCAAATGATAATATTGGCATTGTTATTCAAGATGAATACCTTTCTATAGATGTTAATGTTGATCACGACGATACTTTATTACATTATCAACATTCACCTGACCCTTTTTATACCAATGATGAATCTGACCCTTTTTATACCAATGATTTCCATCGTTGCGATAGCCCTATTTCTCTATCTAATTACGGGTCTAGTCTTCACGGTAGCTCTAATAACAGCGATGTAGAAAATGCACCGACACACGAATGCGCACATAATATTCAATCTCTCAGTGGCGATATTCATTCTATATCTCTCACTGATATTGCAAATATTACGCAGCAAAACCTTTCCAATGTTGTCAAATCTAAACACAAATCTCATTATAAACAACTTGATACGAAAGATATTGAGCGAAATATTGAAAAATATTATACTTTCGACACTAATAAATATACTAATGAAATCGACATGCTGACCACCTTTATGAAAGGGCAAAAAAATATATTTATACAGGCTAAGCAATTAACGCAACTTAAACTGAACTGTCTAATGATTCCTGCACTTTTACTTACTTGTGGTATTACTATTATTACTCCTTTTATTACTTGTGATACATCACACTCTGGTTTGATTTCTGGACTAAATGCACTTGTTGCTCTTATCATTTCTACTATTAATTTTTTGAAATTAGAAACACATACACAAAGTTATATGCATTTGGCGAACCAATATGATAAATTGGAAACCCTATTAGAAATGACTAATAGCAAACTAGTGTTCATAGATAATGAAACTGAAAAAAAAGAGTTGGTTTTGAAAAAAATAAACGAGATGGAGCAAAAAATTGTCGAAATGAAAGATGCTACTAATATTCTTGTTCCAGAAGAGATTAAAACTATTTTTCCAATTGCATGTCATATGAACATTTTTTCATTTATCAAAAAACTTCATCATACTAAAAATTCGCTTGTTCATAATTTATGTGATCTCAAAAATGAAATACGCTCTATTGAACACAAATGGAAAAAAGATTCGCGAGGCGGCGATATTGTCAAAGATGATATATATATTGCCACTCATAATAAAGAGGTGGGTCGTCATAATTACTTATTCTCGATTAAAGAACAAGTGAAAAAAGAAATCATTCAATCTAGAAACGTATATGGACACCTTGATGAAATATTTACGCGCGAAATCAAACACGCGGAAAAGAAAACCAATAATTTAGGTGCATGGTATATTTGCTTTTGGAATTATTCTAACTCGAATCACGATTACCGCGGCATCAATCCGGTCATTGATAAATATTTTCATTTTATTTTTGCGGATGACTAGGAACGATCTTCCAATACCACGGCATATTATATACCAACTTTATTGACCCGTGTTCTTCTATTTTACTCTTGAAATTTGTAAAATTATCATTGAGAGAAGAGTTTGATATACGCATTAATAATCGTTTTTGGGTCGGATCCTTCTTATGAGGCACTTCCGTCATCTTTTGTATAAAACCGATCTTCATTTCTTTTAAGGTTTTAAACACTTCTTCCTTTGTTGTATTTGCATCCATTCTTGGAATACACAAGTTCAATATTTCTTTTTCTGTCATTTTAGTTGCTTTGTCTCCTCTATTATTGTGTTTTGATAAATCAATTTTATCAACACACTTGTTAACCCAGTATCTGAGTCGCTGCCCCGAGTAATATAGTTATATTATTGTTTTTTTTGATGCATCAAACGTAATAAGGCAAACACTGAATAATATCGGTATAAACATAACACCATTATATGGTGGGTTTTTACCGATGTTGATATATATATATCGTTATTTAACGTAAATGAATGATAAACTACATTTTTTCGTTTTTTATGATATTGATATCTATAATCACCATTATATGTAATAATTGCTTATGCTTTATTATATTCTAATGGTGATTAAAAAAGTATTACTTTGAATAACATCTTTTGTTTATAGATGAGGAAATGCTGTTTCGGGACACTCCTGTATGTTTATGTATGTGTTTTTATATCTTTTTTATGTGTTTTTATATATTGTTATATGTTTTCTATTTTGTTTGATTTTCCAATTTGTTCTCTATGTTTTTTATAAACAATGGAACTTATTAATGCATCTACCTATTTAGATACTTCTACCACTCTTTCATGGGTAGAACAAGAAGAAAAATTGCAAAATATCGATTCTGTCTTTTCTAGAGAACCCATGTCGGGTATCTCCGCCAAATTTATTTATATGAACACCCACGATTATATCGACAAAGTTGTTTGTGAAAACATACCGCTCTCTCTTTTTTCTGATGGTTCTCTACTTTCTAAAGAATTATTTATGCAAATTATTCAGAAAAAGAAACTACTAACTAGCACCTCCAAATATAAGTTTTTAGATTGCTATTTATGCAACTTTGATGTTATCCCTACTTATATGAATGATTTTGCTAATATTACTACCGATTCTGATAACGCTACTCGTTTTTATAAACAAATATTGGGATTTGAAGATATTTTTATACCCCCTTCCGTTTTCGTGTTTCACGATGTTAATACACTGTTTTTTTATTTCCAAGAAACTCCTTTTGATGAGAAACCTATTGTGAAATCGATTTTAAAGAAAAACAATTCTTATAATAATAAACTTACGAAAAAAGTGAGAATTCAACTTTCTAACAAGACTAATGTTAGACCTAATAAGAAGAAACGGACGACTCGACGGACTAGACACGACTCGTAGAAATACTAATCAAAACTATATAAACATTTTTGATTAGTAGTATTAATTTATTACACATTTATGATTAGCATTGACCAGTTTTCTATTAAACATTCTTTCTTTAAAGAGAACATTTCTTGGCTCTATTTTCAATTATCTAGAAAAAATGAACATAAACATATTGAAACAATTCGCATCGTTTTTCTAGACCTTTTGCAAAATCTTAAACGCGATATACGCGATAGTAAGACTTCTCAATGGCTACAATATCTAGAGGTGTTATTCCGACTTATCGGGTTTTCTAGAGATACATATGTCGGTTTAGGAGAACAAACTATTTCTTATATGCTACTCACCACATTATATGACGTTTTTCCGGCATTATCAATATTCGCCATTCATCAATTTGTCAAGTTGAACGACTCTTCTTCTTCTCGCACAATTGGGTCTTGGCGAGATATTAAACATATTTGTTATTATCTTAAAGAAAATACTGCACAGCAAGAAAATCATTCACTCATTCCGATTTGCATTGAGATTGCAAATACACAATTGAAAAAAGACATGAATACTTGGAAATTCTCTACACATTGTTTTTCAAAATTGCATATTTCAAATGTGGCAAAACATATTCCTCGGGAAAATTCTTCTCCTAAGTTCTCTTGGCTATTTCATCTATTCGCTATTCACTGGACACAACATTCGTATTCTTACATTTTTCAAAATATTGATAAACCGAGTTCCAATATTAAAGCACTCACTAAATCTAAGTGTATTTTTCGCAAACAATTGACTTTTTTGAATAAAGCCCTTCTTACTTTTCAACGAACAAACACGATAGATGATCTACCTAATATTCAGGCTATTACTCCACACACTATTATGCGACAACCATCTCTTTTTTTTAACGGGGAACAAGAGCTTTCAACAAAATTGCTTGAGAATTCTACATTCATTTCCGACGAATCTACGATTATTCAACGCGACACGTTCCGTCCTTATACAAACGGCTATTCTCACTCCACAATTCCTGTATATCATATTATTAAAGAAGCGTTTCGAATTGTGTCTAACGAATCACGCGACCTTTCCGATAAATATATTTCGTTTATTAATATTCAATGGAAACATATTTTACTATCGTTTTCTAGACATCAAGCTGACCATTCGTTTTTACCACTTGTTGATGTGTCTGATTCTACAGATTCTATTTCTTTTTATTCCTCTATTGGGTATGCTATGATCGTTGCATCTATCAGTAAATTTTCTAACCGATTTATTGCCATTGATACTAAACCTACTTGGGTGTCTTTCGATAGTAATGATAGTCTTACCGAACAAATATTACATATCAAGAACACTATTTCTAGTATGCAGAATGGGACATCTGATTTTAAACGGGGGGTTGAACTTGTGGCACAAACTCTTACACAAGTGAATTCTAGTATTGCATTTTGTAATGATATGAAACTCGTTTTGTTCAGCCATTTTCAAAATAATATCGATTCTTCTCAACTTCAATATATATTTCAGTCATACGGGCTGCTTTCGCACCCTACTTTTGTTTTTTGGAATATGTCTCTTGATAAAATTATTGATTTACCTTGTGCGCATTCAAATTCTAATTGTCTTCTTCTTTCCGGCCACGCTATGTCTAATGTTCATTATTTGATTCATTTTTCAAATAAAAAACTTTCTGTATACGACTCGATCGTCGATAGACTTTTACATCCTCGATATCAAGGGTTTTCTGACTACTTACATCGCATTGTTGCGACGTTTTAATAGTTCTTCTTTTTCTTGTTTTGTTTTTATCTTACTATCGCCTACTAATTTTCTTCGTTTATCGAGTTTGTCTTCGTTGGCTACATCTTCTCTCAATGCTCGACTTAGATTTTTTACTTCTTCTTCCGGGGCTACCGACATATTATTTTTCAATTCCTTCATCAATTCTTCACCCGACATTCTTTCGGTCGGCAACGATGTTATGATTTTTTTCAATAATTCTTGGAAATTATTTAAAAAATTTCCTTTTTCTTCGGCTACATACGTTTCTAAACCCAAATCTTTGAACATTTGTAAATAACATACACTTATTGCATATATATCCCAAGATTTATAGGTCTTTTTCGATTCGTCATAAATCTTATTCCATTTTGTTGCTCCCATACCCAGTGCGCTTATCTGACTTGCGTAATATTCAGTCAGCTTTTTTTTATAATCATCTTTTTCGGATTCGCTTAACAACTGTATTGCACGACTTTTCTCTATATAATCGGTGATACACGGTTCTACTGTCTCTTTTGACAGTGGGATTTCTAAGACTTCATTCACTTTTTCTATATCATCTCCTATCTTGTGCAACATATAAGATATCATATGAATTTCAATACACCATACCGGATACTCTGGGGCATATACGAAAAATGCTTTCCTATTGCTCTTGTCGCTGGCTGTTATTGTTTCTATATCGAATGACATTCCATAATCGATTATTATCGGGCTTCCGGTCTGATCTTTGCACATTACATTGTTTTCTTTTGTATCGAAATGCACTATTCCTTTTTCTGCTAGTTTTGTATATCCATTCACCAATGTTTTGTAATTGTTTATGAATTTTCTTGCAAACGACGGAATATCTCTCGTTTTTTCCATCAAATTTATATGATAATCTGCCAACGTGTTGTTTCCTACAAAGGGCAACTGGTTTATCTCATAATTTAACGGTTCTCCTAATTTTCGCTGTTTATCAATAAAATCGCATTTATTTAATTCACCGTCTTCGATTAAACCTACGTCTATATTACACGTCTCTGTTATCGGAGCGTAATATCTTTTGTAATTTGGGATTTCCATTATCTTTCTTCCAATTTCTGCTTCATTTTTTGATGTCTCTCTTTTTTTTTGGATCTTTGTTATGTTCGTTTTTGTGTCGTCTATCATACCACTACACGTTAGACCTGGTCTAAATATACATCCATATGTCCCTTGATCTAACATTTTTATTGTTGGGGCTTCAACTGATTTATTTGTTGCGTCCATTTCCTTATTTGTATTATACATATATTTTCAAATCATAGTTTTTCATAAGTTATATATTTGTATTCTTGGTTGTATTTTTTACTTTTTTTTATGTCACTCGTATATGTCGCTATAAAACCTTCGTTCTCTAAGGTTTCATCGGTTAGTGGATTATATGCATCTCCTTTTATTTTATTACTCACCTTTGTTAAATGTATTTTGGAATACAATGGTAAAAAATATTCATATATTTCACTTCCGCCTATAATAAATATGCGTTTTTCTGGGTATATTTCTTTTATTTTTTTCAACTTTTCTTCTAGGTTCTCCATATTACAATAAAATAAGTATTCTTCTGATTGGTTTGAGACATTGACATATAGTTCGGGAGTTTTTGTTAATACTATGTTTGTTCTTTTCGGTAATCCTCCATTGGGCAGCGAGTCGTAGGTTTTTCGACCCATTATTACTACATTGTTTATGGTCAGTTCTCTAAAATGTTGTAAATCTTCTGGTATATGCCACGGCATACTATTTTTTTTACCTATCACATCTATTTCATTACTCGCTATGATGGCTTCGTATTGAATTGTATTTGGCATTGTATTCTATGTATATTTGTTTTTATTTGTATTTATTCGCAAAATTATTTAAAGGCTTTTTATGTGTTAGTATTGTAGGGCGATAATACTTACCAGAAAATGTCTATAATGTATATATTGTGATTTTTACTGGCTTTTTTAGCTCAGTTGGTTAGAGCATCCGACTGTTAATCGGGAGGTCGTAGGTTCAATCCCTACAAAGAGCGGTTTCGTGATTATCTTGGTGATAATCATGAAATATTACAGGTGTGTGAAAAAAGTTTTTTATTTTACTTTACATATAACGTTATTCTTATCTATCTAACTATTATTCTTCGTCATCGCTACTTGTCAATGACATATTATCTGGCTGCTCTTGACCTCTGTTATTATACGCATCTAGAATGGCCATCGATCTACGATGCACTGGCAACGGGCGACAATTACGCTGGTCTCCTGGAGCTAGGTCGTGGAATGTTGTTGGCACAAATTTTGCGTTATTTACTACCTCTTGTAAATACCACACTAAATGTGGCTGAGGAAATTGACGGGGGTCATTTATATACGAAATTACACAATATCCTAAGAACTTGGACATCTTACCGTAGATTTTGGCGCTTCCAGTTGGCACTCGCATTGAAACTAATGCTACATAATTGGCGAAAAACGATAATATACGGGTCTTCCCTTCTGCTGTAAAGGGGGTTGAGATTATTTCATAGTTTTCCGAAAAACTATTGATGTATTCGATATTATTGTGTCCCACTGATAAAATAGCTGAACAGAAATCCGATAACATTGGCTTTGTCTTTCCTTCACCTACTTTTCCACAATACGCTTCTATTGTCGCATTGTATTCTGACTTTATGTATGATAGCATCTGCATACACGGCTCGTGATCTGAGGCATGATATTTATCATTATCGCTCAATGGCTTTCCCATTTGAAGACGAATGAATAATTCGGTGATCATCGTTTGTTCTTCTCTTCGGGTTAGGATACCGGTGAACTCTACTTGTTCGATCGGAATGCGGTAATTCAAGATCTTCATCTTTGTTTCCATAGTCAAGTCATCGTAGCACGTTTCTTCGTCATCTAATGATATTGCGAAACGATTGTTTATAAATAACCATAACGTCGTCAGTCTGGATTGACCGTCTTCTATGTCATAGTAAGCGCGAGGATTTTCTATATCGATATCGATTCTCGATACTACCACCAAGGATTGGATCGGAAATCCAGTGATGATAGAATCAATTAACATTTTTTGTTGGGTATGGTTCCACTTATAAAAACGCTGATGAACTGGGATGCGATATGTTCTGAAACGATGTTCTTCTCCTCCCCATTTACTGTGGGGGTGAAAAGATACACTCGTTCCTGATATCGTCGTGATCAGCTCACTTACGGTTTTAGTTATGGGGGTGCGTTGCATTTTGAAATTGGGGGCTTAATTGTATTGGTTCCATTAATTATAACAATAATGGAGTATTCAATTTTTATATAATTATTTTATATAACAATGGAAAGTCCGTTCTCGAAACCGTCTACTATTGTTTTTTATTTAGAACCCATATTGAATACCTATTATAAATCTTATCAACATATTATAACTGTTAACACCATACCTACTGGGCCACTTTCGGATTTGGTAGCCACTATGTCTGCTCCTAAATTATCTCCTTTTCAACAGTTTGGAGTTTTTTCTTCGCCTACTTCTGTCCCTGGGAATTGCGTAAATGTTTTATTACGTTATCCTAAAAACAGCAGCAACGCAAAACCGTCACTTAAGGATGTCGACTCCTTTATGACAGCCGAAGATATACCTTCTGTATTTTCGTATCTACAAGCCAATGGATATACTATCGAAACCGGCCTCACCAAACTTATGCAGAAATCTGGTATCGGGTTTGGGGGCGTCAGTGATTCACGCCTTTCTGGCAAACGTAGAATGATCTGTATGGCCACTTTCCAAGGATGATTATTTTCGACCAGAATTAATATATGGTTATAGTATATTTTAGACGAAGGACTAAAAATGGGCACTTCTATTATTGACAAATATTCTTTTCATCATTGGTGGATGGGAGCACTATCTTATTTACTTTTTGACACTACTGGGATTTCTATGTCCAACAACTTTTTATTGACAAATGGTATTCATCTCATTATTGAATTATTGGAACACAACGTTTCTCCCGATGGAACTATTTTGGAATCGCGACAAAATCATATCAGTGATATTATTTTCTTCCTTATTGGATGGTATATATCTATGTTTCTACAACTACAAAAACGGATTCATCCTATGTTCATCCCTTTCTTGTGGATTTTATTTATTGCAACGGGGTTTAAAGAATTTTATCGCGAAATATATCCTTATCATAACTCCGCCTTTATTAATGGTGCATTTTAATGTATCTATCCTGTATTAAGCAGTCATAATGAATAACAATACTCCATTTATGCCAATGAAAAAATTGGGGTGAAGATTGGGTCATATGCGACACTTATGCTGATGTTATCGTATTTTTTAGAACTGGCTCTTTTGTGGAGGCGGACTTTGTTATTTTCGTCTTTGTTTCTTTATTTTTTGTCACGACGACTGGTTTCACAACTATCGGCTTCACGAGTTTTTTATGCACATATATTATCGACATCATCAGAGTCATCGCTTGTTTTTTATATCTATAATATTTTGATAATATACGAGGCACTGCACTACTTAATACTCCGATTAAACGGAATATTTCATTAATGAAGGTATCCTTCGTTGACATTGAAATACCCATAAAGGTAGTTGTCGTCAAACATTTATTCGACCAATCTTCATTTATTTTGTTTATATAATTGGGGATGACAACTTCTTTATAGAATGTCTTTAGTTGATGCACTTTCCATTTCTTCATTTCTTCTTGGATGTTTGGACGTCGTTCTTGTAGCAATATCAAACGCGTTTCTGATGGTAGGTATGATATTATTTCTATTTGCATATCTTCAGGTAATCTTGATACGTCTTCCGCTACAAACTTTTCTTGTTGTTCATCACGTCTTTTTATATTTTTTATTGTTTCTATTTTTTCATCGCATACTTTTTGAAAATGTATATGCAACATATTCATATACGTTTTTGTTTTTTCTGTCCAATCTATAATCTCGGCTGTAGTCTTTCTTTGATACAGCCCTAATTCTATATTAGGCATTAATTCCTGCGAATTTAAATAAATGAGGTCGTGAAATGTGGTTTTATGATAATTCTCTCCTTGTACATACGGTTTCTTTCTGTAATTTATCGTTGACCCTGGTAAAGGATATTCTACCAATTTCCCATATTGTTTGTTTAGTTCGAGTTCATTATCCATATTATTCTATGCAGACCCGTTATATTATGTGTCTATATTATATATTATATTTTTCAATTTTATGATCTCCGAATTATCTTCCGTTTTTTTGTATATTGCGTTCTTTGGGTTTTCTGATATTCTTATTCGGGTTTTTCATATTCAATCTGTTTTTTCACAAACAATTTACTATATGTTTATTTTAGCAATTGCATTTAGCCTTTATTATATTCCTTTTTGAAATGTTTTTTTTCATTAAAAAATACATTTATACAGTGGCTATCATTCGAATGAATTTTTGAAATTATGTATGTTTTTTTGAGAGAGAGAGATTGTTGCACATATTTTTACTATGATGCGGACTATCTATTCCTATTCCTATTCCTCATCGATTTTCTATAATCATAACGCATCGACCACGTTCCATAAGAGCAACAATCTTCATTACAGAAATAACAGAGGTTGTTGAATAATGGTATCGCAACAATCGTGTCTTTGTCTAATTTGTGTATGGGTTTTTCACACATATCATTATAACAATCTGTCCAGTTTACAATGTAGTCTAATTCATCTAATACCTTATTTAATTTTACTCGGTGTTCTGGGTCATATTCCCATATGTATATTTGGAGCTCTTTTGGCAATCTTGTTAATATATCTGTCATTGTTATTGTTGTATTAAATCAATGACAGATATTAATATTGTTCAATTTTATGCATATAATTCTTTCCAAATATTTCCATCCTCCCAATGAATTTCTCTATTTTTTATGTATGCATGATATTTTGGTTTATGTGTTAGTCCTTGTTTGTGTTCAAAATTTACACTTATATTATAGGTCTTATTTCCTATTTTTTTGTTTCGGAAATGGGATACTTCAGCAAACCAATAACCGGTTTGTTCTTCATCATCTCCATATGCTCCCTTTATAATAGACAAATTCGGTTTTGTGCGTGTCATTATACGCTGACATCCACCGTGTTTTGGATCATAATATACTTTTTCTGTCATATACATTATGGCTATAAAAGTATTCACATTATATTACACATTCTTTCATTAACTTTCCGTTAAATTTATTTTCAACTTTTTATTGTATTACAAACACGTTATAACTTCTATTCCAGTAAATCTAAAATTAGTTTTTTGAATTTGATCTGCTTACAACAAAAAAACAGTTTTATACTGTTTTTTTGTATTTTTATTGGTTTTTATTGGGGATGGGGTGGGTGGGGGAGTTTTTTATATAATCGTCATTGTATATCCTGCTTGTAGTTGTATTCCTTCCGACCAGGGACCGAAATGAATTCTGTTGTCTAGCTTTCGTGCATCCAACATTCCTTCTCCGTGAATATTATCACATTTCCATCCTCCTTCATATTCTATACCCGAAGGCCATACACACTTTCCTTGCCCTCTTCTTTCGTTTTCGTAGAATTCTCCCGTGTAGGTTTCACCATCTGTATATGTTATTGTTCCTTTCCCGTGCCACTCGCCATTCAACCACTCACCTGTGTATGCAACTGCCTCGTTGGTTTTGTATATCATTTTACCCTCGCCACTAATTTCTCCATTCTTAATGCATCCTTCATAAAAGTTCCCGTTGGCAAATTGGATCTGGTTTTTGTGCCAGTGCAACTTATTGTTATGCCACTTACCTACAAACTGTGTGCCTGTATTTTCAATGAAAACACCACAACCTTCTCTTATGTCATTAAACCAGTTCCCCGTATATACATTCCCATTTACATAATACATCGAACCCAAACCTTGTTTTTGTTCATTGACTTGCTGCCCTATATATACATCTCCATTTTCGGATACAATCATAGATACTTCCACATTTACATACTTCTTCAGCATAAACTTATTCTTGAAATTATCTACTGTATTCGACGATACTGTGGATACGCTCACCATTGTTGATTTTGATTTGGATTATTAGTCGTTGTTATTGTTGTTATCGTTATTGCTTTATGATTTTTGGTCAATTTTTGTCATTTTTGTAGTGTTATTCGCGCCGACATACTTCGTCGGCGCATTTCAAATAAAGATTGTATAATGCTCCATAATTTTCGGGGTTCTCCAGCTTTTCTGTGATGATCTTCTTCATATCTTCATAGAAGAAGTGTGTCATCATCTTTCTATCTTTTGGGGTGGTATGTATCCAACGCCATCCATAAATGATATCTCCATAATACTCATTGTCTCTCGAGAAATAAAAGTAGTCGTTCGGACATCTATGTAAGCATTCAAAACGGATATTGTGGGCATCTCTCCACTCTTCACATTCCACTGGCCTTTCATTAGAGTTGAACATTTGCAGCTCCATCGTATCTGTCGCTATCATCTCACGCACGGTGTCGTTTGGGGAAAACACATCGTAGATTTGGTCTTCCGGGAAACAAGTGTCATATAACTCCATCATTATTATAGGAGTCGTTGTTCGACTATCCAGTAAGTCTTCTATGTCGCTATCAGGAACTCCTTCTACGCTAGTATCCATTGATTCTTTCTTGAATGTTTCCAAAATCTCTACAAAGTCCGACCAATTTTGCATCAACTCCACTTCGTCTTTGATATATCCATATATCTCGCTTTGGACCAAGTCTGGTAAGATTCCATATAGTTCTGCCATTGTTAATTATTATATTGTTATATTGTTATGCTTGCGAAAACTATGTGTGTTATTTATCAATTTTTGACAAATTTGTATGTGTCTGTTTCTATATATTTTCATTCTAGTGAAAATATATACTATGTTCTTCTTTTTACTCGGACTTTTAGCGTATTCTACTTTGGGACACACATCTACTGCATACAATTATTATGAATTGGCCGTGCAAAAATGGTGCTCTTCTGATTATATGATTCACGGACTTTGGCCACAATACAACATCACTTCCTACCCTTCCGACTGTGCCGTTGTTCCTTATAGTAAGCCTACCGGATCATTGTTATCATTAATGGACTCTTATTGGGCCAGCTGCGATGACTCTTTGTGGCAACACGAATGGACCAAACACGGGTCTTGTATGCAAGTTCAAAATAATATTGACGAGGATACTTTTTTTAATACGACTATTTCTCTTTTTTTAAGTAATATTGATTCTATTGACCATTGTAATGATCAGGACGACTGTATTATGGCTTGCTTTGATCTCGATTTTAAAGTTATGGACTGCCCCTGAACTTATGCGCAACGGAATGCATATGCCATCAGACCTACCGCTACCAAACCTAGCGCCATACCTGCATGGTAATTATATTGCATACCCTTATACATCTTTAACCACGCCTTGGTCTGCTCTTCTGTTTTTATATGGTCTAACATCATCGTCTTTTTTGGAGTCAATATATAATAAAAATAATTTACTACGAAACTTATTAATAAGGTTTGACATATCAGCGCACTTGTCGAGTATTTTTTCTTCAATAAATAACTATTTCCTAATAATAAAAGCAGTGCCAATATGAATCCTAAAATATATCCTGTGTAGTAAATTTCCATTCGCTCTTTTACTACTTTTTTATAGATGGGAACTAGTTCCGATGTTAGCTGTTCTTCGTATTCTTTTGCTACTTTGCTTTTTGTCGTTGCATTTGTCATATAAATCATTCCGATTACGAAAGCGGTCGAGAGACCACAACTTACACTACACACCATTTTGGGTATTATATTATATCTATATATTTTTATCGAGGGATTGGTCAGATTAGACTGATGGTTCCTCCGTCTTCTTCTTTTTTCTTGGTTTCCGTTTCGGAGCTACGGGCTCACTTGTTTGGTCTTGGACCGGGATTTCTTCGGGAATATTTACCTTCAACTTGGGCTTTCTTTTTTTGGGAGTTGGGGGAGCCGCTTCGGCTACACTTATTTCTATGTTTGCTTGTTCTGTTTCTTCTTTTTTTTCTGGGGGAATATCACGGGCTGCGTCTAGCTCTCGCATATTTGCAGATAAGGTTTCCTTCAACTTCTCCAAGTATACAATACCGTCCATCAACTCTTCTTGCGTTCTATGAATCCATTCAAATGCTGAGATGTTCGGAGTATCTAGAATTTTTACATAGTTTTGCATTCGGGGATTATTGCTCTCCTCTAAACACGCTTTTAGCGAACTTTTTTGGGCGTCGTCTTCGTCTGTCATTATATATCTATTATAGTAGCTGTTTATTGTTTATATGTTTTATAGAATTATATTTTTTTATTTTGCTATAGTATAAGATATGCCAGGCAAATCTCTCTGTAAAGGTAAGCGTATTACTAACCCGAATAAATGTAAAAAAGTCAAAGGATGCAAAGTCGCGAACGGGTCCAAACGCAAGTTCTGCCGTAAAACCCATAATAAAAAAAAAACTGCGAAGAGCTCACCTAAAAATAAAACTAGAAAGCCATTTAGACGTTCTGAGGCTGACCGTCTTAAAGGCTACAACAATAAACAAGCGCGCACATTGAAGATGTTGGGGATGTAATATGGTCGGGTGCTTTTTCTTTTCTATAATCAGAATTTATTTTTTATTATTGAGAACATTTTAGGGGTTTGTGTTTTAGAGTTATATATATATAAAAATAAGCCTTTTTATATATTATTTGAGTTGTCATTATGCATTGTTCTCTTGTTTCTGTTATTATGGCTGGCGGACTCGGCAAACGAATGAGTTCTATTGTCGCAAAGGTTCTACACGAAATTAACGGCAAACCTATGTTGCATTATGTTATTCAAAATGCTATTGATGTTGGATCTGAACAAATTTTTATTGTTGTTGGGAAATACAAAACTGACATCGAGAATTACGTTTTTTCTGGGTTTTCTTCGGATGTTCTGGAGAAAATTGTCTTTGTTCATCAAAATGAAATTATGATGGACGGACAAATGTGTTCTTTGGGCACTGCCGATGCCGTTCGGTCTTGCATGAATTATTTTGAGCAATATAACTGTAATGACGATACACAAGTTCTTATTTTGTCTGGGGATGTTCCTTTTATTGATATACAACAATTGACTTTGTTCTCTAGAATGACGAATTCTATTATGATTTCTAAGACTACGAAACCCGCTGGATATGGACGTGTTTTTTTGAATGAGGACGGGAACCTTTCTTCTATTGTTGAACACGCTTTATGCGACGAGACACAGCTTCTTTGTAATCGGGTCAATGCGGGGCTGTATAATCTTTCTGTTCGGCTACTAAAAGAAACGATTCCACATATTGTTTTCAACTTACGTAAACAGGAATTCTTACTTACCGACTTTTATTTATTTACAGACAAAAAGATATCTTGTTTCTGTATCCCCCTTGTTCCTAAGAATGTTAATACACTTACTGATTTACAATCTATATAATAAAGTTATTTTCATTATTTGAGAACATTTACATTTTTTTTATGAATATTATAAATATATACTGTTTTTGCATATATTTATATTTAGTTTTTCTTTATACATCCTGTTGTTCTCAATTCTTCCATTATTGTTTGTATTGTTTCTGTCGAATGGGTCAAGAAGAAGGGCGGAAATAGGGCATGCACGAATGCACCTACCGATGCTTTTGCGAAATTATACGATAAATGCATTGAAAAACTCAGATGTTCCCAATAGGTCATACATACTTCTCTCGGATGGGCAAACATTGGTTCTATATTATTATTATGATATTTTTTTCATTATTTGAGAACATTTTATTTTTTCTATAATATATCTTTTTATGATTGCATTTTTATATGACCAATACAAAAAATACAGTATATACATCTAACGAATCTGAAGTTTGTGAAATGTGCTCAGCTTAAAAATAACATCAATATATTTCGTGTCATCATGGTTGCCCACTTCTCATTTTCTCTATTTTTATCAGGATGATATTTTAATAGTAATTTCTTTCTACAATTCTTTTTAGAAGATCCTTTACTTAATAGTAAATTAAATTCAACACATAATCTCTTGATAAAGATATACTCAGGGTTGTTTATTTCTTCTTCTGCCCTCTTTGTACGTTCCTTTTCCGCTTCTTCTTCGTTCTTTATACGTTCCTTTTCCGCTTCTTCTTCTTGTTGTTTTCTCC
>Ga0115007_10001045_pt1 | contig 18066 bp, 17 predicted proteins | sample ArcOceMetagenome_2_FD_87166 | JGI IMG/M metagenome (GOLD analysis project Ga0115007, IMG submission 87166) | Marine eukaryotic phytoplankton communities from Arctic Ocean - Arctic Ocean ARC135M Metagenome | ecosystem: Environmental > Aquatic > Marine > Oceanic | place: Arctic Ocean | collected... | reverse complement strand
CCAGGGGACATAATTCGCACTAAACCTTCATGGGGCGGATCAAATGCCACTCGCTGCTCTAAATTAGACAGGGACATGATAATAGAACGTCCCTCTTTGTATAAGCGCTCACCGGCTTGTGTCAGGGAGAATTGCTTGCCTTCTCTGGCCAGCAACAACTGGCCCAATTGCTCTTCTAACTTATGAATATGCTGGCTCACACCGGATTGCGTCATATGCAGTTGCTGTGCAGTACGGGTGAAGTGCCCCACTTCCACTAAGGTGCAAAAGGTACGCAACCAGACCGGATTAATCATTACAAAATATACTCATAATAATAAATATTGATAATTTTAAGTAATTATCAACCTTCTGTACGCTTTATTCAACATTTACGCATGAAGAGGCAAAGATTATGAGTTCCATCTACCCACGTAACTTTTCACATATTGGCATTTCGGTGCCGGATTTAGAGGCCGCGGTTAAGTTCTACACCGAGGTATTAGGCTGGTATCGCATTATGGAGCCCACGCAAATACTCGAAGATGGCAGCCCAATTGGCGAAATGTGCACCGATGTATTTGGTGCTGGTTGGGCCAGTTTCCGCATTGCTCACTTATCCACCGGTGATCGCATTGGTGTGGAGCTGTTTGAATTTAAGAACCAAGTGAACCCTGAGAACAACTTTGAATACTGGAAAACCGGTATCTTTCACTTTTGTGTACAAGATCCAAACGTTGAAGAGCTGGCTGAGCGTATTGTGGCTGCAGGCGGCAAAAAACGCATGGAAGCGCCGCGTTACTATTACCCAGGTGAAAAACCTTACCGCATGATTTATATGGAAGATCCATTTGGTAACATTCTTGAAATTTATAGCCACAGCTATGAATTAATTTACAGCGAAGGGGCTTACTAAACTGGCAAGGGTACTCACACCCAAACATACGGGCCAGTTGACTGGTCTGTATCGTTCTTTCCTATTGCCAACAGCCCGTTCAAAAATTCGCAATAATGTTGTGCACATTTATAACGTACAATGTGCGCTTTATTTTTGTGCGTTTATGTTTCTATGTCTATGTCTTGTGATCAATCGGCTTCACAGCGCTGGCTTAAAGGTGCTTTGGCAGCCTTACCATTAAGCATTGCGGTTATCCCATGGGGGATTCTTGCAGGCTCTCTTGCTCTGGATGCGGGACTCAACCCATTTGAAAGCCAAGCCATGTCAGCGGTGGTTTTTGCTGGCGCCGCTCAACTGGTGGCTGTGGGAATGATTAAGGCTGGTGTGGGACTGGGCAGTATTTTAATCACCACCTTGCTAATCACTTCTCGACATTTTTTGTACTCCATGGCCATGCGACCCAACATCAGCCCATTACCGTTCAAATGGCGAGTCACGCTCGGCTTTTTACTCACCGATGAATTATTTGCGATTATCGCAGGCGGAAAAAAGCCGAAAGAGACATCGCAGACATTAGATCGCTGGTATGCATTAGGCGTGGGATTAAGTTTTTACATTGTGTGGAATATCGCCACCCTCGCGGGCATCTTAGTGGGCAGTCACATTCCCAATCTAGATAGCTGGGGATTAGATTTTGCTATTGCTGCTACGTTTATTGCCATTGTCACGCCACAAATTAATCGGCCTTCGATTTTAATTTGCGTATTAGTGAGCTTGGTCGCTTCGGTTGTGTGTGAATTATTTCAAATACCCTCTGGGCTGTTAATTGCATCTCTCTTAGGCATGACTGTGGGCACCTTATATGCAAAAGCGACAGGTGAAACACAATGATTACGCTGACTATTTGTCTGATGGCTTGCATTATCTTTTTAAGCCGTTATGGATTTTTAGAGCCGCGTTTGCCTATTACGTTAAACGCATCGACATTGCGGTTTTTAAGTTATTCAGCCCCGGCGGTATTAACCGCCATATGGGGGCCCATCGTATTTGTTAGCGAGGAGGGTTTAAATATTCATTGGAGCAATCAATATCTATTGTGCGCGGCCTTTGCCACGGTGCTCGCAGTGACCACTCGAAACACCTTGCTGACCACCATTCTCAGTATGGTGTTATTTTTTGGGTTACGTTTTTGGCAAATGTAACGCTATTAGACTCGTCGCTTCGCATATCCATAAGCACCGAGTGTTAACACTGCATAAATTAAACCGATGAACAGCAACTGTTCGGGTTGCTCGGTCCATTCAAAATAGATAATTAACACACTGCCCATTAGTAAGCCAGCAATGGCGAGCAAGGTCACCACTACTGATGACTGGGTTAGATGGCGAATTTTAAAGTTGGCATACGCCATCAGCACTGACACCAACAAAAACGTCACGCTACCAAACTCTAATATCACCTTTAATGATCCTGCTAATACTAATACGCAGGCAAGCAAAGCCATCATCACAATGGCATGCACAGGAATATTACGATAACGCCGAGCGAGGGTTAGCGGGAAAAACCCTTGGCTGGCAATCACCGCCATTTGTCGAGACGCGCCAAACAAGGTGCCACTAATGGCGCTGCTGGTTGCTAATAGTGCACCTAGAACCACAAGATCGGTTCCCCAGTGTCCTAAAATTTTGTCAGCACCAGAAGCCAACGCAAATTCTTGATTCGCAATAATATCGTCAAACGGAATGGCGAGGATGGCACCAATGGAGATCACCATATAAATCACAATGGCCAGAGCGATGGCGCTATAAATAGCCTTAGGAATATTTTTTTCCGGTGAGTCCATTTCGTTCACCGCATTAATCACCAATTGAAACCCTTCATAAGCCACAAACGTTAACGAAGCCACAATGAATATACCCAACCAGATGCCATGACTGTCATTATGAATCAACTGAGGCAAGGTGGTTTGGCTGTTGTTAATTAACACAAACGAAATCACAACCAGTATCAGCAATTTCGAATACACCATGATATCTTCGATCTTGCCCATGCCCTTTACACTCCACACATTCACCAAAGTAAAAACCGCTATGATGCCAATGGCCACAAGTTTTCGCATCCACTCGCTATCCGCGAAGGCAAACCCGCTAATGGCATAAGATGAAAATGTATACGCATAAAGTGCAATGGTACTGATGTAGCCAAAAATCACCCACCAGCCAATTAATGAAGCACTGAACGGCGAATTAGGAAAGGTCCGTTTAAAAAATGAATAAGTCGCACCTTCATCTTGGTAATAGACACCCAGTTTGATATACGAATAAGCCGCTAAGGTGGCAATCAAACCGCCAATTAAAATGGCAACCGGCGTGTACACGCCAATCATGGCAACTGAAATACCCAGAATGGTAAAGATTCCCCCGCCAACCATACCGCCAAGGGCAATGGCGATCAGCTCAGGTACACCCAGTTCTTTTCCTCGCTTACGATGCAGCGAATGAATGCCAAATTTCAAACTGTCTCTCCAATTTTTTCAACTGCAAACGTATGATGATTACGCACATTCAATATTCGATAGAGAAATAAAAAAGGCTTGTAAATACAAGCCTTTCAAACAAGATAAGGATGGCTATTTACTTGCGTCCTAGCATACGCGAGAGCAAACCATCCTTTATTTTATACTCATGCTTTAATGCACCAGCAATATGCAACACTAAAGCAAGTATCACAACGTTAGCGCCAATTTCATGCACTTCATGGCCAAGTCCGCCTAGCCATTGTATTTTTTCACCCGCGGCGACTAATTCGCTGCCAAAAAAGTCCAAACCATGACCGCCACCGATGCTCATCATCATACCGGAAAGCGGCATCAGTACCGTGGCCAACAATAAGAACACATGAATACCTTTTGCGAGTGTATCTTGCCAAGTTGTTTGCTCATTCAAGCTGGGTAACTGCCCTTCACGTAAACGCCACACGACACGGGACAAAGCTAAAAACAAGAAAGCAAAACCTAAGGATTTATGCCAATCCATGATCTCAAATTTTTCTGGCCCCTTAGGTAACTCGCCCATATACAGACCGAGTCCTAAGACAGTAAGAAAGAAAAGCCCCGTCAGCCAGTGAAAGGCAATCGTGGGTTTTGAAAGAGGTTGATGAGTCGATTTCATATCTGTTTTCATTCAGTGTAAATATCCATTAATTGTGCCTAAATACCTTTTAGTACGCGACCTTCAGGCTAGTAAAGTAGTGTAAAACCTGCCAGTTATTGACCTAGGACACCCCTTGTAACACCCGAGCCATCCAGCGGGCGACGGCCAAATCATCCATCACTTGAGGGGAAAGGCTCATCTTTTGTAATGCTTGCTCACTGGGTTCAAGAGCGATCTCTTTCCCTTTATGCATCGACAGTAAAGCTTGCTCGTATTCATTGGTAAACTCAGGGTGCGCTTGCACGGTTAGAATCTTGTCGCCATAAGTGAGTATGGCATTTTCACAAAATGCAGAACTGGCAACACAAGTGGCATTTATGGGTTTTTCAATCACCTGGTCTTGATGCACTGCGTTTAACTGGATTTGGGTTTTACCTTCCAGCTCAATCCCCTTTAGTTCATAGGCATGAGGGCCCACTGCCCAACCACCGCTGAATTTTTCCACTTTTCCAGCAAACGCTTGTGCAATAATTTGGTGACCAAAGCAAATTCCCACCATGGGTATGGCGTGCTCATGAATATTGATGATCCACTTCTTCAGCTTTTGCATCCAAGGCGTATTGTCATACACACCACACGCAGACCCTGTAATCAACCAAGCATCACAACAATCAATCGCGCTTGGCCATTGATCATCAATGACATTAAACACCTCATACTCAAATGTCACCTGTGCTTTATGAAACAACTTCTGGAACATATGAGCATAGCCCACATGGGTGTCGAAATGAGGTTCATCAATGTGACCCGTTACTAAAATACCAACCTTCATAACTTACCCATTTATCATTATTTTATTGATGAATCAAAAAAGCCGAAGCAAATCACTGCATCGGCTATTTATTAAGAGGGTGCACGTCACAGACCTTGCGACGCACAACACTAACTTTGGATTAAGAAGACACACGAGTTTGAATAAAGTCCGCCATCCAGTTTGCCACTTTAACAGACTGCGTAGCCGCACCTTCTTTACGTAGGGTTTCTAAGCCAGCTTCGGCTGTGTCAGTGGGTACCACTGGCCCTTTGCGCGCTTCAACAAGAGAATCTTCATACTCCACAGTGAATTCAGGGTGAGCCTGAAATGTCAGGATACGATCATCATAAACAAGACCGGCGTACTCACAGAAATCAGATTTCGCAAAGACCACGGCATTATCCGGCTTCACCAGCACTTGATCTTGGTGCATCGCATTGATGGTAAAATCTGTTGAATCATCTTTAATGAAATCATTTTCACCGGTCAATTCGTATGCGTGCAAACCCACACCCCAACCGCCAGGGTATTTATCCACTTTACCGCCAAATGCTTCGGCAATAATTTGATGGCCAAAACAAATACCCACCATGGGCTTTTTGCTGGCATGGATATCTAAAATTAACGTTTTTAATTTTTGCATCCATTCAAGGTTTTGATACACATTGAATTTAGAGCCGGTAATAATCCAAGCGTCACAGACGTTTTCCGAAGTCGGAAACACATCTTCGCGCACATCATAAACGTCATATTCAAATTCATAGCCGCTTTTAGAAAAAAGCTGCATAAACATTTCAGAGTACGAGCCAAACTGATGAATCAATTCATCTGGTGTAATACCTGTGGCCAAAATACCGATTTTCATTTTCTAACCTATTTGTGTGCAGGTGCTGTTGCCAGCACCTTTATGAATCTACATTAGCCTTCTTGAGCGGCTGCTAGCATCTTGTTTTGTTTTCGCATATACAGCATGGCGAAGATCACGCCAACCGCCACGATCGCAATCATTAAGGTTGCCAATGCGTTTACTTCTGGTGTAACCCCTAAACGGACTTTAGAGAAGATCACCATAGGCAAGGTGCTGTCACCTGGGCCCGACACGAAGCTTGCAATTACCAAGTCATCTAAAGATAAGGTAAATGACAGCAACCAACCGGCAATGATCGCAGGGGAGATCAGCGGTAGTGTCACTAAGAAAAACAACGTAGAGGGTTTCGCACCTAGATCCATTGCGGCTTCTTCTAATGTGTCATCCAGCACCACCAAACGGGACTGAACAATCACCGCCACATACGCTAAACAGAAGGTTGTATGAGCAATGATCACCGTCATTTCACCACGACCAGCAGGCCAGCCAAAGGCACTTTCTAGTGCTACGAATAACAACAATAGCGATAAACCGGTAATTACCTCAGGCATCACCAGTGGTGCACTCACCCAGCCTGAAAATAATAATTTACCGCGAAAGCGCCCCATACGAGACAACGCAAAGCCCGCCATGGTGCCCAGTACCACCGCAAGGGTGGCACTGATGAAGGCAATTTTTAAACTTAAAAATGCCGCATCCATGATTTGATCGTTTTTAAATAACTCGCCATACCATTTGATTGACCAGCCACCCCAAACCGTTACCAGTTTGGATTCGTTAAAACTGTAAACAATCAGCGAGATAATAGGCGCATATAAGAAGATGAATCCAAATGCCGCCGTTGAATTTAAAAATAGAGAACGTCTTTTCATTACATGCCCTCCTCTTTGCCGGACTTGTTACGAATCAACATGATCGGCAACACTAAGAATACAAGCATGACAGTGGCCACCGCAGATGCCATCGGCCAATCGCGGTTCAATGAAAACTCATCCCACAAGACGCGACCAATCATCAAGGTATCCGATCCACCTAACAGAGCAGGAATCACGTACTCACCTACCGCTGGAATAAACACCAACATACAGCCAGCAATGATACCCGGCATGGCAAGTGGAACCGTAATCATAAAGAAGCTTTGAATCGGGCGAGCACCCAAGTCTTCAGCGGCTTCAAGCAATGAGATATCCATTTTTTCAAGCGCCGAATACAGCGGCAGAATCATGAAAGGCAGGTAGGTATAAACAATACCAATGTAAACAGCAAAGTCTGTTTGCAGCATGGTTAATGGTTCATTAATGATGCCCATGCTCATGAGCACTTCATTGACCAAGCCTTGTTTCTTCAGAAGGCCAACCCAAGCGTAAACACGCAATAAGAAAGACGTCCAGAATGGTAAAATAACCAAGGCCAATAAAATACCGCGGTATTTATCATCGCTGCGCGCAATCAAGTAGGCGATGGGGAAACCCACCAGCAAGGTGAAGAAAGTTGATACCGCTGCGATTTTAATGGAGCTTACGTAAGCATCAAAATAGAAACTGTCTTCCCATAAATATAAGTAGTTGCCTAAGTTCAATTTAATATTGAGGTAGGCTTCTTCCATATCAAAATCAAGAAGATCGGTATAAGGCGGTACCGCAATGGCTGACTCGGACAATGAAATTTTAAACACCACTAAGAAAGGTATAAAAAAGAACACCGCCAACCAAAGGTAAGGCACAGAGATCACACTGAAGCGACCCCAGTTAATGTTTCTCAATGATATAAAGCGTGCTTTCCAAGTAGAGAATCCAGAAAGCCATACGTTTCCAGATAATGAACTCATGATGTTAGTACCACGCTGCTATCCACATCCCAAGACAAGAACACCTGTTCGTTCCAAGTGAAACGCTCACCCATATCGCGGGCAAAGTTAGGTTGTGTGACTCGAATTTCTTTACCGCTTTGCAAACGCACACGATAAACAGACAAGCTACCCATGTAGGCGATTTCGATGATCTCGCCTTTCATGCAGTTATCATCTTGCGCGGGCTTAACACGGGTCATGTTAATTTTTTCAGGACGCAATGCCACATGCACGCGCTGTTGAGGCGCACAACTGATGCCGTGAGCCACAAATAAAGGACAACCCGCTTCTTTCGATTCAATGCGAACGCTGTCCACATTATCTTCTGTCACAAAGCCTTCAAATAAGTTAACGGAACCAATGAATTCCGCTACGAATCGGCTATTTGGGTATTCGTATACATCATGAGGTTCGTCAGTTTGAACAATTAACCCCTGATTCATAACACCGATACGTGTCGCCAGTGTCATGGCTTCTTCTTGGTCATGGGTTACCACAACAAAGGTGACACCCAGATCTTCTTGTAGATTCATGATCTCAAACTGCGTTTCTTCACGCAGTTTTTTATCCAACGCACCCAATGGCTCGTCGAGTAACAGTAATTTAGGACGTTTTACCAAAGAACGGGCCAGTGCCACACGTTGACGCTGACCACCTGATAGTTGGTGAGGCTTACGCTTACCAAGATGACCCAGCTGAACCATATCAAGCATCTCTGCCACACGGGTTTTCACATCGTGCTTGCTGGCGCCTTGGCGCTTAAGACCAAAGGCAATATTATCGGCTACGCTTAAATGAGGAAATAATGCATAAGATTGGAACATCATATTGATTGGGCGGTTCCAAGGTTGAATGCCTTCCATGTCCACACCGTCAATAATAATTCGACCACTTGTAGGGTTTTCAAAACCGGCCAACATACGCAGAAGCGTACTTTTACCAGAGCCGGACCCGCCCAGTAAGCAGAACAACTCTTTCTTATAAATGTTTAGCGAGACATTATCGACCGCTGTAAAGTCGTCAAACTTTTTTGTGATGTTTTCGATGCGCACAAAGGGTGTCGCATCCGGTTGTTTCCATAGAGGTAGTTCAGTATTCACAGGATTCGCCACACCGGTTATGGTTGATTTTAATTCAGATGCATTCATGGATCACCGCCAATCTTTCGCTCACGGCCCGGTTAAGGGCCATTTCAAATTAGGTTGCCTGCAAGATACAGGCAAATTCAATTATTAACGTCCGGTTTTTAAACCCGTCCAAGCTCGAGATAACAGGCGATCAAACTTAGCTTTATGAGCAAGCTGCGGAAACAGCTTAGCTTTTACTGCGTCAGATGGATAGATACCTGGATTCTCTAACACCTCTTTTTCAATGAAAGGGGTGGCGGCTGTATTTGGCACCGCGTAATACACATAATTTGAAATACCTGCGGCTACTTCGCCACGCAGTACGAAATCGATGAATTTGTATGCATTTTCCTTGTTAGGTGCATCGGCAGGAATGGCCATTAAGTCAAACCATACTTGCGTACCTTCTTTAGGAATCGAATACCCTACCTTGGTGCCTTGGCCTGCTTCTTCTGCACGGCTTTGTGACTGCAAGATATCTCCATTATAGCCTAGAGTCAGACAGACATCGCCGTTGGCTAGATCTGCGATATATTGGCTAGAGTGGAAGTATTTGTAGTTTTGACGGTTGGCTTTTAACAGGTCAGTGGCTTTCTTTAAATCGGCCTTGCTTTCTGAGTTAGGATCAAGCCCTAGGTAGTTCAAAGCGACCGATACAACGTCTGCAGGTGAGTCTAATAATGCGATGCCGCAATCTTTTAACTGACTGCTTAACTCAGGCTTAAAGAGTAAATCAAGAGAATCAAACGCCACGTTTTTGCCAAGGCGCTTTTCAAGCATATCGATGTTATAACCCAGACCCACAGTGCCCCATGCATAAGGGACGTTGTGAAGGTTATCTTTGTCACTACGGGAGATTTTTTGAGCCAGCTGCGCATCTACATTTTTGTAGTTACTTAGCTTAGATTTATCAATAGGCATGTAAATGCCAGCTTGTAATTGACGCTCTAAAAAAGCACCGGTTGGAACAACCAGATCATAACCGCTATTACCTGCCATCAGTTTTGCTTCTAACATTTCGTTAGAGTCGTAAACATCATAGTTGACTTTGATACCGGTTTCTTTTTCAAACTTAACGATATCGGCTGGGTCTATATAGTCCGACCAATTGTACATATTTAAAACATTTTCTTCTGCCATGGCACTGTGGCCTAAAGCAAATGTTAAAGCGGTTGCGATACCCAGCTTAAACGGATTCATAGATTTCTCCAGTGTTGCAATGTGTTATGTAGTGGGGCCACATTGTCTTTGTCGTTTCTGGTTTTTATATTCGCGTGCCGAACATATAAAACACAGAGCTGACGTTGTTTTTATTTTTATAGCTTTAGCTGAATCCGTCAGACCAAAACTTGCACGTTTATTAATCTCTTCTAGGAGATTTTGTAATTCTTTTAAGACGTCCATGTGTCTAAATTTAATGTACGCAATGGGCCATTTTTACTATATACCCCTCATTAGGTATGTAGTCACTATGCGCCACCCAAAAACACTAAAAACGCACCAAAAGGGCATAAAAAAGACACTATTTGCACTCATTAAGTGCAAAAAGTGCCTTCAATCCTTCGCCAGTCAGCGGCTCTGGGTTTATAGCAAACCTAGATAAGACTCATATTCCACATCAGAAATACGCTCATCAAAACGCAACTGTTCTTGCTCTTTGGCCGCAGAGAACACACGAATAAATTCTTCGCCTAAATACTGGTTCAAAACATCCGAATCTTTAAAGATTTCTGTGGCTTGATCCCACTTGTTTGGCAATTGATATTCGTCGCCATACTCTTCGGTTTCGGTATACGCGTCGCCCTCAATTGGCTTAGGCGGCATCAATTTATTTTCAATGCCGTACAGTGCACCGGCCAAAATGGTCGCCAGCACAATGTATGGGTTGGCATCTGCGCCGGACACACGATGCTCAATACGACGAGCCACTCCTGGGCTTTCAGGAATACGCACCGCAACCGTACGGTTTTCATAACCCCAGCACGCAACGGTCGGCGCGTGAGCCCCTTTCATGAAACGACGGTAAGAGTTCAAGTGTGGTGCAAACACCAGCATGCCATCGGCCATGGTGTGCAACAAACCCGCTACCGCGTGTTTAAGGATATCTGTGCCTTCATCGGTACCGTCATCAAAGATGTTTTTACCGTCCTCATCTAACAGGCTGAAGTGAACGTGGAAGCCATTACCACTTTGATCGGTATATGGTTTGGCCATGAACGACGCACTGAAGCCATGCTTACGCGAAATACCTTTCACCAAACGCTTAAACAAAATGGCTTGGTCTGCGGCTAACATTGGGTTATCCACATGGATTAAGTTAATTTCAAACTGGCCAGGGCCCAATTCTGAAATAATGGTGTCCGCAGGAACCCCTTGAAGCTCGCATGTTTCACGCACTTCAGTGAAGAAGGCTTCTAGGTTGTCCATTTCATCAATGGAGTAGCAATCGGTTTCACTTAAACGACGGCCGTGACCATCCAGCATCTTAGGTGGACGTGGGCGCTGATTTTTTTCTGACTCAGCATCCATTAGGTAAAACTCAAGCTCCGTTGCCATTACAGGGGTGATACCTAACTGTTTGAAGCGATCTGTAATGTGCGCCAGAATTTGGCGTGGATCCGCCATGAAACGACTGCCATCAGGGTTAAACATCATGGCTAAAATTTGGTTACGAGGAGATTGCGCCCAAGGCACAGGGATAGGCTCATGCACAGGCATACAAATGCCATCACTGTCACCGGTTTCAAATACTAGCCCGTTCTCCAAAACGTCATTGCCCCAGACATCCAAGCCCACAACGGAGCGTGGCAGTTTGATGCCCTCTTTTGCCATTTTTTTACTGGCATTGGCTGGCATACGCTTACCGCGTAAATTACCGTTTAAGTCCGTTATAAATAAATCAAATTCAGTATCGTTATTCGATGACATAGTCATTTCTCTTTGATCGTTACCGCAAGCGGCATGGCAGGAATTGCCTGCAATTTACAAAATGTTTTCATTATTCTTTATTTTTGTGATCACAATAACCTTTGAATTGTGATCACAAAAATATTTCAAGGATCATCACAACAGAGTAACATACGCCTAATAAAGCAAAATACGATCCCATTATGATCCGAACCATCCAAGGCCATTAACACTTCATGGATAAGAACTCTCCCATAGAATTTACCTTAGCTGAGCGTGATGCATCTGTAACTATCACCCAATGGGTATATGCCACATTACGTAATGCCGTCATGGACGGGCAGATCCTCCCCGGGCGAGCCCTGACCATACGCGAGCTTGCTAAAGAGCTTGGGGTCAGTCCCATGCCTGTGCGTGAAGCACTTCGCCAATTGGCCGCTGAAAACGCCTTGGAAATACAAGGCAATCGCCGCGTCATGGTGCCCAAAATGACCGCCATGAAGTTCAATGAGCTTTGCCAAGCGCGCATAGCCCTTGAAAGCCATGCCGCGGAACGGGCTCTGCCCTACATTGACGACGCACGCCTACAAACCCTGCAACAAATTGATGCCTTAATCGACGACACGCAAATGGCAGGGGATCATCGGCCGGTCAGTGCACTTAACCAAGAATTCCACCGCACCTTATACAGTGCAAACCCCCATCAAGTCACGCTTCCTTTGATAGAAAGCTTATGGTTGCAGCTTGGCCCCTTCATGCGCTTAGCCAGTGCTCACTTAGAAGTGTCGAATCAGGTGGATCGGCACACAGAAGCCATGGCCGCCATCGAGAAAAGAGATGCCATTGCCCTTCAATTGGCCATCAAATCCGATATTCGAGAAGGGTTTAACTTCGCCAGCACCCCTGAATTGTTACAACGCTTCATTGATGAGTCCAACCGCCACAGCTAACGCGTCAACCGCACCCTTATTCACATCAAAAACAAGGATCTTCACGATGCTTGTTTTTGCTCCCTTGGGCACTTAGTCAGCTATATTGAGTGAATAGATATGGTCATCGCCCTACAAAATATCAATAGGGGATTGCCTATTTATTTTCGCTCACCATGGGATTTTGAAATAAACCAATCTGATCAGCCTAGCCCTTAGAATCCCTTCATCTAATCAATGAGGTTGTAGATAGAATTTCGGCCTTCGGTATTGACATATTAATTTTGTGATCACAAAATGAAGTCATTAATACCAAACAATACTTGATAGCCTGGCTATCCTTAGGAGTCACCATGTCCAAAACCCCACTCAACACCCAGCAAATCCAGCAACTGGATGCCGAGCACCACTTACACCCGTTTACCAATACAGGTGCATTAAACAAAAAAGGCGCCCGTGTCATCGAAAAAGCCGAAGGGGTTTACCTGTGGGACAGCGAGGGCAATAAGCTTTTGGACGGCATGGCGGGCCTGTGGTGTGTCAACATGGGTTATGGCCGTAAAGAATTAGCCGACGTGGCTTACCAGCAAATGCAAGAGCTGCCTTACTACAACACCTTTTTTCAGACCACCCATCAGACTGCGGCGCAACTAGCCAAAGAAATCGCCAGCATCACGCCCCATGACCTAAACCGTATCTTTTTCGCTAACTCGGGCTCAGAAGCCATCGATACCATCTTGCGACTGGTCCGTCATTACTGGGCCATTCAAGGCAAGCCGTATCGCAATATCGTGATCTCCCGCGAAAACGCTTACCACGGCTCAACCATGGCAGGCGCTAGTTTAGGCGGTATGGGCGGCATGCACGCTCAAGGCATGCCGCTTGTGCCTGGCATTGAACACATCCGCCAGCCTTACTGGTACGGTGAAGGCGGCGACCTAAGTGAAGAAGCCTTTGGTCTGGCATGCGCGCAAGCCCTAGAAGAACGCATCTTAAAAGTCGGCCCTGATAACGTGGCGGCCTTTATCGGCGAACCCATCCAAGGGGCTGGCGGCGTCATTGTGCCGCCAGCAAACTACTGGAGTGAAATTCAAAAAATCTGTCACAAGTACGATATTTTATTGATTGCCGACGAAGTGATTTGTGGTTTTGGCCGCACGGGAAATTGGTTTGGCAGCGACACCTTGGGCATTAAACCTGACATTATTTCAATGGCTAAAGGTCTCTCTTCAGGTTACCTACCCATCGCAGCGGTTGCTGTGGGCAACCGAATCAGTGATGCCCTAACCGCTCACGATGATGACTTCAATCACGGCTATACTTATTCAGGTCACCCTGTGAGTGCGGCTGTCGCCCTTGAAAACATTCGCCTAATGAAAGAAGAGAACATCGTGGAATACGTGGGCAAGGATATCGGCCCGTATTTCCAGAATGCATTACGTGAACGGTTAGGTGCGCATCCACTGGTTGGCAATATCGTCGGTACGGGTCTTATTGCAGGTATCGCTTTGGTGAAAAACAAAGAAACCAAAGAATTCTTTGGCGATGACATTGATATAGGCACAATCTGTCGTGACCATTGCTTTGAAAACGGTTTAATCATGCGCGCAACCGGTAGCCGTATGGTATTATCACCGCCACTTGTTATCAGCCGCGATGAAGTGGACGAGTTAATTGATAAAGCATTATTGTGCTTTGATTTAACACTCAAGTCTGTGAGCTAAAAAAGTATGGCAGCCAGATCGAATCTGGCTGCCATACTGACAGTCTTTTATTTTTCGGCGGCGTATTTTTTACCGAGGCAACATGAACTCCATCACAGGCCAAGACCCTCAACAGGTTAATTGGCAAAAACAATTGGCATCACTGATCGACCATATTCGTCTGCGCAGCTTTCCTAATGCGCTGGAGGAATTTCTCGCCAGCCAATGTCACTTTGATAGTGTATTGATGCTGACGTTTAAAAAGTCTTTAAAGCCGATTGTATTGCACCCAACGAATCAGGCTGAACACAGCCCAACTTTGCGTAGCTATTTAAAGAAAGAATATATTCTGGACCCGTTATGTACGTCTATTGAACAAGGAACCATTCCTAATATCAGTCGACTATCAGACATTGCTCCGGATTCATTTGAAACCACCGAGTACTATCAAACCTGTTATAAAGATTTTGATTTTGTTGATGAAATTAACATCGCAATCAAACTAGATAACGATGTGACCTGTGCCATAACCATTGGCAGAAAGTCTCGCCTTGGTACCATCACTCGGGCAGAACTGAAACGCCTCAATGATGTCTACCCGATTATCAATTCGTTAGTACGTCAGTTTTGGTTATCTCAATCACAAGAATATGTGAAGTACGAAACAGAAGCAGGGGCAATGAAACATGCTCTTAGCACGTTTGCCAATGGTGTATTAACAAAGCGCGAGCAAGAAATTACTGCGTTAATCTTGCAAGGACACTCATCTAAAGCCATTGCCAATCAGTTAAATATCAGCTTAGGTACCGTTAAAGTTCATCGTAAAAACATTCACACTCGTTTAAATACATCCACTCAGTCTGAAATATTCACTTTGTTCTTAAGTCACCTTAACGAACTGGAATCCAGCCCTAGCACATAGTAACGCGACACTATCTTATGATTCTTTAAAAGCACGCATTAAGCGTGTTTTTTTTGCTTTTCGAACGACCAAAAAAAACGCGACCCAGGGTACAAGGTCGCGTAATAAAAACACTCAATAAAAAGAAAAGACAGCACATCTTTATCTTCAATCAGTGTGATTATAATAACTAGCCATCACAAGTTTGCCTATATCTCCGAATAGGTAGACCGTTCTGCCCACTTACTTTTGTTTATTGGCCGCCAATACATACAAGTATTCAAGGGCTAAAGTAGCAGCCGCTAACGACGTGATTTCTGCATGATCGTAAGCTGGAGACACTTCAACCACATCCATGCCAACAAGATTTAAACCTTGCAAGCCGCGGATAATTTTAAGCGCACAATCGGTTGTTAAACCCGCCGCCACTGGCGTGCCTGTGCCTGGTGCATAGGCAGGATCAAGGCAATCAATATCAAACGTGACGTACACTTTTTTATCACCCACACGCTGCTTAATTTTCTTTAGCGTTTCCTGTGGGCCATTATCCCCTACCCAAGCACCGTCTAGCACTTCAAACGGATAACCTTCACGAGTGAAGTTAGTGCGAATCCCGATTTGTAACGAGTGCTGCGTATCCACAATGCCTTCTTCTACCGCATGATGCAAAAAAGTGCCATGGTCATACTGACTACCACCGCTATAAGTATCGGTGTGGGCATCGAAATGAATGAGCGCAACTGGGCCATGCTCTTTCGCCACAGAACGTAAAATTGGTAGCGTAATGAAATGATCACCGCCGATGGTTAATGGATTCTTACCGGCTTTTACAATATCTAGAATATGCGCCTCAAGGTTATCCACTAATGTTTGCGGCTCACCATGTTTAAAGCGCACGTTACCTATGTCCGCCACGTTTAAGTGGTCATCCAATGCAAAATCCCATGGCCAGCGCTCACCTTCCCACGCCAAGTTAATGGACGCGGCGCGCACACCGGAGGGCCCCATACGAGCACCCGCTCTGCCGGATGTGGCCATATCAAATGGCACGCCGCTGACAATGACTTCCGCATCGCTGGTTGCAAGATCCTGAACGAGAGGAAACTCCAGAAAGGTCACACCAAGTGAACCGTAAATTGGATAGTCTGCGTTGGCCGCATTGGCACTGGATTGAGACATGTTAAGCCCTTTTATTTTGTATGCTAAATTACAATCAGTGTAGACAGGGGCTGATAATTAGTGAAATGCATATTTTCAATACAAGTATGTATATAATTAATATAATATTTTAAAGGATGCACCTCATGAATCTGCGCCAGTTCGACTTAAACCTGCTGATTATTTTTGATGCCTTGATTACTGAGTGCCACGTGAGCCGAGCAGCGGACAAAGTTTTCTTGAGCCAGTCGGCAATGAGTCATGCGCTGAATCGACTTCGCCAACAATTAGGCGACCCAATACTGGTGCGCACTGAGCAAGGCTTACAACCCACTGCTAGAGCGTTATTGATGGCGCCCAAAGTTCGCAGTGCCCTACAACTGTTACAACAATCCATTACACCCAGCGATGAATTTGATGCCGCTCAATCCGACCGCACGTTTACCATCGCCAGTACGGATTACTTTGAAGCCGTGATTTTCCCAGAGTTGCTGAGTTACCTGCTGACACTGGCACCCAACATCAAAGTAGAAATAGAAATGATTGCAGAAGATGCTTGCCAGAGCCGTCTTGCCAATGGCGATGTGGATTTGGTCATGGGGATGGATGCCGAGCAACCCTTGCCTAGCCACCTAATCAGTGAACATTGGTTGCAAGAATCTCAAGTATGTTTGGTTGCCACAAACCATCCAAGCGCAAAAACCAGTTTGAGCTTAACCCAGTATTTAAAGCTTTCTCATGTGGTGTTTTGGGATGTGAGCCAAGTGAGTGCCAACTCGGTGGATACCTGGCTTGATCAACAAGGCCTATCTCGCCAACACATGGCGCGCACTGTAAACTACATGGCCGCAGCGCGTATTGTGGAAAAAACCAACGCCGTTATGACACTACCATTACATATGGCGCAATTATTTCAGCGCATGCTGGATGTTCGCATCGTCAAGCCGCCTAAAGGCATTCCCGCCATCAACATGACCATGGTTCACCATCCACTTTATACACAAGACCCTGCCGTCAATTGGTTATCGAAACACATTCAAGATTTCAGTCAGTCCATCGACTGGTAATCATCATTCAGTTTCCGCTTGCGCTTGGCTGATTTTTTCGCAAATGTATCCACCAATGGGCAAGGCCGATGTGGCAGCTGGACTGGGTGCATTACACACATGAAGTGATCGCGGGCTTTGCGCAAATAAAAAGTCATGCACCAAGCTGCCATCATTCATCACCGCTTGCGCACGAATGCCCGCAGGGTAGGGCTGTAAATCTTGCAACGTTAAACTTGGGCAATATTTTTGTACGGTTTTCAAATACCCAGGCTTCCACCAGGAGTTAAAGGTTTCGGTTAAGCCTACCTTTAAATTATTATTAAGCACTCGCCAAAAACCCGCAAAACGCACCATATCGACAATATCTTTGATACTGATATTCATCCTGCCGTAGCCTTCACGCTTCCAGCCTTGTACCGCATTTGGGCCAACCGTCACACTGCCATCAATCATGCGAGTGAGATGGACACCTAAGAAAGGCAAATCAGGGTCTGGGATGGGATAAATCAGGTGTTTTACAATTTGATTATGCTTAGGCGCTAAGCGGTAATATTCACCACGAAATGGAATAATTTGAAAATCGGTTTTAATACCGAGCATTTTCGTCGTGCGATCCGCCATTAACCCTGAGCAAGCCACCAAAAAATCACACTCTAAACTGACACGCTGATGATGGTGCTTGGCTTGAATGGTGATGCCTGTTGCATCTTCCTTTAAACCAACCACTTCATG
>Ga0115007_10001042_pt1 | contig 18101 bp, 4 predicted proteins | sample ArcOceMetagenome_2_FD_87166 | JGI IMG/M metagenome (GOLD analysis project Ga0115007, IMG submission 87166) | Marine eukaryotic phytoplankton communities from Arctic Ocean - Arctic Ocean ARC135M Metagenome | ecosystem: Environmental > Aquatic > Marine > Oceanic | place: Arctic Ocean | collected... | reverse complement strand
CAGTTTCACCCGTCAAATTTTTGACAGTTGCTGATCCATTCCTTTAAAGTCTCAACACATGACATCCAAAGAGGGTGGAAAAGATGAAAACGCGTCGTCCGCCGTCGATTGGATTCGTTTACGCCTTAGCAAATATTACAAATCAATCAAAGCCGAAAAGTTTGACAAAAATTTCAACGACGAGGAAACCCAAACGACAATCCAAGAATTTATAGAAATGAATGACGCTTGCTGCCTTTGCATTGTCGGTGAATCTCTCCGTGCCAGTCTGGGAGCACCAAAAACGTTGCCCAAGGGCAATTCCAAAGCCATCTACTTTGTCAAAGAGAACAGCATCTGTCTCACCAGTGACAACGTGGCGGACGAAGTCACCGTCAACGAAATGCTGCCCGATTCGCTCAATCAACTGCAATTGTTGTTGTCCGAAGTGTACGTGCCACTTTTGACCAACCCAGCCAACCAGCAAGGATGGGGTGAAGTCACGTCCAAAGCCGTCGCGGATGGGTTGCATAAATTTTTAGCCAACGTGTCCATCACTTTGTCCCAAACAAAAGGTGAAACGTGTTTGCCCCTTCCTCCGATGCAAGGATTCATGACCCCGCAACCACCGTCGGCAAACAAAGACCGCATTCATTTATTAGAAAATGCCATTATATTGTGGACGCGACAAATCAAATCCGTGTTGAAATTAGACCCAGAGACACCGTTGAAACAAGGCAAACACCCATTGCCCGATTCTGAAATTTCGTTTTGGAAACAAAAATCTAAAAATTTAAACGCCATTTTTGATCAATTGCAAAGTCCAAGAGTGCGGCAAGTGTTGTCGTTTTTGGACCAATCCAAATCTACCTATTGCACGCCATTTGCAAAATTATGCAAGGAAGTGTTCACCGCCAGAGAAGAAGCCAACGACAATGTCTTGTTTTTAACACCGTTGGAAGAACATTTAAATGAATTGTTGTCCACCGCCACCGACTTGTCGGAATTGCCTTTGACGTTTCGTCCAATAATGCACACAATCTTATTGATATGGAAAGAATCGGGGCATTACAACACACCCGCACGGTTGTGTGTGTTGATACGTGAAATCTGCAACGCGTTGATTTGGCAAGCCACCGAATATTTACCCGGTGCTTCTATTTTTCAAATGATTGAAGAACAAGAAACACATAACTGCGTGTCCATGTTGAAAGTGGTGTTGAAATCGATTTCCGCTTTTAAATCCGTGTATTTTGAATACAAGTCCAGAGCCACCAACGAATGTGGTGACAATCCTTGGCGCATTCAAAACAATGCTTTGTTCATGCGTTTAGACAGTTTTTTAGAACGATGCCATGATATTTTGGATTTAAGTTCAACAATTGTACAATTTTCAAGATTGGAAAAAATTGAAATTGGTGGTACCAAAGGCAAAGCATTGACGACCACCGTGCAACAAACGTACAGTGATTTCAACAACAGTGTGTTGCAAATGCAAGGGGTCAAATACGACATCATGGATGTCAATGCAAAAGAATTTGACGATGACTTTTATGAATTTCGATGTAAAATCAAAGAATTAGAACGTCGTTTGGGCAGTGTCTTGACACAAGGTTTTGATGACAGTCCCACGATTCAAGGCCGTTTTAAATTATTGGATTCCTTTGAAACATTGTTGGATCGTCCCATCATTTCAGATGAATTGGAAAGAAAACATTCCCATTTGATTGAATCGTTCAGCGATGATTTAAAAATTACACAAGAAATCTTTTTAAACAACAAAGAATCACCACCAATACCAGTGAATCAACCACCAATGAGTGGTGCTATTATTTGGTGCAGTGGGTTAAAAGGACGCATTGTTGGTCCAATGAAAAAATTAAACGAATTGGCCAGTACAACACCTTCTTTGTTGGAACGAGAAGAAGCGAAAGAAATGATTAAAATGTATGGCTCCATTGTGGAATCTTTGTCCAACTACGTGCAAGAAAAATTATTGAAATGGAGTCAAGATGTGGAACAAACAGGGCAAGAAAAATTAAAACAATCATTGTTGGATCATTTGGATTTTGAATACCGTGGTTACAAAGCTTTGACCGTCAATTTTGATCCTGGACTTGTTCGATTGTTAAGAGAAGTGAAATATTTTCTCAATTGCAACTTTAAAATTCCTGAATCCGCCCTGCAAATTTATGAAAAGGGTGAAACATTGCGTCGTCAAACAGGTTCTTTGGATTTAATTGTATCGTCCTACAACTCCATGATACAACATTTGTTGCCCGTGGAAGAACCATTGGTCAAAAAAGATTTAAATAAAATTGGCAACATTTTAAAACGTGGTTCCAATGGTCTGACTTGGAAATCACATGGCATTGACATGTTCATTTCCGATGCACGGTCCACTGTCAACGAAGCCAGCAATACATTGAACACATTGAAAAACAATTTGACCTCCATTCAAAACATTTTAGATGGATGGATTACAGAACCATTGTTTCCTGGGAAAGAGCAAGCGAGTAAATCTCTGTATTTTGATGAATTGGAAGCAAAAATTGGTGAATTAAGAGCAGCGGCAACCAAACGAATCAAAGATGGTGCCAATGAAATACATAAATTAGTGAAAATATCCAACAAGACATTGAAAGTGTCCACAGGACTGCCCGATTGGAAAGCATACGTGGAGTTCATCAATTCGATTGTTGTTGGTGGCCTGACCCGAGTCGCCTCCAATTCTTTAAAATTATTGCTGGAAAGAACTGACATTCCGGACAGTGCCATGGTGGACCATACACTCGAAGAACAAGACGGTGATGATCAATCCGACGACGATAAAAAAAAGAAGAAATCTCAACCACAAAAGAACCATGTTGATCCATTGATGGACGCTGATTTATCCCTGTCGGCCGATGGCCGTGTTGCTTTGACACCAGGATTAAACATTGTGGGGCCCTCAATCCGTGAAGGACAAACAAGAAGATTAAACAAAGTAGGTGGTACGTTACAAAAAATTATCTCGTTTTGGATCGATTCAATGTTTCAACCCGCAACGCATGTCAAACGTTTGGACGGCCAAGGCAATTACACCAAAGAAATGCAAGGATCAATGGTGGTACGTGTAAATGTAAATCGTGTCAACAAAGCTTTTTCACGCTTGACTGTGTTGGTTGAACGATACAAAAAAAGATACAACAAATTTTCGTATTTATGGGAATTGGACCGTGACAAAGTATTTCAAGAATTCTTAAATACAGCCCTCTTGCGAACAAGTGAAAGTGGCATTGTGTTTTACAATTTAGATTTGTTTGACCAAGAAATCACAAAATACGGCAATGTCTTGGCACAAGTCATGGAACAAGAAACAACTACTGAAATTGCATGGTTGCGGGTGTTAGCCAACCCAATCCAACGTCAATTGGTCGACAAGATCAACAAGTGGAAATGGAAGTTTACATCACATTTGTACGACGACATTGTTGATAAATTGTCCAATTTATCTACATTTATGAAAGATGCAACAAAAGGGTTGCAGCAAGAAGTTGAAAATGGTGATAAAGACGCATTGATGGCAGTTATGAAACACATTAGCGCCATTCGTAAAAGAAGAGACGACATTGGTGAATTATTTGAACCATTGAAAGCAGCAATATCTCTGTTAAAAACACATAATGTTGGTGTTGAAGATTCACAAATTGGTGAGCCACCCATCAATTTATTGGATTTCTTATCGAATGCACCCATGCAATGGGACCAACTGGTCAACGCTGCATTTAAAAAACGCGAAGACATTGTTGCTTTTCAAAATTCAGAAGCCGATGCATTGCAAAAAGAATCGGCCAGATTTGAAGCAAGAGTGACCAAAGAAAGAAAGAACTTTCGTGAAAACGCACCATTTGATATCAAAGCAGTCGATGATTTGCGCGAAGTTGGTCAAGCGTACACATCCATTGATAAATTTACCAAAGTGTTGCTGCAATTGCAATCGGATGCCCACGATTTAAATGTATTAGAAGACTTGTTCGAAGTGGACGTCTCTCGATTATTAGACATTGACAAATCTTGGTCTGATTTACGAATGTTAAAAGGATTGTATGATTTTCGTGCGAATTTTGGACATTGGATGTCCATCAATCGTGATTCGTTGTGGAACGGCATTGATACCGATTCATTGGAAGACATGAACAAAAGATACCAAAAACAATTGAATCAATACGGCATGACGAACACTGTTACAAGAGGATGGGAAGTTTTTAAAAAAACAACCCAACAAATTAAAAACATGGCCACTGTATTGCCATTGATCAATGATTTGCACAGTGATTCGATGCGGTCCAGACATTGGATGCAATTGGGCAATGCTACCCGAGCACAATCTGATTTAGACCCAAACAACCCCAAATTTTCAATGGGGCATTTGTTGGATTTATCGTTGCATTTGTATGTTGAACAAGTCGGTGAAATTGTGGAAACCGCTGACAAAGAATTAAAAATTGAACGAAAATTAGATACCATTGATGGTGTCTGGGCCAGTTTACAAGTGGAATACGTGCAACACAAAGATACCGACAACAAAATACTCAAAGTACCCGACGAAGTTGTGGAATATTTAGACGCGCACCAATTAGAATTGCAAACCATGATTGGCATGGGTAAATTTGTTGATTTTTTTCGTGCACCCGTTGTGTCGTGGCAAAATAAATTAGGATTGGTTGAAACAATTCTAAAATTATGGAGCAATGTTACAAAAACATGGGCGTCGTTGGAAGCAATCTTTTTAACATCCGAAGATATTCGTTCACAATTGCCCGATGACACGAAACGATTTGAACAAATGGACAGTAATTTTAAAGAAGTAATGAAAAACGCTGTTGATGTCCCCAATGTCGTGGAGGTGTGTTCCGTTGAAGGGTTGGAAGATAATTTAAGAGAAATGATTGGTATATTAGAAACATGCCAGAAGTCATTGAATGAATATTTAGACATGAAAAAGAAAGTCTTTCCAAGATTTTACTTCGTGTCAAATGTTGCGTTGTTAGACATTTTGTCAAATGGCAACAATCCACCTGCGATCATGCCTTACGTCAGTGACTGTTACGATGCATTGTCCAAATTGATTTTTACCGAAGGTAGCATTGATGAAGCACATACCATGATTGCCAAAGACGGCGAACAAATTGAATTGGACAAACCATTTAAAATTGTTGGTGCGGTTGAAAATTGGTTGAATGATTTAACAAAAGCAATGAAAGATTGTTTGAGAGACATACTGTCCAAAGGATTGGAAGCCGCCTCAACATGGGGGCCAGAAAACCCAAGACATGGATGGTTGTTTCAATTTCCAGCTCAAGTTGTATTACAGACCTCCTTAATTGATTGGACGGAAGTGACTGAAAATTCCTTGGATGAATTGGTCAATGGTGACGAAGATGCTGTCAAAGGTGCATTAAATCTCATGAATGGACGAATCAACAATTTAATTAAATTGGTGCAAGGTAAATTAAAGAAACCAGATCGTGGCAAAATTATTGCATTGATTACATTGGATGTACATGGACGAGAAGTTTGTGAACGATTGATTCGAGACAAATGCCAAGGACCCGAAGCCTTTGCATGGCAACAACAATTGAAATTTTATTGGTCGGATGCCACCAAAGATTGTTTCATTCGAATCTGTGATTACCGTACTTATTATTCCTATGAATACATTGGCAACACTGGTCGTTTAGTGATTACACCATTGACCGATCGTTGTTACATTACATTAACCACTGCGTTGCGTCTTATGTTAGGTGGTGCACCAGCTGGACCGGCCGGTACTGGCAAAACAGAAACGGTGAAAGATTTAGGTCGTGCTGTTGCTTTGCCTGTTTATGTTTTCAATTGTTCCGATCAAATGAATTATCAAACATTGGCGGACATTTTTCGTGGTTTGGCACAAACCGGTGGATGGGGTTGTTTTGATGAATTCAATCGTATTCCAATTGAGGTCTTAAGTGTTGTTGCTACACAAGTTAAAACGATCCAGGACGCTGTTGCCTATTTAGCAATTCCAAATAATCGTGCACCGGAATTTCAAACCGCACCACCTGGACAACCACCGTGCAAAGTGGGTACTTTTGATTTTATGGGTGATATTATTTCATTGGTACCAACAACCGGTGCTTACATCACTATGAATCCTGGTTACGCGGGCCGTACAGAATTACCAGAAAACGTCAAAGCATGTTTCAGATCGTGCGCTATGATTCGACCCGATTTAGCACCCATTAGTGAAATTATGTTGATGGCCGAAGGTTTTGTTGGTGCTAAAATGTTGTCTATTAAATTTGTCACTTTGTACATGTTGTCGGACGATTTGTTGTCCAAACAAGCACATTACGATTGGGGTTTGCGTGCTGTCAAATCGGTGTTGCGAGTTGCCGGTACGTTGAAACGTGCTGAACCCGATGTGAACGAGGAAGCTATTTTAATGCGTGCTTTGCGTGATTTCAATACGCCGAAGATTCCAGCAAACGATACACCTATCTTCTTGCGATTAATTGATGATTTATTTCCAGATTATGCTAAAAATACACCACCTGTTGTCGATGTCCAATTGAAAGAATTGGCCGGTGAAGTTGCTCAAGCAAATGGTCTGCAATCGGATGATGTATTTTGTACTAAAGTGGTACAGTTTCAAGAATTGTTAGACGTTCGGCACAGTGTTATGTTGTTGGGACCAGCTGGATGCGGTAAAACTGAAATATGGAAAGGGTTAGCGGGCTGTCATAACAAAGGACAGACAAAAAAAGTATGCATTACTGAAGTTGTGAATCCAAAATCAGTGACGTCTGATGAATTGTATGGTTACATGACCTTGGCCAAAGATTGGAAGGATGGTGTTTTGTCAATTATGATGCGTGGTATGAAAAACAACGATCGTGATTTAGGATACCATGAATATCAAACCAGTAAATGGGTCGTATTAGATGGTGATATTGATGCCGTTTGGATTGAATCAATGAACACAGTTATGGATGATAACAAAGTGTTAACGTTGGTCTCCAATGAAAGAATTCCATTGACACCAGCAATGAGAATGGTGTTTGAAATTGATTCCTTGGCCAATGCAACACCAGCAACTGTATCAAGAGCCGGTATATTGTTCATCAATGAATCGGACATTGGATTTCGTCCATTCATTGATTCTTTCGTACAAACAAGAACAAATGCAATTGAAAAAGCACATTTACCATTGCTTTTCAGTAAATATGTGCAACCATGTTTGGATTTAATGAAAAAAGAGTACGATGATGTTGTACCTTTGCGTGCTATGTCTAAAGTCTACACGTTGTGTTACCTGTTGCAAGCACAATTGGACAACAGCAACGCCGAGAAATTTACCCAATCTTCTATTGAAAAGATGTTTGTTTACAGTATGATTTGGTCTTTTGGTGGACCGTTGCCACAAGACAAAGTCAACAACTTTCGTCGTAATTTCAGTCGAATGTGGTTGGATACATTTAAAGATGTAATCTTACCATTGAAAGAAGGACAAAGTGTGTTTGACATCTATTACGATTGCGAAGCAGATACCTTTAGCAGTTGGGAAGAATTGTGCCCTGAATATATTCCGCCATCCGAATTAAATTTTAGTAAAGTCGTAGTACAAACTGCAGAAACAACAGCATTGACCCACGCAACCAAATTGTTAGCAGGTGTTGGGCGTCCAGTCATGTTAGTGGGTGGTGCCGGCACAGGCAAAACAACCATTTTGCAAGATTTCTTGGCACATTTAGAGTCAAATTCATGGATGCAATATAACATTGCCATGAATTTTTATACCGATTCCAAATCATTGCAAGCACAATTAGAGAATCCAATTGATAAAAGAAGTGGGCATACATTTGGCCCACCAAGTGGTAGAAAATTGGTGTACTTTGTTGATGATTTAAATTTACCCTACGTTGAAACGTACGGTACTCAAAATTCATTGTCATTAATGAGACAATTGATTGATCATGGCAACTTTTTTGATCGAATTGATTTAGGATTTCGTACGAAAGTTGTTGATGTACAATTTGTTACTGCGATGAATCCAACCGCGGGTAGTTTTACGATCTCCGATCGTTTGCAACGCCAGTTTTCAACATTTGCTTGCATGATGCCATCCCAATCCGATTTAAGAACGATTTACCATTCCATCTTGGATGGGCACCTAGAAGCATTTGAACCCCGCATTTCTGGTTTAACCAGTGCATTGGTAGATTCAACCGTGAACATTACCAAATCAGTGCAATCCTCTTTTCTGCCATCTGCCATCAAATTTACCTACAATTGGAACATGAGAGAATTATCAAATGTAGTTCAAGGATTATGTCGCGCCGATCCAGGATCGTACACAGAACCTTTGGATATGGTACGATTGTGGTACCACGAATGCAACCGTGTGTTCAAGGATCGTATGGTTGCAGCTTTGGATTTGTCAAGATTTGAAGAACAATTATTAGATGTTGGTAAGAAGTTCTTTTCAGAAGTTAAAATTGGTACCGGTATGAATGACATCATTGAAATCAAAGCGGAGGAATTGGTTGCCGAACCGTGTGTGTACACATCATTTGTTTCTCCATCCCATGGTGAACCAACTTATTTACCAATCCCAAGCCAAGAAGTGTTTGTTGAATGTGTCAAAGGTAAATTAGTTGAGTACAATGAAAGCAATAGTATTATGGACTTGGTATTGTTTCAAGCAGCTTTGCTTCATGTCAGTCGCATTGCAAGAATTGTTGCAAATCCAGCTGGCAATGCCATGTTAATTGGTGTGGGTGGCAGTGGTAAACAATCGTTGTCCAAATTGGCCAGTTTCATTTTAGGGTATGAATTGAAACAAATCAGTGTCAGTGGTCGATATGGTGTTGAAGATTTAAAAGAAGATCTAAAGGAGATGTATTTGAGGGCTGGTGTCAAAGGTATTCCATTGGTCTTTTTATTAACAGATACACAAATCATTGACGATCAATTTTTAATTTACATCAATGGTATTTTGTCCACTGGTTGGATTCCTGGGTTATTTGCTCAAGACGAAATGGATGGTATTTTTGCTGGCATCAGAAATGAAGCCAAAGCTGCTGGTATCATGCAAACACCCGAAGCACAAACTGAATTCTTTATATCAAGAGTACGAAAATATTTACATTTAGTGTTGTGTTTTTCACCCGTTGGTGACACTTTTCGTAATCGTGCAAGAAAATTTCCCGGTATCATTAATTGTACCTGCATTGATTATTTTCATGGGTGGCCAAGAGAAGCTTTAGTGAGTGTTGCACAACGATTCTTAGCCAGTGTAGATTTACCATCACCAGAATTGCGTGAAAACATAAGTCATCATATGGCTGAAGTACACATCAGTGTCACTTCTGAAAGTGAGAAATTTCGTGCTCGATGTGGACGCATTAATTATGTCACACCCAAATCCTTTTTAGCATTGATTGAATTTTACAGTATGTTATTGAATGAAAAAAAAGATGAAGTCGATGCACAAATTACACGGTTGGCGACTGGTTTAGCTACATTGCAAGCAACAGCCAAAGATGTAGCGCAATTGCAAGAAGATTTGAAAGTAACAATGGTTAAAGTAGAAGAAAAAAAAGAAGCAACCAATGCTTTGTTGGAGCAAATGGGAAAAGAACAAGAAGCCGCCAACGTACAAAAAGACATGGCCAGTGCCGAAGCAGAAAAAGCAGCCGCTGCTACAGCCATTGCTGTTAAAATACAAACTGAAGCCGAGGGTGAATTGGCGGCCGCTAAACCCGCCATGGAAGAAGCCGCAGACGCGGTCAATTGTTTGGACAAAGCATCATTGACAGAATTAAAGAATTTCAACAAACCACCCGGTGGTGTTGATTTAGTCACCAAAGCTTGTTTATTAATGATTGAAGGTGAAACAAGAAATTTCAAATGGGATCGAGCTAAAAAAATGATGTCTAAAGTGGATGCCTTTTTAATAAAATTGCAACAATACGAAGCCAAAAATATGACCGAAGAATTAATTGCAAAATTAAAACCTGTTTATGAAAATGAAATTTTTTCTTTTGATGTGATGAAAGGTAAAAGTAGTGCTGCCGCCAATTTATGTAAATGGGTACGAGCTAGTTACGATTTCAATCGTATTTATGTCCGTGTAAAACCATTGATGGACACTTTAGAGGCCGCCAATTCCGATAAAGCAGCAGCAGAGGGGCAATTGGCAACAGCAGAAGCAGCTGTTGCAAAAGTAGAAAAAAGATTGGGCGAATTGCAAAAAACATTGTTGGCGGCAACCACGGAAAAAATGAAGGTTGAGGCGGAAGCGAAAGCCTGCATGGATCGGTTAGACTTGGCAAATCGCTTAGTTGGTGGTTTAAGTAGTGAAAATACTCGATGGGGTTTGGAAGTAAATCGATTGCAAGAATCAAAAGCAGCCGTCTTTGGCGACGTCTTGTTATCAGCTGCTTTTGTCAGTTACATTGGTGTATTTGATGGACCATTTCGTCAACATTTAGTGCAAAACGTATGGTTACCTGATTTAGAAGCCAGAGAAATTAAAACATCGGATGACATTAAACCATTGACCATGTTAACCAACGCAGCAGCAATTGCTGCCTTGAACAACGAAGGATTACCTGCTGATATGATCAGTGTGCAAAACGGTGTCATTATTGAAAGTTGTACACGATGGCCATTAATCATTGATCCACAATTGCAAGGGTACAAATGGTTGCGGTCCAAATTTGAAGCTCCCCCGCCCCCCACAGAAGACGAATTGAAAGCAGCTGCTGATGAAAAGGCACGGGCAATTGAGGCTGGTGAAATTGAACCAGATCCCATTGTTGAACCAGAATACGACAATGATGGCAATTTAATTCCAGTTGTTGAGAAAAAATCAAAAAGGCAAGACTTGGTCGTGTTGCAATTGACAATGAAAGGTTGGGCACGTCGTTTATCAAATAGTATTCAAAATGGTGATGTGGTAATCATTGAAAATGTTGGTGAGACACTCGATCCTACATTGGATCCAGTTTTAGCCAGAGCTGTCTACAAAAAGGGTCGAAACATGTATTTGAGATTTGGTGGCGAAGAAATTGCTTTTGACCCAATGTTTAAACTGTACTTGACATCGAAATTATCAAACCCACATTATTCACCTGAAATTTTAGCACAAACAACATTAATTAATTTTATTGCCACTGAAGCTGGTTTAGAAGATCAATTATTGGCACGCGTTGTGAATACAGAAAATCCAGATTTAGAAAAACAAAAACAAAAATTGCAGGAAGAATTTAATCAATACAAAATCACATTGGTTAGTTTAGAAGATGAATTGTTGGAAAGATTGGCCAATGCACCCGAAGATATTTTATCCGATGTACCATTGATTTTGGGATTAGAAGCGACCAAAAAAACAGCCGCTGACATTAATGCAGCGATTAAAGAAGGTGAAATTACCGAAAAAAGAATCAATGAATTACGTGAACAATACCGTCCAGTTGCGTCGGAGGCCAGTATGTTGTATTTCATGTTAACTACATTAAATTCAGTGTATGCCATGTACCAATATTCATTGGATGCCTTTGTTGCTTTTTTTTATAAAGCAATCCGTATAACACCAACGAATGATGACATAAAAGTTAGAATTGCTAGTTTGCAAACATGTTTAAGGTATACCATTTATGAATGGGTAAGTCGTGGATTGTTTACCGACCACAAATTGATATTTATGGCACAATTGACATTTTCATTGATGCGAAGAGGCAACATTGATACCGAGTTAGATCCATTGTTGTTTAGTTATTTGATTCGTGGACCAAAATTAATATCAGAAGACAACAGTTTAGAATGGTTGCCGGATTCAGCATGGCAATCAGCATGTGCTTTGTGCCAAATTGATGAATTTTCTTCGTTATCGTCCGATATGTTAGAAGCACCCGGCCGATTTTTAGAATGGTTCAATCACATTACACCAGAAAGTGAAAAATTACCATTGGATTGGTCACAATTGGAAAAGGAACCATTTAAAAAATTATGTGTTGTTCGTGCATTGCGTCCTGATCGTATGACGGTTGCTATTGGCAATTTTGTAAGAAATGTATTGCCGGCCGGTGAGATGTTTGCGGACTGTGATTTATCATTGAATTCAGTACAAGTATTGGCGGATTGTTTGAAAGATTCAAACCCAACCACACCATTGTATTTCATTTTAAGTCCTGGTGCTGATGTCGTGGCTGATTTAGATAAAATGGCACTGGAATATGGGCAAGTTGCGGGTACTTCTTACCACAACATATCGATGGGCCAGGGTCAAGACATCATTGCCATGGAAAGATTAGACATGGCTCATCGATCGGGCCATTGGGTCATTTTGAACAATGTTCATTTAATGCCAAGATGGTTGTTGGAATTAGAGAAAAAGTTGGATGAATTTGCTCAAGAAGGCAGTGACGAAAAGTTTCGTTTGTTTTTAAGTTCTGACCCGGCAACAAATATCCCAATTGGTATTTTATCCAGGTGCATTAAGATCAGAAACGAACCCCCAACAGGCTTGAAACCGAATTTGAAAAGAGCGTGGAGTTCGTTCAGTCGTGATATGATTGCTGATTTGGAATCCAAAACTAAATCAATTGTGTTTGGGTTGTGTTATTTTCATTCCATATTGACTGAACGTAAAAAATTTGGCCCCAAAGGATTTAACATGATGTATCCCTTTTCATTGGGTGATTTAAGAGACAGTAGTATTTGTTTGATGAACTACATGGAAAACGCACCGTCAAAAATACCGTGGGAAGATTTGAAATATATCTTTGGTCAAATCATTTATGGAGGGCACATTGTGAATGATTGGGATCGTCTCTTAGCCATGACATATTTGGATTTTTTTATGAAAGATGACTTGCTGGATGAAGCTGAATTGATGCCTTTTTGTAGCGATGAGAGAGGGGTGTCTTTTATGTCGTGCAACCCAACTTCTTTCGATGGTTACGTGAAACACGTTGACGAAACATTGGCGGGGGATACACCATTAGCTTTTGGATTGCATCCCAATGCTGAAATTGGATTTCGTACACAACAATCAGAAACAATGTTTACTACGTTGCTTGAACTTCAACCGCAAGATGCCGGTGACAGTGGTGATAACGATGGTGAAATAGCACAGACACCGGCCGCCGTCGCTGAACAAACGTTGAATGATATCATTGATCGCTTTGCTGATAAGAAATTTGACATGGACGATGTCTCGGGATCAATTGATGATTTGGGACCGTAAGTTTTCGAGTTTGATCGTTGATGATTGTTTACGTTTGGTTGTTCCCTTGTTCTCTTGTTTCCCTTGTTCTCTTGTTCTCGTACTCATATAATCGACTAACTCTTTTTATTTCCAACTTTCAACTGCATTTTGTGTACAGGTACCAAAATGTATTTTTACAAGAATGCGAATCTTTTAACGTCATTATTACTGAAATGGTGCGTTCATTGGTTGAATTGAATCAGGGATTGGCAGGTGAATTAACCATGTCTGGTAAAATGGAAGAATTGCAACAAAAATTGTTTTATGCTCGTGTACCAGAAACATGGGCAACCCTTGCTTGGGCATCGCAACGTACATTGCCTTTGTGGTTGAATGATCTTAACGCAAGATATGAACAGATGTTGGATTGGACCGGGAACCCAGCTGAAATTCCACGAATGACATGGATTGGTGGTTTTCGCAACCCTCAAGCCTTTTTAACAGCTATCAAACAGGTGTTTGCACAATTGGTAAATACACCGTTGGATAAAATGATTACAGCTACGGAAGTGACTAAAAAACAAAACGTCGATGAATTGGAAGGGCATTCAAAAACGGGTGCCTATGTGTATGGTTTTTATATGGAAGGAGCAAGATGGAATTTACAAAACGGTGTTGTTGAAAGAAGTCTACCCAAAGAAATGTTTTGCCCAATGCCAATCATTAATGTTAAAGCAGTGCCGTCCGATCGTGGCGACACTAAAAGTTACCAATGCCCATGTTACGCCAACAAACAAAGAGGTCCAACTTTTATTTTCGTTGCGCAATTGAAAACCAAAGATCCACCTGCCAGATGGATCATGGCTGGATGTGCATTGTTGACGGATATCGAATAATCGAACAATTGAATAATTGAATGAAATAGTAAATAAAATAACTGAATTCTTTGTATGTCATGCCTTCGAAGGTAATAATTTGTAATTTGTAATAGTATGTGTGTGCGCTTGGCCAATTATATACAGAGGTTCCTGGAATTCGACTAAAAGGAAATTGGAGGCTTGGATGAAAAACAACCGGCCCCCCACAGCACCCCAACCCCAAAAGCAGCAGCGCGAGTGGGATACCTGGTACCGGTCAAACTAAACCAAACCCAGGACAAAACATGGAGGGCAAAATTAAATTAAACAATGCCATTGCCAAAGCAGAGACATGGATCAGCCATCAAAACGTTCCAGAACTGGAACAAAAAGCTTATGCCGTGCTCGCAAACCCTTTGACGTACTACTCCATTGCCTTCAAATTTTCCACTTCTATATCAGCTTTCAACAAAGATCTATGTAAAATAGTCATCGTCCAAATGGACGATGGCGAAACCAGCACGCCACAATTTTTGGACAAAGGAAAAGACCAGCAACTCAGCCACGATATGATTCCTATTTCACCGTTGGAGGTCAACGCTTCCAAAAACAGTCCTACCTCTTCTGCTGCACCAACACTTGGCTCCTATTTAGTTCTGGACCGTACAAACCCAACTCCAACTGCAACCGCAACCACATCAACCTTGGACGATATCGATGAACAAGTGGAAGAACAATGGATGGGTAAATGGTACGACGAAGCGCATGAAAGATACATTGTTCGTACTCAAGATGGTGCGTATCGAGATCTGCCATTGAACACTTCCAATGCTGCAGCAGCAGCTTCCACTGGTTTTCGTGTACGGACACCGCCAGTATTGGTCTCTCCCACGTCCGGAAGAGAACCACCTGAACTTGATGTCAAAACATCACATCCAACACAACGTTTCTTACTCATCCAACGAGCACCGGATATTATTACAATTTATTTAACCGGTGATACTTCCAAACATTGGGACATTAAAGTACGCTCCAAACGTGGTGGCAATTTAATTTTAGCTTCCTTTTTTACCTTGTCTGAAAATGACATTGTCTTAATATCGTCGAACGGCATTGAAATTTATAGTTTTTTAGAAACAAAAAGACAATGGAAAAGAACATTGACACATAAAAAAACCATTGGCAATTGTTGGGTTTTGCCTCAAGAACAAATGGTATTGGTATCGGGTACACTTCCACCCGTTTCTGGTGGTTTTCCAGTTGAATGCATTGCCCTTCAGATACAAACAAAAGCAAAACAAAAAAAAGTCGACCATTCCATTGTCAAACACCCTAAATTTTCATTGGACAGTGGTGTCTTGAACAATGCTGCCTCCATTCATCTGTGCCAATTGTACAATCGTGTGTATTGCGTTGCCATTGACCATTCAAAGATGAGTCTCAATGTGATTGATATTGCTGGTTCCAATGGTCGTTCTGTGTTTTCCTCCTCCTCCTCCTCCTCTTCCTCCACCACCTCCTCCTCCTTTTCTTCCGCCTCCTCCTCCCCCTCCCCCTCCAATTTCGATAAAAACAATACACGGTCAGTAGCACGTTCCTTTCCTTTGTATGGCGAGGGCCGAATGTACATGAGTGTCGTGGATAATTTATTGTCGGTACATGTACCGGCTATCAAAGTGACATTGGTCTATGACATTGCGAGTGACGGCGATCGTCCTGTTGCTAATCCAATGTCATTGGTATTTGCTCCTGGTTTGGACAATGTTGAAACTGGAACTGGAACTGGAACTGGAACTGGAACTGGAACTGCAACACCTGAAACCAAGACCCACAAAGATGTACCGTCCGTGTATTTTGACCCGTACGATGCCGAAGTCTGTTCTCCCCTGTGGCCCCATTATTACATTCAAACCAAACAAACCCATCGACGATCTTCTTCGTTGGGTTTAATGAACGGTGTAAATGTGAACACAGATGTTTGGTCATTGCGGGTCAATTTAATTGAAGCAATCCGATGTTCGTTTGGTTCTTCGCCGGGTGTTGTAGCGGGGTTTTTGATGCGCCGAAACGATGATGGTTACATATCTGACTCTGTTCAAAAAAAGCGAATGTCTGAAGGAAAAAACGATTCACTGGGAACCTACGCCAAAGAATTGCTGCTCTCGGAATTGTTGTCCAGTGCCAGACAAAGTGTTGATTTAGGAAAATTGGTCTCGGCATTCAATGTTTTGTGCAGTGTGTACCGCATTGCCCTGACAGAAAGGACAAGGCAATTGAGCGACGGTAGCAATAACGGTAGTAACGGCGGTAAAAGCAAAGGCAGAAACAATCGGGACAAAGCAGCAAACTCGTCGGAAACTACTGATGGAACGGTGGTGGCAATGGATGAAGGTTCAGCTGTTTTGGCAGAGGAACATTCAGCAATACCGGGTACCACTGCACCGAGTCTTCGCAGAAGAGTCAGCATGGCGTTGCCCATGGCTTCGTATCAAAGTGTCAGGACGCGATGTGGGCGTGTGGTCGTGTTGCAACGAGATGTGTTCAAACGCATATTGCAACCAATGATGATGGATTCATCGATCAATGACAGTTGGACGTATGCTGTTATGTTTGAATATTTACGTTCACTTCAACGATTTCGTATTCCGGGTGTGTTGCATTTTGTATTTGTACCTGTTTCAATTGCAAATTTTTTTAATTGTTTTACATTGAATTTGTTGAATTTTTGTGCTCACTGTGTTGTTTCTTTTATTTACTTGACCGCTGCAGTTGAAAAGTATGTCTTTGTGGAAGCGTTTCAATTGCTGTTGTCAATGGGAAAACATCGCCACGCGGTGCAACTGCTTCAGTATCACGTTCCTCCTGATTCACTTCGCTTGGCTCGAATGTTGTTGTCGTGTGAAAGAACTCATGACAAACATGATTCCACGACAAGAAAAGCGTTGGTCCAAGCAGCCATGGATATGATGATGCGTTTGAAAGCTTACCATGATCTTGTTGTGGAGTTGTTAAAACGACATCGGTTAATGACAGCAATGCGAGTTGTATTGCGTCACCGTGAATGTTTTGCCATGGAAAGCACATGGAACAAACGAGGTGTTGTGGCACATGGTGGCAATGGTGGTGGTGGCAATGGTGGTGGTGGTGGATCAAAAGGTGTATCTGGTTTATCAACGTTGGAACAAGGTGTTCCTAAAGAAGCTTTTTTCAGAACAGCGGTTGCATTGTTAAGAGAGAACGCTAAAGCAACGAGTGTCGACGATAGTACGAATGGCAATTCCAACGAACATCAAGGACAACAGGGGCAACAGGGACAACGCAACAAAAGCAGCGGGGGAAAATTAGAAACGTTTCATGCCGTGTATGCTTTTTACCGTGAACTTTGGCCACATTTGCTTCAACCCATCTTGAAAGAAGCTTCAGCTATCAAATCGGACCCAATCTCACCACTGGCTGCTGCAATTTCTTTTCCAAATGATCTGTTTGATGATTTTCGAGTGGCCGATATGTATCGTTCGTTGTTTGGTTTTGGTTCGGGCAATGGGTAAAAATATGTAATGTGTAGCACACATATGATATATAAATAAATATATATTATATACTTTGTCACATACTTTACTTTACTTGTACTTGTACACATGTACTTTTAAAAATACTTAGTGCTTAGTGCCACATCACCGTTACAGTGCACACATGAATGTACACGTACGATGGTACATCACACATACATACATCACACGTGTGTGTGTACACACCACGTACCACGTCTTCACGTACCACTGTATCTGCACCACACATGTTCAGTGTGTACACACATGAAACATAATCATACATGTATTTTAAAATCATAACTCATGATAATATAATAATACAATACTTACTTACATGTGTATGACATTCATATATGTTTAACAACACTCTTGGAGCAAGACTATATTTATTTTATTACTGTGTTCATCTTTGTTTCTTCCTGTTCATTCTTTGCTTGTTTTGCTTCATTGCCACTACTTGCTACTGCAGAATGGAAT
>Ga0115007_10001040_pt1 | contig 18113 bp, 21 predicted proteins | sample ArcOceMetagenome_2_FD_87166 | JGI IMG/M metagenome (GOLD analysis project Ga0115007, IMG submission 87166) | Marine eukaryotic phytoplankton communities from Arctic Ocean - Arctic Ocean ARC135M Metagenome | ecosystem: Environmental > Aquatic > Marine > Oceanic | place: Arctic Ocean | collected... | reverse complement strand
TCTATTTCTTTGGTAGCGATGTTACCCAAACAAGTATTTAAGTTTTTCCATCGATCTGAGATATATTGTCCTGTAGCGACTACATCCATCGCTACGTGTTCAAAATCGATTAGCGGTTCTCTCATTAATTGTATTGTATCCTCAGATTCGATTATGTCATCGTATATTTCGCAAAAAAAATCATAAATGTCTTGTTTATGTTCTAGTGACATGTAAGAATCCAAAATATATTTGTCTCGTGTCTCTTGTCTCAAATTGTTGAAAAACGTGTTCATGATTATACTGATGTTGATGACGATGTTGATGACGATGTTGATGACGATGTTGATGACGATGTTGATGACGATGTTGATGACGATGTTGATATATTTATGAAAAGAGGTTAGATCTCTTTTGAGAGACATCAATTTTCTTTTTGAGAAGGGGGGGATAAATATCTTTTTTTGAGAGACATCAATTTTCTTTTTGAGAAGGGGGGGATAAATATCTTTTTTTGAGAGACATCAATTTTCTTTTTGAGGGGGGCGTAGATACTGTACATATTATTACAGTGTAATTATTACGATATAAACGCAAATGTGTTATTGGACAGCTAATTAAGAATACCGTACAAATAAGGAAAAATCACAATTTTTTAATTAATTTAAGAATACTGTACAAAAAATATGTATTCATATGATGAATGAATGAATGAATGAATGAATGAATGATATATATAAATATATATAGAGAGAGATAGGTATGTAATGCGATATAAATAGCGGTGGTTGTAACAAATGTCATATGTATATTTACTGGAATGTGCAGATGGTTGTACATATATAGGTGCAACGGTTGATTTGAATAAAAGATTGAGACAACATAATCAAGAAATAAAGGGCGGTGCCAAACTAACTTCTAATAAAGTGAACAAAGGCTACCAATGGAGTCGCGCAATGTATGTATCTGGTTTCCCAGATTGGAAAGCCGCATTACAATTTGAATGGAGATGGAAACAATTGTCTCGAACCCGTCGAATAAATAATGTAAAACCTTTAGAAAATCGTATTCATGCACTAATTCATTTATTAAGTCTTGAAAGATCGACCTCAGCCGCCATACCGTATACAGAATGGGAGTCAAAACCTACTGTACATACAGAGCCAGGATATGAGTATTGCATAGACTTAATGTCTGTTTTAATAGAAGAAAACGAAATAAAACCATTATTTTTAGTATCATAACAGTAGATCAAATATGGAATTAGCAACTGAACCAGATGTGTATGCACCTATCATGAATAATGAAAGTGAATATATAGACAAAGTTCCTCCACTTCACTCAATGAAAAATGGTATGTACTGTCCGTGTGGTGGTCGTGCAAATAAAACGTATAATACGACAACTAGTATGAAACAACATTTTACTCGTACGTGTCATAAACAATGGATTGTACAGTTAAACAATAATAAGACGAATTATTATGTAGAATGTAATAATTTGAGACAAACAGTGAGAAATCAACAAATAATAATTCAACAAATGGAATCAGAAATGATGAAAAAACAAAGAATGATTGAATTTATACAAAATGAATTGATGGATGCCAAGACAAAAAAAGAATACATTGTGTGTGATCTACTGAATATTGAATAGAATAGAATAGAATAATAGTATTTACTGTAAAAATAATATGTATGAATAATATTATTTTTACGATATATTTGGAATAATGAATAAATCGACAGAACACGATGTATGTGATTCTTTTGTAAGTATCATTCGTGGGTGTAAAGATAAAAAAACAGAACTTTGTAAACTAGTATTTGATACATATTTACGAGAATGTAAAACACATTGTAGTACAGACAAACCAATAATCTATAGTACGCAATACAACGCTGGCAGAAACCAGTAAACATTTATTTATTGAATGATATGACTCAAATTTAACGATGATAATACCGTTCTACAATATGGACACGTGTCATTCGCATAATAACCTAACCACTTTGTGATGCACGGTAAACAGTAAAAATGTTCACAATCAGTGTATATTGTACTGTCGACTTCTTCACAAATAAAGCATAATTCAATGTCTTTTTTAATGAGATTTCGGTTGATTTCTCTTGTAAGATTCAGTTCTCTTCGAATAAAATATCCAATTATTTCTCCGTGTTGTATATAAACGTGATACTTGTTTGGATAAATAGAAACGATCCATAAGGCCATTTCGATTTCATCAGAAGAACACACCTCATTAAAGACATTTTCAAATATTTCGTCAATGTTTATGTCAGGACTATTTTTATAAATCCATTGGGCGATTATACATTCCCCATTTTCGCACGCATTTTCAAATAGTTCTGTCAATGCACTTGTATGAATTTGTGATTGGATATGTTGACCATTATTTTCATAGTATTCGTATACTTTATCAATAAACGGAATATCATCTACATTAATATCTTTTAGATATTTAAACAATGCATCGCTACTTATAGTTGCTTCTGGAAAGGTGTATACAAAAAAATGAAATAATTCTATATTACATTCTATAAAAATATGTTCTAAAATATCGTTTATTGTGTAAATTGTAAAGAATGATTCCAGATTTGTTTTTTGAATTGTACTTAAAATCATTTTTGTAATGTCAATGCTATTTTTAATGGCCTTTATCAAATGAAAGTCTTGAAATGTAATAATATCGTTGTACTTATTTATTAACCATGTCGCGTATAATGGTCTATCTAATTCGTATATAATATCAACCACTTTTTGTTTATTATAATCAATATTGTGTTTAACACATAAACTATCACAAAACGGAAGAAGTTCAAATGTCCAATCGTGTACTACATTTGTATCAACGTATAGTATATTTATAATAGCATCTTCGAACGCCTGTTTTAATGTCTTATTATTTGACTGTAAAATACAATCTAATATATCAGAATTTAGGTCTTTACAATAAACACTTTTAATTATACTGGATGTAATGAATGGTGTGGTAATTGATACATTTTTATGATTAATTATTTTTGACATAAATGTATGATATTGTTTTTTCCAACAAGTCATGAAAATCATTTCTACGCAAATATTGTAATCAAGAAATAATTCCAATGTTGCTGCCCGTGATTCGTTAATGAATGCATAAGATATAATAGACATTTTCTGTTGTTCTGCTGTGGTTGTTTTTGTTGTTTCGCTTCGTATTAAGTAATCTTTATTTTCTTCAATATACTCTCTCAATTCTTCATTTGAATAATAATCATAATAACTATCATTCATTTCGTCTTGCGGTAATTTAAAAAAACGATTATTTATAGTAGTAGATGTATATGTTTCGTCTTCATATTCTTGTGATTGTAATAAATTGCCGATAATCACTCCGCTTGAGTCTACAATATAGCTTTGATGATTAAGTCCTGTATCTATACTGTAATAATTCATTTGTTAATAAAAATCTTACAATATATTAAGTAATATTTTTATATATTTGTTCTCTCGTATAGGTTAATTCTGTTGGCGCAGTTACTTATAATAGTGTAAATGATTGGCTTATTAATCATTCAGTTGAAGTATTTTTGTTTTTTATATGAAAAAAAAGAAAACAAATATAATTTTGTACAGTACAATACAATACAATAAAAAATGAGTGTATTAGTTACTTTTATTTTAATATTTTGTGGTGCTACAACAGTAGTATTGTTCGGTTCGTTTTGTGTGGGTATATGGCGGTTACTATACGAAGCTTGTTGTGTAAAGAATAATCCACCGAATATAGATGTGACTTAAACTATATACATTGCAAGTCGTTCGCGTTCGTTCGTATTTCAATCTAATTTCTGTACAATAATTTTTTGTAATGATATGTCTTCTTTTTCTTTACGTTCCCTTTTTTTGGGTCCGCGATGTTCATACCCATTGATTCGTTCGGTTTCTACAGTTTTCCAGGCTTGTTTAATAATAGGGATTGTAGTTTGGAACCATAGCTCATTGCGTTTAACTAGTATACAAGAGATTTGGTCTAAATACCAATAGCTGGTATTGTACAGTATGTGTGTTTCTGTCCATTTTTCTTCTGTTGTGGCAATCCATTTGTCGATTTCTTTCACACTATACATTTGCACAGGACTGTACAGATACATAGATTCTCCACTACCATTTATAGATTCTAATGGTAGAAAGAATAAAACGACGCCTCGGAAAGGTTTTTTTGTAATAATTATTTCATCGTCATGAATTGTATCACAATCCTCGTTGTCAAAATCGGTTGTTTCTTCATCAATGAATTCTTGTCGACACGTGTATTCTTTAAATCGTGTTTCTACGAAATCGCAAGAATCAAGATTACAAACCTCCATTTGAACTTGCATTTGTATCCAGTATTCTTCACTGGGTATTCCTGTAATCTCTCGATTAAATATATTTTTCACTTCTACCATGCGTCCATACCGTTCACAATTGGTTTCATCAATATTGATTGCGTCGGGGGATGCCCCTATGTGCATTGTTTTGTCTCGATGCGGTACACATCCGTAATCGCTTTTAACTTTTGTCCAATACATATATTCATATAACATAATAGTCAATGGTTCATATTTAACTCCCCAAGCTCTAGGATTCCAGGTATCTTGCATAATGGATGTAGAACTATTATGTTCAGCGATAAATGGACAACATTTTTCATACAATAGACTATTATATTGTGCGAGTGAACCGAATAGTTTCCATATATTACTTGCACTGAATAAAGTATGCCGAATTTTGTGCCATTCTTCACTGCGCTGTTTCTGTACAGGAACATTTTCCAAATAGACAAGTTCATTTGTAATAGCTTTATGGTCGATAATATCGATATGCGTGGTTTCTCTCTCATAGCTATTTATATTTACAGGATTGCATTCACGGAGAGGTATTTTGTAAAGCTGCAATAATTCTGTACAAATATTAGTTGAGTGTTCTCTCCAATATTCGTCATAATCATCTTCTCCATAATAATCGTTTTCTTCATCAGAATCTATTTCTAAAGTGAAGAATTGATTAATGTCATCTTCTCCCGTACGAATAATATGGTTTGACTTGTGCTCTTTATAAGGTTTAAAGAACCAACCTTCCAGTTTTCCTTCTGTTTTGGTATAATTGAATATTTCTTCTTGAAATTGTTCGATAAACCATGGTTTAGACATATAAACTGCGTTATCTTCCAAATAAGATTCAGCGTGATCTTGAATTGCATTCATAATGTCATCGTGTTCGTCAGGTGTAATGTTTTTTTCAGATGTAGTCGTCATTATTGTTGTATATATAGTATTTATTATTATAATAAAACCTAGTAAAGTAGTATTTGAATATATATAATAGAAACTGTATATATTCAATTTTCCGAAGAACATTTGGAAGAAATATTTTTTTCGGTAATACGTCGCGGGGTGAGAGATTTCAAAGTAGAAGGTCGTTCATTTGCACGTAATGTGAATACTCTATTAGTTGGATGAATATATAATCCAGGAATACCGACCAGTTCCTTTTTCTCTTTATCATAGGAAATGTCTTTCATTTTAGTGAATCGTTTTGCATCCAAGGAATCGGTTAAAAATCTTTTCAGTGACTTTATTTCTTTAACTCCGTATTTTTGTTCTTTACCGTGACGTTCTGCAAACACGTGTAATAATTGTACCTTGAGTGAACGATTCAATTTAGACCACGTTTCACTTTTATTATTTACAGTTTCTTGAGACAATATTTCGTCAACTGATGGTGGAATTTTTATTTCTTCTGGTTCTGGTTCTGGTTCTGGTTCTGGTTCTGGTTCTGGTTCTGGGTCTTTGCCAATATCTTCATTTGTATATACAATATTATTGTTTTCTTCTTCGGAAACTGTTTTCATATGTTGTATTCTATATATATATTTCAGAGAAACATTTAATCTCTTTTAAAATTAAATACATAAAACTGTGAATATTATGGATGACACTGATATTATTAGTACAGTAAAAATCATAGAATACAATGCAATAGCGAATAAAGCATTGAGAAATAAAAAAGAATACAAAACGGCGAATCCAATAAAAGAAAAGAAAGATCGTGTGATTACGAAAACAAAACGTTGGACTACATATTTACATTCAGAAAACGATTTTGAGAAAGAACGACAATTGGAGTTATTGAGACAACTGAAATTGGATGTCTCAAAGACTCAACAGACACAATTCTTGTATAGTGAAATCCGTAAAAAAATGAATGGATATCGTGCGCAAGATATGAATAAGAATAAATATAATATGGAAAAGTTTGTGGATCTTGGATATACAATTGATGCATTACTAGACTCAGAATTGAATTGTTTTTACTGTAAAGAACAAGTATATGTTTGGTATATTGTTGCACGTGAACCAAAACAGTGGACATTGGAGCGTATTCATAATGACATAGGTCATAATAAAGGAAATATAGAAATAGCGTGTCTCAATTGTAACATAAGAAGACAAAGAATGTATTATGAGAAATTCCGTTTTACGAAACAAATGATAATCGAAAAAACTGGATAACGAGATATATCAAGTTATCAATTGGAATCGAATGGATATAAAACTTTGAACTTGAACGATAGAAAAAATGAAAACGATTACAAACAAACGTCTGATACACGAAAAGATTAAAGAAAAACTAGCACATTTCCAAGCGACCAATCGCATTCCACACATTATTTTTTACGGTCCGTCGGGGTCAGGAAAACAGACACTTGTGAATGAATTTTTAAGAGGTATATACCATAATAATCCGCAAGTATTAAAAACGAATATTATGTACGTGAATTGTGCACACGGAAAAGGCATTAAATTTATTCGCGATGATTTAAAATTCTTTGCAAAAACGAATGTACATTTAAATGGTGGTTATTTTTTCAAATGCGTTGTACTGTTGAATGCAGATCATTTGACAATTGATGCACAATCCGCGTTAAGACGTTGTATTGAGATTTATAGTACAAATACGCGATTCTTCATAATTGTGAAAAACAAACAAAAATTGCTACAACCAATATTATCTCGATTCTGTGATATATATGTATCACGTGAAATGAATTTAGATGGTACAACCCAAAATTTACATCAGTGGCATTTATCGCATACGTTTCCGTTTAAAGATGATATGAAAACCCAAAATACAATTCAAGAAATAATGTCTCGAATTAAAACACTCAATGTGTCGCATATAGAACTCCTTAATATTGTACAAGAACTATATGACAATGCACTTTCTTCGTTGGATTTATTACAATACGTAAAACTGTCAGATAATTTGACAGAGTTAGAAAAGTCAAACTGTGCAATCTGTTTTTCAAAAGTGCGATCAGAATTCCGATGTGAAAAACTATTAATGTTATACATGTTAGATTTTATTTACAATAGAAAAGATATGGATTTAACAGAAATTTCATTTTTATAAGTTAAATTAAGAGAGACAAAAAGTATTTAAAAATATATATATAAATTCACTTATTCTTTGATACATCTTTTATATTCAATAATGGATGATTTCGTTCCTTCGACTTTACATGAATCAAAAAATGAATGGTGTGGTAGATTGGTAAGTATTTTGACTCCATTGGTGATGGATGGTATTCATTCTATTTTCAACGAATCATGGAAGATGTGTATAGACAATAATGAAATGTCAAAATATTTAATGACTTTTCAAAATCTATTAACCCGTGTTCCGAAATGGAATAGTTTGATTTTGGAAGAGGAATGTAAACGCATAATAGAAAAAAGTGGATGTAATTATATAGAAGACTTGATTTCGTGTGTTCATATTATACAATTGAAAATACTCACGTGTATACGTGTAGGAAATAAACAAAAGAAAATCGATATTTCTATACCTAAATTAGATAATTTTATTCATCGTGTCTATGTTCATAGTGCAAGAAAAATATACTCTAATGTATATTTATTTGAGAAAAATATATCTGATTTACAGGTTCAGAAAAACAGACGTGAAATGGAAATTATGGTACAAGAGTGTATTTTGAATTCTATTCGAGAGAGTATTCCTACAGAAGCAATTATCCGTTCATATATGGACGAGACGGTAGAAGAAGAGGAAGAAGTGTTTGTAGAACCCATTGAAGATATAGATGTAGATGTAGATGCAGGTGTAGATGTATCCCTTAATGTTGTTACAGAAAAAGATTTAAAGAAAGTAGAAGATGAATTACCACCTGTTTTATCAGTGCAAAACATGAATGACGAGAAGGTAGTAACTAGACTCACCTTTAATGATATAGACGAACAGTCGGACGGTACAAATAGAGATGCGCCAAAAGACGTGGATACTTTAGAGGAAATTAGCAAATCACGAAATGCTCAACGAAAACTAGAAGAAGATGAAGACGATGATGAAGAATTACCCGAACGTATTAAAATACACATGGACGATGATGTAACACTGAATGGTGTGTTTGATTTGGATAAAAAACCAGAAGATTCTAGAAACGAAAATATAGTATTATCAGATGTAGAAGATTTGTAATATAATGCGTTGAAAAAAAGAGAAATGTTTGATTGTGTTTTGTATAATATTGTACAAATAAATAATAAATAATGGAGAAAGTTCTATTGTTTGCGATATGTGTAACTATTCTTTTTGGTATAATGAAAGCTTTAGAAATGAAGTTTATTGAGAAAGATATGAAACCGATGAAATTGATTGTACGTGACCTAATTATCGCATTTTGTAGTTCATTTTTATCCGCCACTATATTTTTACAGTATAGCAGTTATTTAGACGATTTTATTTCGATCATTACAAATACCAAAATGATCAATACAGAGAAAACTAAAATATTCACTGATTTTCCTGATTTTTAAATCGGAGTATTTTTGCATCAGTTTATTGTAACTTACTTACTTATTTTTTGCCGTGAATCCTGTACCTACCAATGTCAACAAATAAGTGCCTAATGTAACCCAGAAAGCCATAATTTGACGTGAACCTGTAAATATTATCCAACTAAGTCCTTGACAATACGAAGTTGATACAAAGAATGGTGATAAAATCAAACCCATAAAGTTTTTACCCACACAGTGCATTGTATACAAATTTGATGCAGTAAAATGAATCACTACCCATACCGTATAACTGAAAATAACGGTTGTGGTAAGTTGTACAGTAGAATTGTATAAATCTCTTAAGGAAAACATGGTAAATAATATAATCTTTTATCGATAATATTATTTTGTTAAATTCAATTTTCTACAAAATTGTATATATTATTATTAATGGAGTATTCTTCATTGTCTGGTTTGATGGCACACAATACGGATATCGATTGATCACTTTTATACTTTACAACATTATGAAAACCGCAAGAAATCAATATTTCAGTCATATCATTTTTATAATATTCATAATTATGAGAGCGAGAGTGACAATCTATCAATGAATGATTTGGTTCTATGTCTATAATATGAAGAGTACCTCCATGTTTGAGTACACGCATAGATTCATTCAATATTTTAATCGTTGATTCTGTAGGAATTTCGTGAAATAAGAAAGTCATTGTTACAATATCCACAGTATTATTATCAAAAAAAAGGATTTGTTCTGCATTTGCGTGAATATAATTGATATCATGGCTGTATAATTGTTTGCGAAATTCAGCGACTGCTAAAAAATATGGGTTTAAATCGATTCCCCAAATATTTGAATTCCTGAACTTATATTTTAAAAATTCTGTAGATCCCCCAATGGAACAACCAAAATCAAGAATATGAGTAGGTGGTTCTATAATCTCGTGAATATTTCTATATGTGTCTATTAATTCTGTAATATTATTTCTGAAAGTTTGTTCACTTATAACTGGGTCGGATATACCTACAATATAATATTCTGCTTTAAATGCCGCTTGCCAATTCATATTTCCATCAGAATGTGTTGTAAAATAATTGGGATACTGTAATTCAGTATTTTCAATATTCTTCTTTAATTGTATACATTTGGAAAAAACACCAGGGTATTTAAAAATACCTTTTATAGACTGACGAAATGATAATTCTCTTTTTACTTTACTTACTTTATTCCAAATCAACCGATGAGACGCACCAAACATATATAACGTTTTTGCTGTGAAATTTAATGTACAAACAATACTATAATTATATTACTCTTTATTTGTTATTTATATATATATACATAGTTAGATTTATGTTGGTTGTAATTGTAATTAAATATATGCACAGTATATATATTTATAAATAATGACAGACGTTTCTAATAATGTGGAGATTGACGTTTCTAACGTGGTTGTAGAAGAAAATGAAACATATAGTTTGAAATCTGTATTGCAAAAATACATTAATAAATCTGACGGTAAACTACCGTTAACAATGTCTCTCAAACGTATGATTATTTGCATTACAAATGTATCTTCGGATTCTTTAGCAAAGATTGAGACACTATTGGAGAAAATATTTGAAGATAAAAAATTAGATATAATGGATACACCAAATTTAATGATAATTGTACAAGAATTGTATGAATTATATTCATCAATGGAATTTAAAAATCTAAAACCTGAAAATTGCACTGACTTACTGAAGACAATTGCACACGTAATGTACATTAATAAATTTCAAGGAAAATTTACTGAAGATGAAAGTACGCTTATGTTGAAATCTTTTTATTCTATAATCGACACAGCCGCCATGTTAATTGATCTAAAAGAAACGATTCCTAAGAAAAAATGTAAATTCCTTTGGTGTGTATAAAATAATAATAAGAATTTAAAGATATTTTTCAAAATACTTGTCATTTTATTTATATTTGTAATACTTATAAACATAAATTGTATAATATTATGAATAAGAAAACCGAAACACACAAAAAAAGAAATAAAAAAAAGGAAATGCGTGTACAATGTATGGTCCGTATGCATGCATAGAATGCCGTAAATCCCAAAAATATTTACAGCATTGGTTAGGTAAGAAAAATATATCGAAAAAAAATAATAATAAAATGGGAATTCGATATTGGAACAAATATGTAAAATGTGATAAGAAAGCAGTAACCAGAGGGTAATCGTTTGTTTACCATTTATTTTTTTTTACAGTAATTTGTGATCCAGGTTTCTTTTTCTTTGCGTTATTTGGATCATATGGTTCATCTTCATCGTCAGATCCCATTCCTTTAGACATTTCCCAAAATTCTTTAGAACCTAATTTAAAATCAGGTCTTGTCTCCGCCTTATACCAGAAGATTTGGTCGTGCAACTTGTTGGATTTTGAATTGTTATTTATGACTAGGCATTCGTAGTTTTCAGTGGTTTGATCCATGACTGAAGAAAATGATTCTAAAGTAGGAAACATACTTGCATAGTTTTCCCAAATACGTTTTCGATTTGATATATACGGTTCTCTCAAAATGAAAACATAATCAATATTTGTACGAAGAGTTGGAGGGATACCTAAAGGATACTGCATAGTAATAATCAACATAACTTTCCAGTGTCGTCCATTCATAAAAAGAAGACGCATTAATTTGTCTCGAGCCCAACTATTATCGTATAAACAATCATCAAGAATTACAAATGTTCTCGGGTCAATTGTAGTGCGCTTATACATTTCCATTTCTTTTTTTATTTGTTTTAAAACGACTTTCTGTCGACGCAGAACATTTTCAATTAATAAAGAGCTATATTCTTCATGAATGAACAGTTTAGGAACATGACTTGCATAAAATCCATTACCAGCTTCAGTACCCGATATAACTGTACCGATTGGTATATCTTGATGAAAATACAATAAATCTCGTACAAGAAATGATTTTCCAGTATCTCGACGGCCAATAAGAACAATTACAGGTCCTTTATTTTCATTCGGTTTAAATGTAATTAACCTCATATCGAATTTCTTTAACTCGAGTGTCATATTGTATATTGCCTAAAATCTTATAATTAGGAGATACATAATAATAAAGAGAATATATCGCGTTTATTATTATTAAAAAATAAGTTCTTTCACAACATAATAAGACAATGTTTACATCAGAATTTATAAAAAGAAAAACGCCATTAGATTTAGGAAAATTGGAAATTCAGTACAATGAAGACTTTCAAACACAAACAGAAAAAGAATCTGTCTACAATCCTTTCAAAGTAAAACATTTCCAAAACTATTCTCCTTTATTTCCGCAAATTAATTGGCCCAAAACAGAAAACCAACCATTACCATTACCATTGACCTATGAAGGTGTTGTATGGAATCATCGTAGACATTTCAAAAATTTAAATACTGTAGTTACAGTAGAAAATGAGATAGAAGAACGTCTTCCTGTGCATATAAAATATGCCCCATTATTGGATCCTGTTCACTACTTGATAGGAAAATATAAATGTCCGATTGAATCTATTGAATTACCAAAATGTACAAAGGATGAATCGATGAAAGCAATCGATAATTTTGTAGAAAATAATAAAATCGCAGACATTAATAATGCCTCTTATGTAGACTGTCTCTTTAATTTTCTCTCATCTCAATTATTGAATACACATTCATTTATGCATGGTATTGATTTTTACGGTTCTTATTTGGCTATACAGGATAAATTCAAAATAAATCTGTTGGATGATTATGAATATTTATCAGAATCAAAACATTTCAATTCAAGTCATCGAACTTTATATGAATTGGAAAACAAGGATATTATACAAAAAATGTATATTGAAAAAGGAGACACAAAAAACTGTAGACCACGATTAGTAATTGATGATGAAAACGATACGGTAAATGATATTGATATGGAAGTATACGATATTATAGGTGAATCGGAAGTAGAACATATGTCGCTTATTACAGAATCTGTATCAGAAAACGGGCTAGAATTATTGTACAGTACTGTAAAAGAAAATAATGATAATAGTAATGACGATGAATGTGACAACATTTCAAATTCATCGTGTGATAATTCCGACAACGATAGTTTAGTAAGCGATAGTACAGAAGGAGACGACGAAGATGATAATAGTGAAAGTGGTGAAAGTGGTGAAAGTGGTGAAAGTGGTGAAAGTGGTGAAAGTGGTGAAAGTGGCGATACCGATGAACCAATTAATGCTTATATTTACAATTTCCCTGTACAAATGATTTGCATTGAAAAATGTGAAAATACATTCGACTATTTATTAGAAAAAGAGAATCTAAATTTACAACAACAAAGCAGTGCATTGACTCAAATTATATTTTCTCTTCTAGTTTATCAAAATGCCTTTAAATTCACTCACAATGACCTACACACAAACAATATTGTGTACAATAAAACCAATGTCACACATTTAGAGTATATTTACAAAGACAAGAAATATCTAGTACCTACCTATGGTATAATATATAAAATCATTGATTTCGGTAGAAGTATATACACGTACCGTGACAAAAGACATTGTAGCGATAGTTTTGCAAAGAGCGGGGATGCATATTCACAATATAATTCAGAACCGTATTTTGATGAGAATAAACCCAGAATTGAACCCAATATGAGTTTCGATTTGTGTCGTTTGGGGTGTTCATTATATGATTTCTTTTTTGATGAAGAAGTATATAGTGGATTATGCATTAACAAAAACAAAATGAATATTGTACAGTCAACCGTCCTTCGGTGGTGTACAGATGACCGTGGGAAAAATATATTGTACAAATCATCGAGTGGAGAAGAACGATATCCTAATTTTAAACTGTACAAAATGATTGCGAGACACGTTCATAATTGTACACCAGACAAAGAGTTGACACATGATTTAGTGAAACAATATATTGTGACCAGGAAAAAGAAAAAGAATAAAACACAAATAATACATACGATTAATATAGATAATATTCCTTGTTATTGTTGATTTATTGTATGAAAGGCATTTTGCTGTACTTTGTCTATAATATAATAATAATATATACATAACTACTTCTGAATAGAGTTATGTATATTTCTGTGTTTCTTATCGTTTACTGTATCGGGTTGCCTTTTTCTTGCGACAGTAAGTTCTCTTTGGACCTCTGGCCACTTTACAATGTGTTATACGTTTACATTTATTAGGTACAACTCGTTTACCACGACACATCGACTTCTTTCGCATTGCGATATACTGTTTACGGCGAGTTCTTCGGGTATTAGGTGACATTGGCATTTTTTCAATTAAATATATATACTACGGTATACATAAAAATTACAAGAGACAATCTAAAGTTGCAAAAGAAAGAACTAATCTTTTTATAAAAATCCGTGGATTGTCAATATAAAAAATCAAACGTTCTAACACGTTTGATTCACGTATAATTTTCGATTGCAGTTCAAACAAATTATCATATTCTGGTTCAATATTGTGGTCCATTATTATTATTATCTGACTTTTTCATTTCATATGTTTTATTTTTTAATATTTCATATGTGTTACTTTTTAATATTTCATATGTTTTACCTTTTAATACTTTTTCTCCACACGGACCACAATGGTCTTCATTAGACCAATCGACTTTTATATCTATTTTTTTAGGACATTCAGCGAGATGCCATCTTCCTAAAGGCATTGGGAGTTGTTGAAATCGCTTAAACACAATTTGTTGTACTCTCTTTATCGTGTGATAAACCATTATAAATTAATATAATTGTTTTTGAATTTACTATCCTACACTATATAATTATTTTTTATATTTATTTGGTTTTGAAACAACAAACACTAAAAACAAATCGGTATTCTTTGATGCTCAAATTGGGAATTGTTTTATCTTATCTTACAACGCGGTTGGTTTGTTGTTTTTAATCACATTCTGGGTATGCTCAGACATACCCATTTCATTTGCTACAACCCGTTCATCAAAGTTATTTTGCTCACGTACACCAATAAGATTTCCATTTTCGTCCATTGTTTGTGTGAGAGTGTTCCCCGTTGTTTTTGCCAATTCGATATTTGCTTCAATTGCTTTTTTCTTTGCATCAAACACGCGTCGTTCAAACTCATCTTTTGCGATTTTCTCATTTTTGAGTTTTTCGTGATGTAATTGATTGAGTTCTTCTTCCATGAATTCGATTCTTCCAGTTTTATAAGCGTCTGGGTCGATTGGAGTCCATACGAAATTTTTACCAACAAAAATGTCATGGTTTGCATCTCTATCACGGATTTGTTTTGCATAATTCTCAGCTTCTTCTGATGTAGAGAAGTTACCACGGTTAATGAACCCCCGTACAGAAGTTTGGAATTGGTTTGTCTTATTGAATTCTTCAGCTAATTTTGTTTCATTCTTATCCATGAAATGTTTAAGGTCGTCTTCGACATTTAGACGTTTCAAGATATTTTCTTCTTCTTTTACGAACTCAGTCAAATCGTCTACCAAGTTTTCTGCTTTTAGATTGTATTTATATGCAATGAAAAGTAAAAAATCAGAGAAAGTGGACAATGATTTTGTACAGTCCCATTGTCTGACGAATTTTTCAAACATGAAAATGTCTCGTTGTTTAATAATTTTTTCAGGAGATACAAATGAATAACAACCATATTGCTGATTAGATATAACAGGGTCTTCTGATAAAAGGTCGATATATCTAGGATTTAATTTTCCATTCTTGGTCATTTTAGGCGGAAATGATTGGGATTGACGACTCATTATAATTTTGGGTATAATATATTGTACATACTTTTCATTTAAACTCTTTCTTCTGAAAGTTTTTTGTTTATTATATTATATACTTGTTTTTAATAATAATGTCATCATTTGATTTTAACGAATTCATCAAAAGAGCGATAAAATACATTGTTGAGGGTATTATGGTTGCAATTGCTGCATTTGTGATACCTCAGAGAAAGATGAAAGTAGAGGAGGTTGTGATAATTGCCTTGACCGCCGCCGCCACATTTAGTGTACTAGATGTCTTTGTTCCATCCATGGCTGGAAGTGCTAGAGGAGGCGCAGGTTTCGGTATCGGTGCCAATCTGGTCAAGTTCCCTGCGATGGGACTATAAGGATAAATACTTTAGCGCAATAAAGGATAAGTACAAATATTTTACAGTAAATTTAAAATAATGATTTAGTTACTGTAAAAAATTAAACTGTAGGAAAATATTCCCAGTCTAGATACGTACATACGTCTTTCCATATCATATCTTGTTCTAACTGTTTGATTCTATCTTTCATCATAGGTATATATGGTAAATATTGTGTTTGGTTTAACAGTACACACAATTGACATAATATGTAGGTATAATTGAAAAAATTAGTGCGATTCGTTGGGCAAAATAATGCCCATGGTTGTTGAATTTCGATAAACAGTACACACAATGTCTCGTGTAATTCTTCGTCCATGACAGGTGGTTTGATTCCTAATATGGAATTTATGTACTGTATATGCTCAAAATATTTGTTATATCCAAGAGTGGATAATATAGAACGCATTTCTGCATAATTTACTTCTTTTAGTTGCTTTCTTTCTTTCACAATACGGTTTCGTACAGCATCAAATAATTCATCGGGTATTTTTGTGGTTTCTTTTGCTTGGAATTGAGATAATATTTCTTTGAAATGATTAAGACGAATATATGCTGTATAAGATACTTCATTAGGCATTTCTTTATTCAAGGGTTTTTGATTGTCAATAATATTTACTATAAATTTTCCACACACAACATTATTACATATTAAAACACCTTCTTCTTCTAATGGAATTAGTTCCCCTTGATTGCAAATGAGACAATTATGACAACTGAGAACATAATCGTGTAGATTGGGGATTTCTCCATTTACATTTTTCCAATATTCTTGGTACAGTTGTTTTGACTGTTTGTATTTTTCGCTATTAAAATCGGAACTTTCGTCATTTTTGCCTTTGATTTTGAAAAAATGGTTAATCGTACTAGTATCTTTTACATTATATCCTGTAGATGTTTTCTGTTTGTCTTCATAATAATGGAATATATATTTTACATTATCTAATAAATATTTTTTCTTCTTTTGTCTCAAAATACTAATTTCTCTCTTTTTATTTTTTATTTTTTCTTTGATTTCATAATATTCCTCCGTTTTATTTGGTTTTTTGTAAATACAATATTGTAAATCAATTACATCTTTTTCAAGTCCAGGTATAGTAGATTCCTCAATCAATTTAAATATATTCATCATTTCTTGGTGCTTTTCATCTATACTTTGATGATCCTTCTTCTTTCCTGTAGAAATCATTTGACTATCTATTTGAGACATTTTTGGTTGAGTTGAGTTATTAGATACCTTACGGCTTTGTCATATATATGTTATCAACGAAACACTTTAAATTCTTAAAGATACAAAACAAGTATAGTAGTCTACATATAACCGAAATGTACATTTATTATATATATATTTCAGTGGTAGAATGTACTATAGTAGTAATACCCCCATAAATTTAATTCATATTTTACTAGTAAAATGTCTTTATTTTGGTTGAGATGAAAAAATAAAATATTTAGGGATAATATATACAAATAAAAGAAAATGGCTGGTGCATTGATGCAAATTGTCGCCTATGGCGCACAAGATCTTTTCCTTACTGGAACCCCCGAGATTACTTACTGGAAGGTGTCTTATCGCAGACACACCAACTTTGCTATGGAAAGTATTGAACAGACTTTTCAAGGACAGGCGGATTTCGGGCGCCGTGTCAGTGCAGTTCTTTCCAGAAACGGTGACCTTGCTTATCGCACCTACCTTCAAGTAACTCTTCCTGAGATCTCTAGTCCTATGGCCCCCTACGCGCGTTGGTTGGACTATCCTGGAGAGCAGTTGATTTCTATTGTTGAGATCGAGATTGGAGGTCAGAGAATCGACCGTCAATATGGTGACTGGATGCATATCTGGAATCAGCTTACTATGAGTGCTGAGCAGCAAAAGGGATACTGGAAGATGATTGGCCACACCACTCAGCTTACTTATATCACTGATCCTTCATTCGAGGAGGTTGCAGGTCCTTGTGCTTCAAACGGTGGACCTGCGCAGGTATGTGCCCCTCGTAAATCACTTCCCGAGACGACTCTTTACATTCCTCTTCAATTTTGGTTTTGCAAGAACCCTGGGCTTGCTCTTCCTTTGATTGCACTTCAGTACCATGAGGTC
>Ga0115007_10001037_pt1 | contig 18132 bp, 10 predicted proteins | sample ArcOceMetagenome_2_FD_87166 | JGI IMG/M metagenome (GOLD analysis project Ga0115007, IMG submission 87166) | Marine eukaryotic phytoplankton communities from Arctic Ocean - Arctic Ocean ARC135M Metagenome | ecosystem: Environmental > Aquatic > Marine > Oceanic | place: Arctic Ocean | collected... | reverse complement strand
CCTGCCTTTTTAAAACATCAAGGAAATGGACTGTTAACCTACGGATACGATTTGGTAGACCTAGATAATGAGCTAACTAATTCGGATAATCACGGCACCTCTTGTGCTTCCTGTTTCGGATCATACGACAAGGGGAAATATGTTGGCTCTGCTCCTAAGGCACACGTAACTCTTTTTAGAACAGAAAATGGCCCTACTGAATATCCTGTTGAAGAATTGAATTGGTGCAAAGCCGCTGAGATAGCAGATAGTCTAGGCGTAGATATGATTACTTCATCCCTGGGTTATAATAGGTACGATGACACCACATTGAGCTATTCGCACAATGACCTCAATGGCAAAACAAGCTACATTAGCTTTGCTGCTAAAACAGCAACTGAAAAAGGAATACTAGTAATAAATAGTGCGGGCAACGAGGGAGATAATAAATGGCGAAAAATAGGTACTCCAGCAGATGCTGCAGAAGTAATAGCAGTAGGAGCTGTAAGTCTTAAAAATAAGCCTGGAAAATTCACTAGCCAAGGCTACAATGCCGATGGCGTGGTGAAGCCAGACATAGCAGCTTGCGGTGTCTTAGCCTGGGTCGCTAGTCCTAGCGGAAGCTACTATCAAGGATACGGAACAAGCTATGCTACCCCTATAGCTGCAGGAGGTGTGGCGTGTCTTTTACAAGCTTACCCCGAATTGAATCCACAGCAAATAAGAAAATTAATAAAAGCTACTGCAATGGACGCTGAATCTCCAGACTCCATACGCGGATATGGTGTAGCTCAGTTTGACTTAGCATACGAGCTAGGTCAAGTGCAAAAACTTTCAATTTTATCTGCTAAAATTTTGAGAATGGATAGTAATCAAGCCATTATCTTCAATCCTAACAAGGCGAAAATTAGCTACTCGGTGTATTACACTAAAAAATTCCTTGGAGTTCTCAACATTAAAAAGAAACTAGATAGTGGCAAAAAAGACGCTAACACCGTCGTGAATAGAATAAAATTCGATAATTCTAAGCTAGATTGTACAAAAACATATACAATCCAAGTAACCCTAAAAAGCAATGTGGGCAATGAGGTTCTTAAGGTCAACGACTTATCTCTCTGCTTCCATTAAGTTTGTGCATCTTCTCTAAGATAAATAAGGTTTAGTTAATTAGTTAGAAGGAGTATCGCACGATGCTCCTTCTTTTAATTTATGGCTTTCTAGTTATCTGATTTTATGATAGAAAATCGGTCAGAACCTTTTGTGTAAAATATTTCTAAGATATACTGACCCGATGCTAGTAGAGGAGAAATATCTAGCTCCATCATTTTAGCAACCTCTTGAGTGTAAACCACTTTACCAGCTAGATCTATAAATCGTATAGCTGTAACTGGCTGAATAGCTTTTATACGAAGCTGTGTAGTGAACGGATTAGGATACACCTCGGCTTGCAAAGAGCTAAAGTCTGAAACGCCAAGTCCTACAATAAACTGAAAGTCAACAAATAAATCATTATTACCGTTAATTTGATCTTGAGGAAACTGGATAGTAAAACGAGCCAAAGCACTATCTAGCTTGTCGTGAGTAAGTGTGCTATCAAAGCTCACAACAAGCTCACCATTTGCCGGTATAGTTACTCTCCTGCTTTGATTAAAAATTACCTCACCGCTTTGCAGGATTACTATGCAAGATACATCTATATTGGTAATCTCCTCGCTCCCATTATTTTTCGCCTTTACTTCAGGCTTATACATCTTTTTATAGTAGAGTTTTTGATTCTCAGTAGGCAGATTGGAGCTTACTATAGCGGCATCCTTTCTTAGCAGTACTATGAAATTAGTAGTTAATATATTATTAGTAGCATTATTATCTGCAGATATCACCGTACTCGTCATAGAATAAACTCCTTTAGTTTGGGTAGCAAAAACCAAGTCTGAGACCAAAATAACACCAGTATTAGGTGGCAGTGTCACCATTTTCAAAGTATCCCTAAAAACAACCGTACTGCTAGCATTCTCTATCTCTACGAGCACCTCTACTTCTTGTATAGTATCTACACCTAAATTTACAAGCTGAACACTTGGACTTACTGCTTCATCTATTTCTACAGTATCATTAGCTACTGGTGCTAACTGCTTTATAAGCGATATGTCTTTAGAGTAGCGGACTATATAGGTCGTATTTAATGTGTCATTGTCTGATGGTTCGTCTTCTGAGGTCCAATCATTTACTACTTGTATATAGTAATCTCCTAGCACATCATAGCTAAGCAACTTAAAGTCAACAGTATCCGCAGTATAATTCCCCAAGTTAAGCGATAGGCTATCTGTGTATACTACTGCTCCAGTATTATCTTCTATAAAAATGCTTATTGGGGCTGACACCAAGGCATTTGCTCCATTATTTCTAACGATAAGCTGCGGACTCGTGGCAGCAGTACCCAGTATCTTCGTATTACTTGGCTCTAAGATTGATATTAGTTTTATATCGTTTCCGGTAACTACACTGTATTGAGTACGCATAGTGTCATTAGCTCTTATCTGATCGTCTGCTATGTAGGCAATAGCCTCAAAACTATAGTTACCCAAAGAGTCCAGAACTAAGTCCTTAAAAATAGCTTGCCCAATGGTAAAAACTCTCGTGGCATGTAAAGCAGTATCTCTATAGATTATTTCCCCAGCTTCACCAGTTACAGATACATAAAAGTAAGTAGAATCTTGATTCCTTCTACCATCATTTCTATAAGTTATAAAAGGCTCCACAGTAACTCCTTTGATATACTTAAAATCATCCTTAGGTTTGGAGATACTCAACATCATAATATCGTCTATTTTTCTACTACAGATACGCACACGTGCTGTGTCATTTATAGGAAATGAGTCTCTAGCTAGTAAGGTATAGGTCCTATACGTAAAACAACCTTCCTGAGTCAGAAATATAGTATCGAAAGAATGAATTGTGCTGAGATTTTTTGCAAGAGAAATAAATGTCTCTTGGTAATTAATCACATTACCAAATGAATTCAATAGCTCGCCTACTACTTTAAAGTTGTTTTGTGTAATCTCACCATAGTTAATCACTCGAACTGTGGGTGCAAAGCCTTCTCTATTAAGATCAAATGTGTCATTTTCCTGAGGAGAAAAAATTCTATCTACCGCCACATCGTGGTCTTTTATAAGGAAGAACTCTACCGACTTTGTATTGTTATCTTTTACACTATCCGTATTTAAGTCTACGGAAGCTTCTGCGGTAAACTGCCCTAGATTAAATTTGCTAAATTTCCCAAAATTAACAAGAAGAGTATCATCACTTAGTAAACTTACGACCTTACTGTATGACGCTACTACTTGATTAAACTTGTTTTTAATATCCATATTAACCAAGAAGGATGCTTGATTCTGATAGCCAAAATTGATTATGGAGGCGGCAATATCTATTGAGTCATTGGCATTATATTGAATCGACTGGTCTGCGAAAGGGGAAATGATATTCAGAACCGCTAAATCATTGGCTACTTGCAGTCTAGGCTGCACATTAAAGTTAAAATCAAATCCTGGTGAAAATGCTACCCAATTTGTATCCTGTGCAGGAGATGCAAAGTAAAATGTGCTCGGTCTTATAGGCGATTCTTCTTGAAAACTAAAAGCTACGTTGTTTCCAGATGTTTGTCTTATTCCAATATAAAATCCACCTGAAACTTGCACTCTTGGTAACACTGGCATTATAAAAGTTCCTCCTACGGATATGGCAGTATCAGAAACGAAAAGCTCAGTTCCTGGGAGGCCATTGGTTCCATTATCATCCCACATGGCAAGTTGAAATGACCTCCCTCCAAGATTGAAATCTACCTTTATCTGATTGAGGTACTTAATCCCATTTACATAGAACTTTGCTACAAAATCACCCGTAGAACCGTTAAACCCTACCCCACCACTACTTCCTGTAAATGGGTCAGAATGAGAAAATACATTGTAACTTACTGTTCTATCCTTAGTTAATTCATTATTAGTCAATACACTATCTGCACCTAGCGTTACTTTGATTGATTCTGTACCTAAATTTGTTGGTTGGTAACTGGCGAAGTAGACAAACGCCTTTTGATAGGGAGCTATACTAGATATCACTGTAGAATCTGTAAAGCTATTTACTCCCGATACTTCCAAATATACTTTCCTATTGAAGACCGTATCGCTACCTACATTAGTAAACAAAGCTTTGACCGAATCTGCTCTATTCATAAGAGCAGGTAAAGTGCCGAGTGCATATAATTTTTCAAGTTCTAAATCGTCGGAATTCTCACTAATATAGATACGTAATGTAGGTTTTATAACTGACGACGAAATTGTTATACTGTCCAAGCCAGAGGTACTGGAACCGAAAATATATTTGCTCTCATTCGCAGAGAAAAAGGATGGAATAGTAAAGCTATTTTCTACGTACCAATTCATTCTTTCTACTTGATTGGTAGACTGTGTATATTCTATTAGCATCTCCAGATTAATAGCCATACCAGTGGTATCCCAAGCAAATTTATCTATTTGATTAAAAATAAAAACTGCGTCTCCTGGCTTATCTCCAACTATATCTTTTATATCTCCTTGAAAAACCAATGTCATATCGTTTCTAGTTTCCGCTAGCCAATTAAGAGCAGTTGCTCCAAAATCTGCTTGAGATGTAGATTTTAGGTAAATTTTTACATTGCAACTGCCTTGTAATGAGTCGAATGCTCTATGCTTAAATACTAGTGCAGTTAGGCTATCTCCGTCTGCTAAATCTCCCAAAGAAGCCGCAGGATAAATATGAGCAAACCTGCTATAAAACGCCGGCAATGTATCCGTGGTAACAGGGCCAAAATTACCATTAGCAAATCCACCATCGCCTATTTGAACATATTGAGCAGTTGCATTGGGTAGTAAAAAAACTATAGGCAGGAAGAATAGAAATATTTTTTTAAGCATATCGTTGTCATCAAATTTAGTAAAATCAGATGTTTATCCATTCGTTTAAATGATTTAGGCCTAATTATCCCCCTTAATATGACACTATCTAAATATATGATGATAGCCTGCGTGTGTATAGCCTTGCAATCTTGCGATCAAAAAAAAGGAATTAAGATAGGCTGACATTATACTATCTAAGGAACAGCAAGAAATAAGAGTGGTTATTCGACATTAAAAAAGGGTCATTCGCTAAGCGAATGACCCTTTTTTCTTTTATTATTAAGCTATTATCTAGCTAGTGTCATTTCATCTACAATGTGCTTAGCACCTGCTAGCTTATCTATACACCAAAGTACATAGCGTATATCTACAGAGATAGTACGTTGCAGCTCTGGCTCAAAAGCAATATCGCCACTCATAGCTTCCCAGTTACCGTCAAAAGCCAAACCGATAAGCTCTCCATTACCATTGATTACAGGGCTACCAGAGTTACCTCCTGTTATGTCATTATTACTTAAGAAACATACTCTTAAGTCTTCTCCTTCTTTAGCATAGTCACCGTAGTCGCGAGCCATTGCTTTTTCTAGATACCCGTCTGGCAAATCAAACTCGTGATCACCTGGCTGGTACTTTTCTAAAACCCCTGCCATAGTAGTATAGTGCTTATATTTCACTGCATCTGCAGGTGAATAGTCTAACACTTGACCATAACTGAAACGCATACTGCTGTTTGCATTTGGAGCAAAAGCTTTGTTTGGATACATCTCAAAAAGAGCTGCTTTATATAGTCTATCTGCTTTATCTCTTTTTTCACCAGCCTCTCCAAACATTGCTTGAATCTCGCCTAGGTAATAATCCAGCATTATCCCAGAAAACTTTACTCCGCAGTCTTTCTTTAGCTTCTTAGCAGTCGGTTTATTTAAGAATGCTTCTGCTTTTAACTTATCTACCAAAAGTGAGTTTTCAAAAATTTCATTGGCCATTTTCCTTGTATTTCCTTTGAACTTAGCTAGCATCTTATTGAAATCCACAGGACGTAAATTCGCAGGAATATCATTCACATAAAAATTAAGCATAGCCTCAGTTACATCTCTGTCTATGGGCTTATAGTAGTCCTTGAAATTAGCATCCGTACTCGCCTTTAAGCTAGCTATAGTTCCGTCGATCTGTTCTTGGAACTTCGCTTTTTTCTCTTTGTCTTTTTGCTCATACATAGCCTCGTATAGAACCTGTAGTCTGCTATAGCCAAAACCATACTTGGTAAACTCTATACCGTATATAGCTTCCATCCAATAAGTCTTTGCAAGTATCTTCTCATCATACACCTTATAGGCTTCTTGGTACATTTTTATCACATTGCCATACTTGGCCTTGCGAGCTGCATCACCGCTATTTACCCATCTAGTAAATTCCTCTTCTTCAGCTCTTTTCTTTCCTTCTATATCTAGTCTTTTCAAGCCTCTAGTTTGCCCCATAAAGTATTTCCAATAGTTGGCTACTTGTGCGTGCTTAGAAGAGTACATCAAATCAACAGCCTCATCTTGTACTTGGTATTTCTCATATGCATCTAATTTAGCTCTTCTTATTTTCACACGAGCTGGTTGGTCTAGATCTGTAGCATTTTTTACTCCATAAGAAGAAAGATATCTATCTGTAGATCCTGGAAAACCCCAGATCATAGCAAAATCTCCTTGCTCTACACCTTTCATACTTACTGGTAAGTGATGCTTAGGAGTATAAGGTATATTATCCTCAGAAAATTCTTTGGTTGCTTTGTTGTCTTTGCTTGCATAAACTCTGAACATAGAGAAATCTCCTGTATGACGGGGCCACATCCAATTATCTGTGTCGCCACCATATTTACCTACACTCTCTGGAGGAGTACCTACTAGCCTTACATCTCCAAATGTTTCGTACACATACGCAAAGTATCTATTACCACTAAACATTTCTTTGATGTCTACATCATAAGCTTCATCATTAGAAAAATCTTTTTTCAGTGCAGAAGAATGCTCACCTATTAAGGTTTTTCTCATTACATCATTCGTATTATCATCTATTCCTTCTAGCACATCATCGGTGATGTCTACTATCTTTACTAAAAAAGAAACGCTGAAACCTGCTGATTTCTCATCTGCTTTAGTTTTAGCCCAAAAACCATTCTTTAGGTGATTGGCAGCGGTAGTACTTAGTGACTGGATAGCATCGTACCCACAGTGGTGATTAGTAAGTATAAGACCTTGATTACTGATAATCTCACCTGTACAAAAACCTCTACCTAGTCTTACTATGGCATCTTTCATACTGCTATTATTAACACTATAAATCTGCTCAGGAGTAAGTGTAAGACCGAGTCTCTGCATCTCTGAATAGTTATCTGTAAGCAATGCAGGAATCCACATTCCCTCATCTGCTTTGGCCAAAAAGCTACTAAAGACCGTAGCTAAACCTAAAATTAACGTGTAAATTTTTTTCATTTTTGTTTTAATGTGCCACAAATCTCTAATTTTTGACAAATTATCCTACTCTAATCTGATAAAAACACAGTCTAAATAGACGCCCGCTAAGGGATAATAGGATAAAGGAAGATATCCTTGTAGTTCTGCCAGGTCATTTGCTCGTAGTGTAAAATGCCTTTTCTGTATTGATACTGCTGCAAAATAGTATTAAAAATGAAGAGACAAGCTATGGTAACTACGACCTTGAGCCAGTGTCCTTTTAACTTATTTAGAAAAATAGCTAGCGGTATACTAAAGAACAAAAGATACTCGATAAAAACCCGTGTACCCCACGTACCGCCGTACCACCACATATGCCAGCTAGAGAATATATAGGTTATGAATAAGAAAGCACCTAGCCACCATAGCGGCTGAAACTTATTGACCTTATACCAAGTCCTCAAACCAAAGATACTAAAGATAAATAGAGGTGCGTACACAAAGAATCCTTTGCGAATACTAAAGAGAAAATCTAAGATATGCGGTTGCATAAAGAAGAACTTTTCGTGGCTGTAGGCGTAGATATACCATTGGTCTATCTGTGCTTTGTACATGATAAGCTGCAGAGACACTTCAGCAAAAAATGCAAGCAGCGATGGCACGAGAACTCTTGTCTTAAAAATATGTTTCTTACAGAAAGTGACAAATGCCTTAAATGAAACAAAAAACATTGGCAAGAATAAGATTACCAATACATTGACAGGACGTATGAGTGTTACAAATCCCAGTAAAAAGCCTATTAATAATGCCAATCGGGTGCTAGGTTTTGACTTAAATACCAAGACAAAATAAATGAGCATAGCTATGATGCCTGCCGAATAAGGGTGAGAGAGTGACGACTCCCAGCAGGTATAGTAAAACCAGTTACTCCCAAAATATGCTCCTAGAATTACCAAAACTTTAACCCAATGCTTTATTCCATAGATATCCAGAATTTTTCCAAAGAAAATAAGTGCCAGCATAGAATAGAAAATAGCTGCTAACACTATGGCTCCGTGGTATATAGCTGTATATCCATCTGCATCCCACCCCATCCACTTACTGATACCGTGAGCTCCAAAAAAGAAGGGTGAATAAGCTATAGATGTGCCCAAGTAGTACTTGGTATATACTCGCTCCTGGTCTAGCTTATACCTGTAGTCGGTATACATAGTTTCAGGATGTTTTTGCTTTTCTATAGTCTGGTTAAAACCAAAAGATAAATCATCATAAATAAACAAGGCCGGTAAGTATGCGTAGTATCCCTTACCATCTGACACTATGGTATTGTGCTTTTGCACGGGGTCCATAAACTTGTAAACTATGGCAAAAGTGAGAGAAACCCCAAACGCCAAAAAGACCCAGAAATAGAAGTTGAGTGCTAGTCGTTTTAAGTTGCTTATGATACGCATCTGGTTGCGACAATATTCGGGGTATTAAATGGTAATACAAAAGACTAAATTTAGACTTTTACTTCCTTACATTTGCCGCAATGTATTACAACGACATACTAGAAACCATAGGAAACACTCCTCTTGTAAAACTAAATAAGACCGTAGAAAGCCTCCCTTGCTTAGTACTGGCTAAGGTAGAAACTACCAACCCTGGCAACTCGGTAAAAGACCGTATGGCCCTTAAAATGGTCCTAGATGCTGAAGCAGATGGCAGACTAAAACCAGGAGGAACTATAGTAGAAGGCACAAGTGGTAATACAGGTATGGGACTAGCGATAGTCGGAGTAATAAAAGGATATAAATGCATATTCGTAACTACGGATAAGCAGAGTAAAGAGAAGGTAGATGCCCTAAAGGCAGTAGGTGCAGAGGTAATCGTATGTCCTACAGACGTAGACCCTAAAGATGCTCGCTCTTACTACTCTGTATCTAAAAGACTAGGTGATGAAATACCTAATGCGTGGTACGTAAACCAATATGATAATCCAAGTAATGCTGTAGCCCACTATGAAAGCACCGGACCAGAGATCTGGGAACAGACAGAAGGTAAAGTAACACACTTCGTAGTAGGTGTAGGTACAGGAGGCACTATAAGTGGTGTAGGCCGATACTTAAAAGAAAAAAATCCAGACATTCAGTGCTGGGGAATAGATACCTACGGATCTATCTTCAAAAAAATGCACGAAACGGGCGAGTTTGATGAGAAAGAAATCTATCCGTATATCACAGAAGGAATAGGTGAAGATATTTTGCCTGAGAATGTCAATTTTGAGATGATAGATCACTTCGAAAAAGTGACTGACAAAGACGGACTGCTATGGCAAAGAAAAATAGCTAGAGAAGAAGGAATACTCGTAGGAAATAGTGCAGGAAGTGCCGTAAAAGGAATCCTACAATGTGCTCATATGCTCAAGCCTACGGATGTAGTAGTAGTACTATTCCACGATCACGCTACTCGCTATATGGGTAAGGCTTTTAATGATGAATGGATGAAAGAACGCGGATTTTTAGACGCAACTCCTAAGACTGCTGAAGATATGATCTCTGCACACAGACACTTGCCTATGCTTACTGTGCACGATACAGATCACGTGAAAGCTGCCTTTGACTTGATGGAGAAACATGGCATCTCTCAATTACCTATAATGAGTGTTGATGGAGAATATGTAGGATCTGTAAGTGACAACCACTTGCTATCACAGTTACTCAAAAACCCAAGTCTAGCAGACAGTAAGATAAGCGAAGTAATGCAAGCAAGCTTTCCTATGATAGCCGCCAGCACGACTATAGAGCACATTTCAGGGCTAATCAATAAAGACAACCCTGCGGTACTCGTAAAAGAACTCAGCGGTACGGTTCATATTTTAACCAAGTATGATTTGATTGGGGCTTTGTGTGGTTAGGTGAAAAGCTTAGAATAATAAGCACCTAAATATAATTTCTCTCCTCTATTCGACGTCATCACTCACCTCTGTCTGCCAAAGAAAAGTGGAATGGAGGCCGAATATTCCGCCAAAGGACAACAGAAATAATTATAGCTGCTCAGCTATAATTATTCCAATTCTCTCACCCATTGTTAAAGCCATCATGTGAGAACCTTCTTCTACAATTAAAGTAACCTTCACATTTTTTATAGGAATAGTGTTGTCCTTGTCTCCGTGTATATGGATTATGTTGGGGTTGTAGGTTTCTCGTTGCCAGTTGATTATCATATCTACAGCTTGCTTCATATAGATTTTATCTTTGCTTTTCAGCATCCGCTTAAAGATGGCTTTTTCTTTGTTTCTGTCGGGCTCTACTATAGGCTGTAGTAGCAGTGCTCCTCCCCTATACCAGCTGGCAGGTATAGCTCGGTTTAGTCGTACTTTCTGTTGAAATCGATACTTAGCCGGCAGTTCTGCGGCACACTTGGCACTACTTATTAGTATGACTTTCTCGGGATTTAGTAGATCTGCTAGCTCTGTACATATCATCCCTCCGAGAGAAACTCCTATGAGACTATATTTTTCTGTGGTATCTATCTGGCTTACAAATCGTCTAGCATACTCGGGCAGCATTTCTCTTTTATTAGGAGTTGGCAGCGTCATAAACTTTAACTCAAGTGAATCTGGGAAATTCATTTTACTGAATATAGCAGAATCAGATCCTTGCCCAGGGAAAAGATAGAGTGTATGTTGGGCTTTGGCAGCCATCAACACAAAAGAAATGAAAAAAAGTAAATATAATCGCATCCGATGGATGTAGTACGTGTGGTAATGGATATTGTTACGGAAAAAGCCCTCCGCATAGCGAAAGGCTTTAATATCAAATTTTAAAAATTACAACGAATCTACGTTGTTTAAATCAGCGAATGCTTTCTCTAAACGAGTGTTATACGTCACTTCACCTTCTCTCATCCACTTACGTGGATCGTAGTATTTCTTGTTTGGAATATCGTCTCCATCAGGATTACCTATTTGAGTACTTACATAGTCTTTCTTAGCGAGCATATAGTCTCTTACTCCTTCTGTGAATGCATACTGTGTATCCGTATCTATGTTCATTTTGATAACACCATACGAGATTCCTTCTTTGATTTCTGCAGGTGTAGAACCTGATCCACCATGAAATACGAAATCTACTGGGTTACTTCCTGTATTGAATTTCTCTTGTACGTGGTCTTGAGAGTTTTTTAGAATTACTGGAGTTAGCTTTACATTTCCTGGCTTATATACACCGTGTACATTACCAAAAGCCGCCGCTATCGTAAATCTTGGGCTTATTTTCATAAGCTCTTCGTACGCATACGCTACTTCGCTAGGCTGAGTATATAGTTTAGAGCTATCTACATCCGTATTATCTACTCCATCTTCTTCTCCACCCGTAATGCCTAACTCTATCTCTAGAGTCATACCCATTTTGCTCATACGCTCTAGGTATTTCTTACAGATTTCTATATTCTCTTCTATAGGCTCTTCTGATAAATCTATCATGTGCGAGCTATAGAGTGGCTTTCCTGTTTCTGCGAAGTGCTTCTCACTAGCATCTAATAAACCGTCTATCCAAGGAAGTAGTTTTTTAGCTGCGTGATCTGTATGCAATATCACTGTAGCACCATAAGCTACAGCTAGCTCATGTACATACTTAGCTCCTGCTACACCACCTGCTATTGCAGATTTTTCATTCTTATTACTTAGTCCTTTTCCTGCAAAGAACTGTGCTCCTCCGTTACTAAATTGGATAATAACTGGAGAGTTCAGCTTCGCTGCTGTTTCTAAAGCTCCGTTTACCGTGCTACTAGTGGTTACGTTTACAGCTGGCATAGCATAGCTATTTTCTTTTGCATGTCTGAAAATTGCTTGTACTTCGTCTCCTGTAGCTACCCCAGGTTGTATGTTATGGCTCATAATTGGTTTTTTTTATAAGTGAGCAAATTTATGATTTTTTTGCTAGGAACACCTTCCTACTCAAATGTCTGTAAATCTACCAACTTCTTGTAGATTCCTCCTTTGTCCATCAGTTCTGCATGTGATCCTTGCTCGGCTATTTGTCCTTTGTCTAGGACCACTATTTTATCTGCATTTTGAATAGTACTGAGTCTATGTGCTATCACAATACTTGTACGGTTTTGCATGACTTTTTCTAAGGCATCTTGCACCATTTTTTCGCTTTCGGTATCTAAGGCACTAGTAGCTTCGTCTAGTATCAGTATCGGTGGCTCTTTGGCTATAGCACGAGCTATACTCATCCGCTGGCGTTGGCCTCCACTCAGGTTCATTCCTTTTTCACCCAAGTTAGTATTGTAACTATCTGGCAGTTCACGCACAAACTCATGTGCATTTGCCACCTTGGCTGCATTAATCAGCTGATCGCCACTCAGATAGAAGTCGCCCATTTTTATATTGTTGGCAGCTGTATCGTTGAAGAGTATTGCATCTTGTGTTACTATACCCATCATACTACGAAGTGAGTTCAGCTCTATACTTTTGATGTCTTGTCCGTCTATAGTGATACTCCCGTTATTCAACTCATGGAAACGTGGTATCAAATCTGCCAGTGTTGATTTTCCTCCACCACTAGATCCTACTAGAGCGACAGTCTCCCCTTTATTGATAGTAAGATTTATATCCTTCAGCACCAAAGGACCATCACCATAAGAGAAATTTACATTGCTTAGTTTTATCTCCTTGCTAAATACTGGAGCAGGAAGTCCATTTTTATCCTTTTCTACCTCTGCTGCCAGTACATCATTGATTCTGTCTAGAGATGCAGCACCTTTCTTTAGTCTAAAAAATGCTTCTGAGATAGCCTTAGCAGGTGGAATCAATTGTGAGAATACTGCGATATACCCTATCAAAAACTCTCCAGTAAGAGCCGAATCTGCATTAAGGATGAGTGATCCACTATAAATCAGAATACTACTCATGACGATACTTGCCATAAACTCACTAAGAGGAGATGCTAAAAACTCTTTACGATTAAGCTTCACCATCAGTCTGAAGTGTTCATCATTCAACGTCTTAAAACGTTCTTCTTTATCTTTAGTAGCACTAAATGCTTTTATAATTTTGATACCATGCAGACTCTCTTCTAAGTGAGAAAGCACCTCTCCCATTTTTTCTTGCCCTAGCTGTGCAGCGTGCTTTAGCTTCTTGCCTACTCTGCTGATCAAATAACCACTTATGGGAAGGACTACTACCACAAATAGGGTCAACTGGTAACTGATAAAAAATAAAGTCACCAACGGAATAAGTATGGCTACAGGATGCTTAAAGTATAACTCTATGACTCCAAGTAGACTCCATTCTACTTCTTTTACATCATTGGTAAATCTGCTGATGGTATCCCCTCGTTTCTCTTTATTGAAATAGCTAAGTGGCAGTCTGAGAATATGATTATATAAGGTCTCTCTGATGTCTCTCACCACTGCACTTCGCACATATGCGAGATTATAAAATGAAAAATACAGGAAGATATTCTTCAGAAAGAAAGCGATAATAATACCAACGGAAAAATAGAGTAAAGCATTGTACTTACCCCATTCTAGTATCTTTAGGCTCATCTCGTAGTCTAAAAACTTGAGAAAATCAGAAGGACTTGTGCTGAATACGGCAGGAATTAAAACTGCGTCGTCATCCTTAAAGATTACTTTCAGAAACGGTATTACCATCCCGATACTTACCACATTAAATATGGAGGTAAGTACATTGAACCCAAAAAACTGAGAGAGTTGAGACTTGTAGCCTGTAGCTAGTTTAAATATGTCCTTAAACTTAATCAAGGTCGCGAAGATAATCGCTCACTTCTTTTCTTACGGAAAAAAGAAATCTCCTGCGATAATACCCGCAGAAAACTCGTCGAGTAAAGCTCCTTCTCGGGAATATCTGTAAATAGTACTCTTAGAGACAAAGTCTTTCACATCGGAAACATACACATCTCCACTTGCAGGATTTACCGCTATGGTATAAAACTCTGCATCTGGCACCTGCACCCAACTCTGTGGGGCATTATCTTCGTCTGGTCTAAACCTCCATATTCTATCTGACAAAAAATAAATAGAGTGGCTTTCTTTATCATACGCTAAAGAGGTAGGCACTCCTTTTATATCAAATGATCTAGAAGTAATATCGCCACCCTCTATTCTCACAGATGTAAGTTTAGCAGATTCATTTTTACTCTCATCTCCCTTACATAGTACCCAGATTACTCCATTTTTATCGCGGATGATACTCTCTGGCTTCTCCCCTACTACTATGCTATCCTTGAATTGATCTGACGTTATATCTAAGCTAAAAATCTTATTGGTAGCCGGAGCAGTATACCAAAATAAGTCGCCTGCTATTACTCCTTTTTCTGCCCAGTGATTAGTTGGAAGCACCGCAGTAGAAGTGTTAGAAGCTAAATCCATTAGGTATATTTTGTTGGCATATAGGTCAGTCATATAGCCCGTGTACTTATCTATCTGATAAAAATAGCGTGGAGATATAAAATCATCTACTACATCTATTTTCTTAAAACCAGTATCGGCAACTACAAGACGTCCAGAGTTGTTAATGACCAAGTAAAATTTATCTTCTACTTTAGCTATACTCTGAAATACATTGCCCACCGACTCTCCATTTACTCTTTTATAGACTTCATTGTCTATCGTTTCAGAACCTTCGTAATATACTGACAGGGTCCCCTCTCCCCAGCCAAAATTTCCTTGGTTGGCGATTAGAACTTTAGCTCCTGTGAAAGTATCAGGCAAGTCTTCTTCATCTGGTTTGCAGCCGTTCCATACGAAAGCAATAAGACCAAGAATGATTAGTAAACGGTAATTTTTTGAACCCATAGTTGATTGTCTTTTTTCACGGTAATAATATAGATTCCCGTGGTGGGCAATGTAGGCAGCTCTGAGTCGAACCTATTTAATACACGACCATTTATATCTCGGCAACTTAATTCACTTCCCTCCCATTCAGGTTTTAGCTGTGCTCGCTCTCCCATTCTCAAGGTATTAGACACTAAAGGATTAGCCTTATTATAGGCTGTCTGAGAAAGCACCGAAAGCATAGCTCCATTTACCACGGCCACGGCATCTAGGTCAAAGCCACTACTGGCAAATGGAGTAGGCCAAGGATCATTAATTATTCTACCTTTACTATCTCTAGTACCGAAGCTATCATTTACGCTGCCTATCACATCTACTATTCTAATGTAATTTATTTGATCCAATCCTATTTCTTCTAAGTCAAACAAAGTACCATAAGGTGCTTGATGCTTGCCAGCAAGATTCTTTAGTTTCTCTGGCTCCGTATAGCCAAAGTTGTCCGTTTGGTAGCTCGTATCACTCAAGCTTTCACTGGGGAAACGAACGAAGTCTGTCCCGTTATCACTTACTTCTACGTGAGCTAGTTCCAGGTAATACGAGAAGCCAACTCTGAAACCATTTTCGAATACGGCAAAGTCATACCCTTCACTATTGATAATAGGTTCATCAAAACCTAGTGTAACCACTCCACTATCTCCAAGACTAAGCACATTGCCGTCAAAAGGGCCGATAGCACCACTACTATCTCCTAGTGTCGCTAGACTATTATTAGACTGATTTATTTGTAGCTTACCTCGCTGTATCACAGCACTAGTAGCCCAAGCTGTGATACTTGAGTTATCCTTATCTATGGACTTACTACCAAGCTCTCCACCTGCTCCATCAAACTGAGCAGAACAGGTAAGAGTGGTAAATATGATTGCTATTGCAATAAATCTCATTGTTTTACAAATCGTTTAGTAGCCGTCCCTTTAGAGGTAGTCACTACTGCAAAGTAAATTCCTGGTGTGAGTTCTCTGGTACTCACCGTTACATTTTTAGATTGCACTTGATTTTGGCCACTTTCTAAAACACGTCCGTCTAAGCTTATTATCTGTACATTCTCTATTAGGTTTTCAGCTTGTAGATTTAGTTTGTCCAATGTCGGATTTGGATAGGCTAGTACTTGGATAGCTTTATTGCTTTTGGCAATAGAACCAGTCATATCAAAATCAGTACTTAAACAGAAATACGCTGGCGTATTCATTCCAAACATTCCAACATCACTACTTTCTAAGGTGAACACTATTTTGTTAAAGAATAAATCCTTTTGGTCAAATGTCTTAATATCTAACCAATCTTTTAAAATGTAATCTTGACTATTATCTTCAAATCTAAAATCTGCAAGGTATACAGTATCTACTTTTAATACATTATCAGTAGCGTCTATATAGTTCACTAATATTCTAAAGTAATCGGGATCATTACCATCCGTACCGCCAAACTTCTTACTAAAACCACTTCCTTGCTCCATATCTAAAGCCGCATACGTAGAGTTTGTGATACTAATGCTCATAGGATATGGACCTACGACTAGCTTTTTGAAAAGTAAATTTTCTCGGTCTTCTAAATAGGGAGAACGAATCTCTGTACGCTGACCACCAGCTACATAGAAGCTTGCCTTCTCTGTATTTATACAGCCAAACTGATTTCCATAACCAGGAGTTGTATTATCTAGCTTGCTGCTCAGTGACCATCCACTCCAGCTATTCCAATCCGGATTAAAACTATTATTGAAAAATAAGTATCCTGCACTTATTCCTCCTGCATCATCAGATCCATTATAAAAAGTATCCTTACCTATATTTACAAAAGGATTAGAAGCTTCAATAAAACTTATTGCATTAAAATCGTCCATACAAAGATAAGCAGGAGTATTCAACCCAAAAGACCCTATATCACTGCCTTCATATCTGAACGAAATACTATCGATTTCTATGTCGCTTGATAAATTATTATTGAAATCTACGTATCTCCAGTCTTTTAATATGTAGTCTTTACTATTGTCTGCAAAACGATAATCTGCCAAATAGAAGATAGTACTATCTACGAACTCATCTGCTAAGTATGAGCTGATGACTACACGAAAAAAGTCTTCATCGTTGCCATCAGTACCACCAAACTTCTTACTAAAACTACTTCCCTGCTCCATATCGCGAGCAGCATATGTAGAGTTAGTAAAGTATGCTCCAGAAATCGTTTGAGTTTCATCTAATTTAATGTAAGCTCCATTGCCTGTGCTTAACATATAGTTGCGAGTTCCACTTACTCCACTGCCTGTTATAGCACTGTACTGATTGGTAAAACCTGCGGTAACCGTATCCTTCATATTGCTGAGAGCCCAACCAGAGAATCCTCCCCAAGAGAAGTACGTGTTGTTCCAAAACCTGCCGTAATGATTAAACCCGAGGCTAGAGTCTGCACCATTATTGAAGGTATCTGCTTTAGCAAGAGGCAAATTATCGAATGTAGAGTAAACTCGCTGATGGTCTATCTGTGCGAATACTCCGAGGCAAAATGCTGCCGCTAATGCGAATAGTGATTGTCTTTTCATTTTTTAAATTTTAATGTATAGTTGATATTAATTTTAATTATTCTTCCTGGTAAGGGGGTCCGTGGCTGAGTAAAATAGGGCGTATCTAGTAGATTACTGGCTACAGTACCTATTCTAATATTTTTCCACTCGTAGTATCCTCCTAGCTCATACTGCTGGTAGGGTTCTATAAAACTACTATTATCACTTGCTACATAGTTAGTACTAACTAACTGGGAGTTTATGTACACGCCAAAATCGCTGTGCACCAATGTAAGTGTTACATTTCCGGTAAGTTGAGGAGTAAAAATTAGTTGTTTATTATTTCTAGTATCCTTTTCATTATCAAACTGATACGTAGCACTCACCCCATGTATATTCACCTGAGTAAGTAGTTTTAATTTTTTGAGTTTTTGCTCAT
>Ga0115007_10001036_pt1 | contig 18134 bp, 14 predicted proteins | sample ArcOceMetagenome_2_FD_87166 | JGI IMG/M metagenome (GOLD analysis project Ga0115007, IMG submission 87166) | Marine eukaryotic phytoplankton communities from Arctic Ocean - Arctic Ocean ARC135M Metagenome | ecosystem: Environmental > Aquatic > Marine > Oceanic | place: Arctic Ocean | collected... | reverse complement strand
TCATCGTCATCGTCATCGTCATCGTCATCGTCATCATCATCGTCATCATCATCGTCATCAATGAACGAGTCATCATCATCATCGTCATCATCCGACTCAATAATACGTCTCTTAGATTGCTTGACTTTGTTGTCATCCTTTTTAGAAGAGGCTTTAGAAGTAGTGGAAACGTTTTGGATAGGCATATTTTGTAGAAAGAAATGTGAGATATATAGAATGTATGAATAATATTTATGTGTATTACGAATATGTCTATAATCTCAAATCAATTTTATGGTTAATACGATTCTTATTGTTTGCATAAAATACTCTACTCTAATATTATATTTACAGAAAATTGAAAAACAATATTAATATAAATACAATCTATATATTAATATAGGTTTATATTACAGTTAATACTCTATATATCTTCTGTCTTGCAATATGAAAAGAGTTCAAACAAATGATTATTCTAATCCTTCCAAAATTATTGGTATTCAATTCAGTATGTTATCTTCAGAAGAGATACGTAAGACATCTGTAGTTGAAATTACATCGCAATCTAGAGACACGGTTGGTGGTTTATTTGACCCTAAAATGGGTGTTTTGGAACAAGGGTTGTACTGTCCAACCGACGGATTAAGTTATATTGATACTCCTGGATACTTTGGACACATGGAGTTGGCCATGCCTGTATTTTGGATACAACATATTAAAGAAATCGTAAAAATCTTAAAGTGTGTCTGTTATAAATGCAGTAAAATCCTTATTGACAAAGAAAAATACAAACACGTATCTGAACTAGCGGCAGAAGAAAGGTGGGCTTTTGTAAATGGAATGAAACACGTTACTCGTTGTGGTGACACTATTGAAGACGGCTGTGGTTGTAAACAACCTGACAAGATTCGTTCGATTGGTTTTGCATCTATGGAAGCTGTGTGGGAAAATATATCTGTAGACGATCATAAAGAAACGGTTGTGCAAAAATTGCCAGCCGACAAAGTTTACAAAATGTTCAAACGTATATCAGACGATGATGTACAGTTTATGGGGCTTAGTGCTTTGTGGTCTCGACCTGAATGGATGATCTGTCAAGTATTACCTGTACCACCACCTGCTGTACGACCATCCGTTAAACACGATGCACAACAGAGGAGTGAAGACGATTTGACTCACATTTATATAAATATTCTAAAGTACAACAATATACTGAAAGAGAAAATTGCGTCGAATGGTTCACCTATTATCATAGATAAATATCATCAGGTTTTACAGTATTATGTCGCTATGATTGCCAACAATAAAGCAAGTGGAACCAGTCCAATTGGACAAGCGTCTGGTCGTACCTATCAATGTATTTCCAGTCGGTTGAACACTAAGAATGGACGAATTCGTGGAAACTTGATGGGAAAACGTGTCGATTTTAGTGCACGATCGGTTATTACAGGTGACCCAAATTTATCTATTACTCAATTGGGTGTACCAATGAAAATAGCAAAGAATATAACCAAACCTGTGGTAGTAAATGATCGTAATCGTGATTTCTTGACAAAGTTGGTACAGAATGGACCTGATGAATATCCTGGTGCTAAAATTTTAGAACGCAAAAATGGTGAAAACGTGTCACTACGACACGTAGACCGTAAAATGATACAACTTGATATTGGTGACAAAGTACATCGTCATATGATGGATGGGGACTATGTACTGTTTAATCGGCAGCCTAGTCTTCATAAAATGAGTATGATGTGTCACGAAGTAAAAGTGATGAAGATAGGAGATACCTTCCGTTTCAATGTTGGTGTCACCAATCCGTACAATGCTGATTTTGATGGAGATGAAATGAATATGCATATGCCCCAGAGTGTACAAGCAGAAACTGAACTTATGCATTTGCCTGTTGTAACGAAACAAATCATCAGTCCATCCAAAAATTCACCTATCATCGGTATCTTTCAGGACTCACTTTTAGGGTGTTTCTTGTTTACAAGAGCACATAAAACAGAAAAAGGAGTCGACTCTATAAAAATGTCCCCCAAAGATGCCATGAATCTTCTTATGATGTGTCGTAATGTAGACATTAGTAAACTCAAACAGAATGTTACTGCATTCGAAGTCCTTTCGCAGATTATGCCTCCTTTAACCAATAAACAGGAAACCAAAATGTTTGATGCCGACAAAGACGAACCATCCACAAGTAACGCTATTATGGAAATTAAAAATGGTACATATATTCGTGGACAAATCGAAAAAGGAACTCTAGGTTCTTGTAGTAAAGGCATTTTACATCGCATTGTAAATGACTATAGTAACGAAACGTGTGTACGATTTATTGATGACCTACAGAATATTATTACTGAATACATGAAAACGTGTTCTTTCAGTGTCGGTATTAGTGATCTTATTGCAAATAAAAACACACAACTCAACGTTACCAATGTACTATATGAACACAAACAGCAAGTACAAGACCTTATTCACAGTATACATCTAGGCAAAAACGAAAATAATACTGCTTATTCAAATGTAGAGTATTTCGAAATGCAAGTCAGTAATATACTGAATAAAGCAACCGAAAAAGCCAGTAAAGTCGGCAGAAACAACATTAGTGATCACAATCGTTTCAAAGCTATTGTCGATTCTGGTGCAAAAGGTTCTGTAACTAACATCTTACAGATGATGTCTTGTTTAGGTCAACAAGCCGTAGAAGGAAAAAGAGTACCGTATGGATTCGAACACCGTACATTGCCACATTTTAATAAATATGACGATAGTCCAAATGCACGTGGATTCATTGAAAATTCTTATATTAATGGTCTTACTGCACACGAGTTATTCTTCCACGCGATCGCAGGACGTATTGGTCTGATTGATACTGCTGTAAAAACATCGCAAACTGGATATGCGCAACGTAAAATCGTGAAATCTTTGGAAGACATTACAATTGCATATGATATGACCGCCCGTAATCATATGGGTAAGATTGTACAGTTCAAATATGGAGATGATGGGTTTGACTCTACCCGAGTAGAAGAGCAAGTCATTCCAATTGTACATTGGAGCGTAGAAGACGTATATATGCATTACGATATTGTAGGAATAAATGAGACAAATACAGAGAAAAACGAACTCGCCGTTATATTTACGAAACCTACTATGATTAGAATTAATCGTCAACGTTTGGCCACCCAAGCGGAGACATTGGACCGTATCAAAGATATGCTCGAAAACCGTACAAAATTAGTCGAAAATGTATTCAATCATAAAGACGACAAATTAGTACGTCTGCCTGTTGCATTCCAACATATTATCACCAATATTCAAGGTCAATTGCAATTGACACGCGCATCTATGGTTGATATCACTCCATTGGAAGCTTACCAAATGATTAATGAAGGATATCAACGTATTGTACAGTTTACCAAATATACCAAACCAAATGCATTATTCAAAATATTGTATGATTTCTACTTATCTCCTAAAGATTTACTATTCCATCGCCGATTTAATCGTAAGGCAATAGTACTACTTCTGGAAACCATTTTCTTGAAATACAAACAAGCAGTCGTACACCCTGGAGAAATGGTGGGAGTCATTGCCGCACAATCCGTCGGTGAACCTACCACTCAACTGACTCTCAATACTTTTCATAATGTTGGGGTAGCATCGAAATCGAATGTCACGCGTGGTGTACCGCGTATTGAAGAAATATTGCGACTCAGCAAGAAACCAAAAAATCCTTCCTTAACTATACAATTAAAATCTTTAGATGCAGAACATCAAGACCGTGCTATGAAATATGCAAATATGATTGAACATACTCAATTAGGGAATATTGTCAATGGTGTACAGATATTCTTCGACCCAAATGATCATAATAGTGTTGTACAAGAAGACCGTGGACTATTGGAACAATACCACGCGTTCGAAAATTTGATCGCAAGCAGTAGTAGCAGTAATACCGATGAGAATGAGTCTAACTTAAAATCGAAATGGGTTATCCGAATGGTGATGAAAGCCGATGAAATGTTGGAGAAGAATATTAGTATGGATGATGTGTACTTTGCTATCAATAATGCCTACTACGGTAAGGTATACTGTATATACTCTGATTATAATGATTCTAATCTCATTTTCAGAATTCGTATGAAGATCCCAAAGACAAAACCATCAAAACTTAAAGGTGTCATTGACGTCGGAGATGAAATTTATATACTGAAACACTTTCAAGAAGAATTGCTGAAAAAAGTAATATTGCGTGGTATTGATGGTATTGTAAAAGTATTACCACGGAAAGTACCTGGTACAATGGTGAAAACCGATGGAAAATATGTTTCAACAGATACTTGGGTACTGGATACTACTGGAACGAATTTCTTGGAAGTACTTGGGTTGGCATTCGTTGATTTCAAACGTACATATAGTAATGACATTTATGAAGTATTCCAGACATTGGGCATTGAAGCTGCAAGACAAGTCATTATAAATGAAATCACAGAAGTAATGGAATTCAGCGGTGTTTATATTAATTACCACCATCTGAGTCTACTGTGTGATCGTATGACTTACTCTAAAGATATGGTTCAAGTACAGCGGAATGGATTACTGAAAGATAATACTGGTCCTTTGGCAAAAGCCAGTTTTGAAATGCATACCGAAATGATGTTACAAGCCGCTAGACATGGACAAGTCGATAATATGCGTGGAGTTTCGTCCAATGTTATGACAGGACAATTCGGCACATTTGGTACAGGTGCATTCCAATTGGTATTGGATTTACGCGCAATGGAAAAAAACAATACCGTAGCCGAAGCCGTAGCGCATATCGACCATTTAGATGAAATGCAAAAATCATTCGCGGATGGACGCGAAACACGAGGGAATGTATGTACAGCAGAAAATGTCACTATCGGAAACCCAATGCGTGCTACCAATATCGCATCAATGACTGGTGATAGTCTATGTCAAGAAGATGATTATGATATGGGATTTTAAAGATTCACCGTTTGACAATTTAAAATTTTGTAAATATTTTATACAATAAACCATTTTTTTTGTATCGTTATTGTATAAAGGAAATAATGGCAGAAAATAAAAGATCAAGATCAGTCACAATTCAAGATTCAAACACCAACCGCCAAAAAAGACAAAAACCAAGTTCAACTCCAAAAACATCAGAACCAGTCGTAAAAGTAATAAAATAAAAATATTTTCGTCTTTTTCGGCGGTTTTAAATCTTCAAGGGTGTAAACACACAATTATGATTATTACAGTAAAATATTCGAAACAAAACTGTCGGCTATGTTATATATGAGAAAAACGGATACTATGGAAGTTAATGACATCATTTTGAACTTGAAACTGATTTCAAAAATAAAACAAAATGAAAAAATGTCAGTTGTCGATAAAGTGTTGAAAGTAGACACACGTTTTATTCAGCCTATTTTTAGATGGTATACCTCAGATAATCGTACAGATACTATTACATTTATAGAACGTGTGATAAATACTGCTTTAATAGCGGCGGACGAAGAAGACGCAATACAGAAAGATTTTCCTTCGGTATTGCACGGATTAGACAATTTAAGTGCGACTTACAAATTGGATAACTTGATTGTCTCAAAAATCGATATCTTGAAAGATAAAATCGTTCGACAATGTAAAGTTACTGTGTTGATGACACACACCACCAATCCGATTATAACAAGAACGAATGAATGAATGAATGAAAGAACCGAAAATAACAAAAAAATGTTTTTCACACCTTTGCACATTTAAAACGCCGATTTTTAGATGTGCTATAAATAATTCTTTAATTTTCGTTTTAGAATTTAATTTGACTTTTTCCTAATAAATTTGGTTGGCCACCTTTGCCATATAAATCCCAACCCAACACTCCATTTTTAGATATAGATATAGCATTTGTAACTTTGGGGTACTAGTGATAAAGAAAAAATAAGACTACATATTTTATTTATAATATAGGATAATATATAATGATTCTAAAAATAATTGTACTTTTAGGAAATGTAATTTTAATAAATTCAGATAAAATATATAATTATTACGAATTAGCAGTTCAAAAATGGTGTAGTTCAGAGTATATGATTCATGGGTTATGGCCACAAATAAATGGTACAGCATATCCAGAATATTGTAAAGATGTATCTTATGTAAAACCTAAAGGCGAATTATTGATAAATATGAATAAATATTGGCACAAATGTGATGATGATACATTATGGGAACATGAATGGGAAAAGCACGGTTCATGTATGAATGAACAAACTAATATAAATGAATATGATTTTTTTAATACAACAATAACATTATTTTTAGAAAATAATAAATTATTAAATAATTGTATAGACGATGATTGTATATTAGGATGTTTTGATTTAGATTACAATTTGATAGAATGCAAATAAAAAATAATTAAATTAATATTATTTATAAAATTATTATTAATTTACACATAAAGGGTCTGGGTTGTAGCTTTGTTGTCATTTATGGAGAGTTCAATATTTCTTTAGAACAAATGATAAAACACGTCTGGTCATTTCTTTTTTTTCAAATCGATGAGAAACAACATTTAAGAAAAAAGGGGTTTTTATGAAAAGCTAGCTATCCCCATAAAAACAACAGCAATACCATAAACTCCCACATTTTCTTTTTTTTTCCAATGTCAATAAATGTTTTACTTTATATATTGTATTTCCATTCAAATCCAACCCTACACGAATATAAGCGTCCATTTCGTGATCTTCTATACCTGCATTCCGTAATGTATTATATCTTTCTTCCGTAATCTGGTAAAACTCTAACAGTTTTGCACCTCCTTCTTTATTTCGACTAACACACATTATTTTATTATGTATATACAGTAAAAACTGACTATTAACCTATTTTATATATTTCTTCGCATACGCTTTCGGATATCATCTTCAAGAGAACTGATACATCGTAGATTGTTACAACACTTGAAAGGTGTATAAGCAATGAATACCATCATATATACTTCATCAGGTATAATATATTCATAACAGTCGTCGCAGAATTGTTCTAATCCTTCTTCGGAAGAATTACGCACAATAAAGTAACGGCGATTCAGCTGTTCAACCACCAAATTAAACATAGGGCGATGGTCCACATTATATTCTAGTACAATATCTTGCAAAACCTTTGGTAAAGAGAACAATAAGTTTACAGAAGTCATAATTGCGATTGTTAGGGATACGTATTTGTATCAAATATATATATACAATTAGTGATTGAGACAAAACAAATCAATTTTTCCTGTTCAAGTTATTAACAAAAAATTGAAAATACCGATTAAGATTATTGTTGTACAGTATAATAAATTAAAGTAATAATGACACATATAAATAGAGAAATGAAATCTATGTTATCAAAACCGAAGAAGAGATTTAAGAAAGTGGCAAAACCAAATATGCCTGAACTGGATTCTAACCATAGAGTATTTCGTTTATTCGATTTCCAAATGTTTGATTTCCGTGAAGCCGAATTTGAATCCGACGAAGATGAAAATAAGAAGAATAAGACCAAAAAAGTGAAAAAGGATACTGCATTATTCCGTATTCAAATGTTTGGTATAAATGAAATCGGAGAAACGTGTCTTATACATGTTGATGGTTATAATCCATTCTTTTATTTGAAAGTGGGAAACCATTGGACAAGTGCAGAAGAATTCAAATTAGAAATGTATCTACGAAAACAATTGAATGGTTATTATGAAGGCAATTTGAAATCCGTCAAACTAGTAGAACATAATAAATTATATGATTTTACAGGAGACACCAAGTTCAAATTTGTGAAACTGACCTTCAGCAGCATTAATGTATTTAATAAAGTACGGAATCTATGGTACACATCATATACGGATGACGAAGGAGTTTATCACCGTACATATAAACAATTCAAATTGGAAAGCGAAGAATTGTATTTATACGAAAGCAAGATTCCTCCATTGTTACGGTATCTACATATTTACAATATTTGTCCTTCAGGGTGGATCGAAATTACAGAATATGCGAATATGGAAACACCTATTTCAAAATGTGATTATGAATATATCTGTAATCCTACGCAAATAAAACCGTTACCACAAAAAGAAACCCCCGTACCGTATAAAATATGCAGTTTTGATATTGAAGCGAGTAGTAGTCACGGTGATTTTCCATTGCCACGTAAAGATTATAAACGGTTAGCCACCCAAGTGGTCGACTACTTCATTCGACGGATGGATTGTGGTGAACTGACTGTACACCAAACGACCAAAGCAGAATCAATGTTGAAAAAACTATTATTGGCGGGTTTTGGTTTTGGCACTATGGAAGATATCGACGTGGTTTACCCCAAAACAAAAGTCACAAAAGAAATAATTAAATGTCGTGTACAGCAATTGATAAAACAAAGTTTGAAAACCTTTCAAGACGAACTGAAAACAAGCGGAGACGTTACCAAAAAGAAAAAAACAATGAAAATTACAACTATGCTACATCAGATTGCAAACGATTCAAAAGCACTTACCAAAAGCACAGAAAAAAATGGAGATGATGATGATCAAACCAATGAAGATAGTACAGTTCATACAATCGACTCTATTGGTGGGTTTGGCAGTGGTATTGGCGAAATTCCAGAACACGCCCCTATGTACAATAAAAATAAGAAAGAAATGAAAAAACAATTAGAAGATATAAAATTAACTTTGGTACAGATTTTATTACAACCAGAATACACTCGTGAAAATAAAATACGAATAGTCAACGAAACTCTTACAATGGATACTGTACTACCTGAATTAAAGGGGGATGAAGTCACTTTTATCGGGTCGACATTTATGAAATATGGCGAAAAAGAACCTTACAAAAATCATTGCATTGTAGTGGGTAGTTGTGATGCCGTTGTAGGCGCTGAAATAATATCCGTCGATACTGAATCCAGTTGTCTTAATGAATGGACACGACTAATTCAACGAGAAAATCCTGATATCATCATTGGCTATAATATATTCGGGTTTGATTATGAGTTCATGTTCCAACGTGCTCAAGAATTAGACATTGTAGACAGTTTCACGTCAATGTCCAGAATCTTAGATGAAGTGTGTTATAAACAGAATTTCCGTACACACGAAAAAGAACTTGCACAAACAAAAAATCGATTAGCAAGTGGTGATTATGATTTACGGTATCCCAGCATATCAGGAAGACTCCAAATTGATCTACTATTCTATTTCCGACGTGATTATAATCTAGCTTCTTACAAACTGGATGATGTCGCGGGGAGTTTTATACGAGATGACATTAAAGGGATTGTACCCATAATAGACGAAAATAGTAATAAACAGACTCATTTGTACAGTAAAAATATTATGGGATTACACACAGACGATTTCATTCATTTGGAAATAACTACATTTACAGTAGACTACTACCAAAAAGGAAAGAAATTTCGTGTACACGATATTCTGAAAAATGTGGAAGTTGATGAGACAAATCCACATAATATTCCAAAGGGGAACTACAACGTCATTGTGATTAATGGTCATTATACAGATATAGACCCTAACACACAAGTACTGAAATGGGGAATGTCAAAAGATGATGTAACTCCCCAAGATATTTTCAGACTATCAAAAGAATCAGCGAAAAGTCGTGCAATTGTGGCCAAATACTGTATTCAGGATTGTAATCTTGTACAACATTTGATGAACAAAACCGATATATTGACTGGGTATAATGAAATGGCACGTATTTGTACTGTACCAATTAGTTTCTTAGTATTCCGTGGTCAAGGTATTAAGCTTACTAGTTATGTCGCAAAAATATGTCGTGAAAAGAATACATTGATGCCTGACCTGGAACATAAACTAAATGATGATGGGTATGAAGGCGCGATAGTATTGCCTCCAAAATGTGCAATGTATGGTGAGAACCCAGTTGCGTGTAATGATTATTCTTCATTATATCCGTCTATTGCAAAAGGATGGAACTTATCTCCGAACAGTAAAGTATGGACGAAACTATACAATCTTAATGGTGAACTGGTTCGAATAAACGATATTCAAATTACGGAACAAAACCGTGAACATTTGCAAACAACGATATTGAAATATGACAATTTACCCGAGTATGAATACATTGAAACCGAATTTGACCATTTTGAAACTGTACAAAGATATACCGCGAGTGACAATTTAGGTAGAAAGGAAAAAGTGAAATGCGGGAAAAAGGTATGCAGATGGGCACAATTTCCAAATGGACAAGAAGGTATTATTCCGTGTATCATTGGTGATTTACTAAAAGCCCGTAAAGAAACACGCAAAAAAGCAGAAAGTGAAGACGACCCTTTCTTGGCCAATGTATTAGATAAAAGACAATTAGGGTACAAAGTCACTGCGAATTCTTTGTACGGACAAATGGGTTCTAGTGTGTCAACCTTTTACGAAAAAGATGTGGCGGCTTCTATTACATCTATTGGAAGACAAATGATCATGTACGCAAAAAGAATGATTGAAGAAATTTATGGTAATTCACTATACTATCCCAAAAATGGTTCAAAAGTGGTTAGAACCCGTTCTGCGTATGTGTATGGAGATACGGATAGCGTTTTCTTTACCTTTAACTTGGAAGACGGAGATACAGGAGATTCGATCAGAGGAAAACGTGCACTAGAACTCACAATAGAAATCGCACAAGAATCTGCGGACTTATGTTCGTTGTTCTTGCCTCCACCAATGCAATTGGCATATGAAAAAACACTAATGTCCTTTATTCTACTGTCTAAGAAGCGATATGTTGGTATGCTGTACGAAAATGATGCAAATAAAGGGAAACTAAAATTCATGGGTTTACCTTTAAAACGCCGTGATTCGTGTGATTATGTCAAAGATGTTTATGGTGGTATTCTTACCATTTTGATGAAAGAACCTGATAATATCCAGAAAGCAATTGACTTTTTAAATACAATGCTTACCCGATTAGTAAATGGACAAGTTTCTATGGAGAAACTGGCCATAACCAAGTCATTACGTAGTGAATATAAAAAACCGAAACAAATCGCACATAAAGTACTTGCAGACAGAATGGGCGACAGAGACCCTGGAAATAAGCCCAAACCAGGCGATCGTATAAAATATGTATTTGTACAGAATTCTGATAAAAGTTCTCTTTTAGGAGAACGCATAGAAACTCCTGAATATATTGTACAAAATAAGGTACCACTCGATTACACGTACTATATTACAAATCAATTAATGAATCCATTACAACAATTACTAGGGTTAGCATTAGAGAAAATATATGAATGCAAACAAAAACGGAAAACGGATTTTGACGGATATCATAAAATAATACAAGAATTAGAAAACAGCTGTACACCACGTGATGGACAATTCGATTTAGAACTATTTATGAAAAAACGAGAGAAATATTGCTCCACCCAAGTCAAACAGCTATTGTTCGATCCGTTTCTAACAGACTTGTATAATGAACAAAATGGAATCCGTACATTATTTCAGTTTTATAAGAAAAAAAACACTATCTAAAATATACGTATAATGTCTAATGCATTTAGAAAAACACAATCCAACTTTATAGCGAATTCTCCTTTTGCATCAGAAACTACATTTAAGACTATATCGAATCCATTAGGACAATTAGACATATCATTACGAAACGTTTTAAGTAATATTTTAGAATTATTAGCATCATATGCTGATGGGGATTTTTCAACACTTGGAGAAGATTTGACATTACAACGTTATAATACATTGTCAACTCTTTTGTATGAATCGCGTACAAATAGTAATGTAGATTATGAAATCATTCGGAATTCAGCACTACGTTCTTTAAAAGGTCTTCAACGGGCATATTTACAATATACAGAACTGACGATTACTTCGAATTTATATAACGTAACTAAAGAAAAAGCAGACATATTAGATGATATGCCGAAATTACAAGAGTATATTGATAGATTAAATACAAAAGCCCCCACAAGTATTTTTGGCGATCATCATATTCAATCTTCTGTTACTGCTACTATTCCGCCCGTCTATTTGACATATATTAACACGTACGGTTTTCCTCCTTCTGGTGTGTTTGACCCCACTAAACTTGCGATTGCTTCTTTGAATACAAATTAAAGCAACTCAAACACTTACAATCGATGAATTGTTAAAAATATAATGATTTCGTCGTTTGTTAAAAATATAATGATTTCGTCGTAACCACGCGGCAACGTGTTCAAGGGGAATGAGCGAACAGAACAGAAAAGTGTTAAAGAAAGAAAGAAAGAAAGAAAGAAAGAAAGTATTTATCATATAAGAATAAATTAAAATAATATTTTCAGAATAATATAAAATGACTACTTTTAATAATAAATTTGAATTAAACCCTGTATCTGATAGAAAAACGATTCAAAACGTATTATGTGTTGATACTTTATTTCGACCACATTATAATAATACTGTATCAACTAATCACATATTTCATTTAGCAGAACCAATCAATAATGTTACTTCTATCAAATTATCTGCACTAGAATTGCCTAATATGTGGTACGGATTCTCAAGTCATAATAATAGTAATGTTTTTTACATCAGTACGTATAGTTGCCCTGATAGTATCCCTGATAAAACCCACACAATAGAGATTCCTCCAGGTAATTATAATGCATCCGTTTTTGCAGAAAAACTAAATGAGTTGTTTGTTTCTATATCTGGCGGGTTACAATATGTAAGTGTAGAAGTAGACGAAATCACAACGCATACATTTTTTCGAACAGGAGGAAACCTCAAATCTGATGGTATAACCTCATATGCTATTAAACCCGATTCTTCTTTTAATTATACAATTGATTTTTCACTACCAGGAGAAACAAAAACTGCTCATATACAACAAAAATCAGCTGGATGGACAATGGGATTTCGAAAATCGATTTATACGAACATTGACCATGCAGACTATTTAGAAAGTGAAACATCTTATGGCTCCAGTTTCTATCAATATGTCTTTTTAGAAATAGATGATTTTCAACGTAATTTTTCATCTAATACCATCATTTCATCCAAAGGAGATTCTAATCTAGGAAATAATATTTTAGCAAGGATTACTGTATCTAGTGGACATAATACTAATATTATTGAAAATGGTTCCGATTTAGTCTTCAAAAAACGTAACTATTTTGGGCCAATTCGTTTAGAAAAGCTTCATATTCGTTTATTGGACCGTTTTGGAGAAGTAATCGAATTAAATGGAAACGACTTTTCTTTCGCTTTAGAAATCGAAAAGTTATACTAACTAACATTTGTTCGTTAAAATTCTATTTATAATATTTAGGCGTTTATGAATAATAATATTTAGGCGTTTATGAATAATAATATATAGGTACAATATATATAAAGATGGTAAATCTCATTCTCACAGCTTTCGAAAACACTAAGCTACTTACTACGTCTGCGACGGTACCTAACCACGCTATTAACATCTCATCTAATGCTACTATCACTCTAACTACAGATGTTTATGCAGCTGATTTGCAAAATACTTTCTTTTTCCGTTCAGATGATCCAATTCTTTCAGATGCTTCCTTCGTTTACTACTATGTTGATTCCAGTAAATGGGTTGGATTTAATAATACACTGAACCCTAAGAACGGAACTGTTACCACAAACGAATATGTCCTTAATGACGCTATTGGAAAGGATTTCATTCGTCATTTGGCGGCTGGACTTTTCGGTACATATCTAGGGGCTGATCTGTTCACAAACGAAGATGCTGTAAACGCAGATATCAACACTAAGTGTGACGAAATTGCAACCAATATTAGTAATAAGATTTCTGCCCTTGATTTATCCTCTGGTGACTTCGGTGGCCTTATTCCTGATGTTTCTGGTAAGAAGTACCTCCCTGACAACACTTCCGAAGAGAATCTTGGACGGGAAATGTTCAACCAGCTTATCACTGCTGATCCTAGCAGATTTGTTGGAATTAACGACCTTACTACTGGATATACCTACAACGGTGTTGATGATGGTTTTTACAAGATGCCAATTGTTGCTGGCGACAGCATCTCCTTCAAGGTTGTTCTTCAGCCTGCTAGTTCACAAAATACAACGGTTCTAACAGGTGGTACCGCAACTGAACGTGCTTACAAGGTTACATTGAACGTGGTCTAAACGACAGACCTGAACTGACAAATGAGACACACTTTTTAATAAAAAGAAAAAAATATTGTCTCATTCTTCTTTTTGTTTGATCAAAATGTAATTATTTGCCGTTTGAAATATGAAATAACTAAAAAAAAAGAAATAACTACATAAATATTTTGTAATTATTTCTATTATATAAATAATACTGTGTACACATTTGACTTGACTTAATTTAATGTCTGGAATTATAGGTATTTTTGACAATAGTATCATCGAATATGACGCATTCCATAGTCAATTGGCAAATCAAGTTGTAGACGGATTATTATCTGTACAACATAGAGGACAATATAGTGTAGGGATTGCGGATGAACATATGATTTACAAAAAAAGGGGATTAGTGAGAGACACTTTTATCGATGACAATATATTATCCGCATTTACAGGTCGTAGTTGTATAGGGATTGTACAGTATTCAACTACAAGAAGTTATAACGATATACAGCCTTTATATACCAATTTTCCAAGAAGAATCAGTATTTGTCATAATGGAAATATTATCAATCTCGATGAAGTGAGAGACATACTGAAAAATACCTATCATATGATATTTCCAACCACATCTGATTCTGAAGTGCTATTAGCATTGTACAGTTGTAAATTGCACGAATTATTACAAACACAAGAAAAAATAAATGAAATTGTTATTGAGAAATTGTCTCAATACTTGCAAGATATTTTACACGGAAGTTTTTGCATTTTATTGACAATTCATGATTATGGTTTTGTAGTCATTCGAGACAAAAGAGGAATTCGTCCTCTTATTTGGGGGAAAAAAGATGAAACACATATTTTTGCAAGTGAATCCGTTGCAATGAATGTACTCGATTATGATATCGTGAGAGACATTTATCCTGGCGAAACTATTTTATTTACCTTACAGCACAATAATACACCACGACATTTCTTTACTACTACTTCCATTCTCTCACCATGTCTATATGAATATATATATTTTGCACGGGTAGATTCTGTAATCGACAATTTATCTGTACTGGATGCACGTGTACAAATCGGGAAATTATTAGGCGAAAAAATGATGAAACGATGGGGTGGACGATGTAATATGATTGATTATATTATTCCTGTATCCGATACGTGTAGTGCCTTTGCAAACGGAATTCAAACTGTAATTAATAAACCGATTAAACAAGGATTAGTCAAAAATCAATATATTGATCGGACAAGTATTATTATGCAAAAGGAGAAAGTAATAGATAAACAAGTAAAACAAAAAATATGTGGTATACAACACGTGTTTCAAGATAAGACTGTACTCATATTAGACGATTCCATTATACGAGGAAATACCTCGAAACATATAATACACATTGCACGCAAGTTCGGCTGTAAAAAAATATTCTTCGCGTCTTGTTCTCCTATGATTATTGAAACAAATCAATATGGAATTTTTATTCCTACGAAAGAAGAACTCATCTCATTTGAGAGAACGGAACACGAAATCGCAAAAGAATTAAATGTCGAATTTTTAATATATAATGACCTTGATTCTATTGTAAAAGAATTGAAACGAATGAATTCTAACATTAAAGATTTTGAAGTGTCCATGTTCTCTTCTTGAGATTTTTACGGGTTTACTTTTTTGCTTTTGTCTTCTTTGTCATATTTGTCTTCTTAAAAATAAATTTAAAAAAAAGTGTATCATTGCTATTTTCATACGTCTCGTATTCCCGAAAACTTGCTATTATATCTTGTACATTGTAGAAATATGGCATAATATCTATAATATACAGTACAGTACATACTCAAAATTTCATTTTCACTGGTTGGTCACATAATTCTTTTCTCATAATCCGACACGCATTCATAGATAATTCTTCTCTTTTTTTACGGGTTTTATCTCCAGTTGTCTCAATATTTTTTATAGACGGTTTTTTTTTAACAGAATTATTTAACCGAACTGTCATATCTTTCTCAATAGAATCGTAATGCTGAATTATGTAATCTATCACTTTATTCATAATCGCCCACTTGAAAAAATGCAATTGCCCAATCGTTGTCTCAATCCTCGTATCTCCATCATATGGAATCAAAATACGTTGTTGTCTACAGTAGGGGTCAAACATTTGTTTCGAATAACTATCTTCTGTAGACTTATAACTAGTCCATACGAAAAAACGTCTAGAATCTTCTTCCGAAATCAGTTTGTCTGTATGACAAGGAATTTCATATACTGTGAAATGTTGTTTCGCATAATTTGTCACAAACCAATTCACTATGCGAATCGATAACTTCTTCGATGTATTAATCGCATACTCTCGATTAATAATCTGTTTTAATGTCTCTAAATATTCTCGATTCTGGTAGAATTCCAACAAATTCGATAACAACCATTCGTTTTGTGTATTCATATTTGTTACAGTAAATCTGAACACATTTTTATATTATTTTTCTCTCAAAAAGATATATCGATAAAACGAGACAAGTAAAAAATGGCAGAACAACCTTGGACTACTAATTTTCTCTCGATTCATCCTATTTTTATTTTCATTTTAATTATCACATCCAACTTTTTAGCAGAACTTTTCCCCTGTAAAATTCAGAAATTGTTAAAGGGAAATGTTTTCATTAAACACCTATTCGGATTCTTGACTTTAGTATTCTTTGCAGTATTAGTTGACCCATCTAAACAATCTGATTTTAATAACACATTTATGTCATCTGCATTTTTGTACTGTATATTTTTAGTAATGGTTAATAGTAATATGTTCTTCTTTCTGATATCTCTTTTCATTTTAGGTATAATGTACATTCTACATTTGAAAAAGATTGAAATTAATGATATCTTGACAAAAAAAGATGACGTTGAAACCTCTGCCGAAATGAAAACCATACAACAAATTTATAAGGCAAATATGGGTCTCTTAGTCGGGTTTGTATTGAGTACAGTATTCGGGTTTTTCATCTATATGGGTGAAAAGAAAATAGAATATAAAAAGGATTTCGATTATTTTACATTCATGTTTGGTAAATCGCAGTGTAAAGGTGAAAGTCCTATTGTGGAATGGAGTACCGCGCTCAAAACCGCATTTTTTAAATAAAAAAAAATCGTACGACAAGTTCAAAAAAAAACGAAACTATTTATTTACGGTTATTAATTAATAAAGTAAGAAAGTACACAAAATATTATACTGGAATAAATGAGTTTTATTATCTATTATGTGCGATACCATATTTGGTTTTATCTATATCCACATGTAATCTACGAAACGTAGTTCATCTTCGGGCAATTCATTTAATTTCACTGTACCTGGGGTCTTTCCATATCCCCAAAACATGTGATGTAAATCAGCGTTTGTCATTGACATACTCTTACTCGCAAACATCCCATCATAAAATGTCGTTTCGTCGATTTGGTATCCTTTCGGAACTACTTTAAATCGCAAGAACTTGCCATACGGTGAGAACTTGATTTCCACATCTTTGTCCAAATCAAGTTCTTCATATGTTTTACTGTTCATTACTTGCCCTGTTAGAATCTGTACTAGACTCCAATCTGTACGCCAAATCTGGAATCTCTTTTTATAAAACGCGAGTTTCTCTCTGACTAATCCTTCACACTGTTGTTGTATAGTATGATTCGACCAAACGGCTTCTTCTAACTCCCGCTGGAATAGTGTTGTGCTAAATACGTTTTTATATGTTGTATCCCACTCACATACCTCACGAATCAAATCTGGAGGAAGAGAATTAAATAAGTTGTATGATGTCGCAATAGTCGTCATTGTTTGAATTTGTTTGAATTGTAGGAATCGCACCTATTAATGTACAGTATGAGACAATGAGATCAATCATATATCAATTTATCCTGTTATGGCAAAACCCCAATCGACCCCCAAATCATACTGTAATAATGAGGGTCATGATGAGGGGGGGGGGGGGGGGGGAAAAGACCCCC
>Ga0115007_10001034_pt1 | contig 18150 bp, 15 predicted proteins | sample ArcOceMetagenome_2_FD_87166 | JGI IMG/M metagenome (GOLD analysis project Ga0115007, IMG submission 87166) | Marine eukaryotic phytoplankton communities from Arctic Ocean - Arctic Ocean ARC135M Metagenome | ecosystem: Environmental > Aquatic > Marine > Oceanic | place: Arctic Ocean | collected... | reverse complement strand
TCGTTACTACTTAGGTCAGGAGCGAAACCACCTTCATCGCCAACAGCGGTATTGAGGTTTCGCTCTTGAAGTACCTTTTTAAGTGCGTGGAATACTTCAGCCCCCATACGTAATGCTTCACGAAAGCTTGTAGCTGATACGGGTTGAATCATAAACTCTTGAATATCGACGTTATTATCCGCATGTTCGCCACCGTTAATGATATTCATCATAGGCAGCGGCATGCTGAACTGACCGGGCTGGCCGTACAATTCAGCAATGTGCGCATACAGCGGGATATTTTTGTCGATAGCCGCCGCTTTTGCGCACGCTAAGGATACCGCTAAGATTGCATTAGCACCCAGATCCGACTTGTTTTCAGTACCATCCATTTCGCACATGGCATCATCAATCGCACGTTGGTTGCGGGCATTTAAGCCTTTGAGTACTTCAGATACACGATTATTGATGTTATCAACGGCCGTTTGGACGCCTTTACCCATATAACGTGATTTATCGCCATCGCGTAACTCAAGTGCTTCACGAGACCCCGTGCTTGCACCCGAGGGTGCGCAGGCCGTTCCGATGATCCCGTTTGTTAAAATAACATCGGCTTCTACGGTTGGGTTACCACGTGAGTCTAAAATTTCACGCGCTTTTATTTCCTGGATGATGCTTATCATTTTTATTAGTTCCGGGATTGTTTATAAAACGTTGATCAGTGAATGTCGCTACCTACCTTGACGACCTTCATCGTGTTAGTTCCACCTTGCGCGTTGACATAATCGCCTTTCGTAATGATCACGAGATCACCGTCTTCCACCACGCCACGATTGACTAGTTCGGCGACGGCTAAGCGGTTAACTTGATCATTAGGGATATTATCCGCATCAAAAGGAACGGTTTTAACGCCACGATAGATAGTGACCTTGTTTTGCGTACGTGGGTGGCGTGAAAATGCAAAAATTGGTTGGCGAGAACGAATGCGGGACATCAATAAGGGTGTTGCGCCAGTTTCTGACATACTGATGATGGCTTTTACACCGTCTAAATGGTTAGCCGCATACATGGCCGACAGCGCAATAGTCTCATCAACGTAGGTGAATGCTTCGTTGATACGGTGCTTAGAGGTTTTGCTGTGCGGGTGGCGTTCTGCACCAATAATCACGCGGGCCATTGCTTCAACAGTTTCGATCGGGTATTCCCCCGCCGCCGTTTCACCTGACAGCATCACAGCATCAGTACCGTCCAACACGGCGTTGGCTACGTCGAACACTTCTGCACGCGTAGGTAAGGGTGCATGTGTCATCGATTCCATCATCTGTGTGGCGGTAATAACAAAACGGTTGAGGGTACGTGCACGATCAATGATCAGTTTTTGTACGCCAATCAATTCGGCATCACCAATCTCAACACCGAGGTCCCCACGTGCAACCATGACACCGTCAGACGCTCTGATGATACCGTCGAGTGTTTCAACATCAGCGACCGCTTCAGCACGCTCGATCTTAGCAATCAAACCGGCTTTGCAACCTGCTTCTTTCATTAATCGGCCGGCTTCTTCCATATCCGCCGCGTCACGAGGGAAAGAAACCGCCAGGAAATCAACATCGATTTCAGCCGCAACATAAATGTCGCGCTTATCTTTATCCGTAAGAGCTGCCGCCGATAAGCCGCCGCCTTTACGGTTAATACCTTTGTTGTTAGAGATAGGGCCGCCGACTAAGACATGACAGTGAATCTCTTGGCCTTCTACAAATTTAACTTCAAACTCTAGGCGGCCGTCATCCAGTAGCAAAATATCACCGGGACGTGAATCAACGACGAGTTCTTTGTAGTCAATACCCACACGTTCGTTCGTACCCGCATCGCGATCTAGGTTGGCATCGAGAATAAAGCTCTGGCCGTTTTTAAGGATTTCTTTACCATTGGCAAAGCGCGAAATACGAATTTTAGGGCCTTGTAAATCACCTAGAATACCGACGAAGCGCTTATGCTTAGCAGCAAATTCGCGGACTAAATTAGCCCGCTCTTTGTGATCTTCTGGGCTTCCATGCGAAAAGTTCATACGTACTACGTTAACTCCCGCAATGACTAAGCCTTCAATTGCTTCAGGTGTATTAGTCGATGGGCCTAACGTCGCTACGATTTTAGTTCTGCGTTGCATGGGGAACCTCAGTTTGATGCGTTCATCAGTGCTAGTGTGTTATCTAGCATACGGTTAGAGAAGCCCCATTCGTTGTCATACCATGACATCACTTTGACGAGGCGGCCGTTAACACGTGTTTGGCTAGCATCAAAGATAGAAGAGGCTGGATTGTGGTTGAAATCAACAGATACCAACGGCAAGGTGTTAATTTCTAAAATACCTTTCAGTGGACCATTCGCTGCTGTCTCTAAAATAGAGTTTACTTCTTCTACTGTAGTATCACGGCTAGCAACAAATGTTAGATCGACCAAAGAGACGTTGATCGTTGGCACACGAACAGCCATACCGTCTAGCTTGCCGTTTAGCTCAGGTAGGACTAAAGCTACCGCCGCTGCAGCGCCTGTTTTTGTAGGGATCATCGAATGAGCGGCCGCACGTGCGCGGTATAAATCGGTGTGGTATACATCGCTTAACTTCTGGTCGTTGGTATACGAGTGGATTGTCGTCATTAATCCATTTTCAAGACCGAGCGCATCGTTTAATGGTTTAGCAATAGGCGCTAAGCAGTTGGTTGTACACGATGCATTAGAGATGACTTGGTGATTAGCATTGAGTAACTGATGATTAATACCATAAACAACCGTTAAGTCTGAGTCGTTCGCGGGTGCAGAGATAATAACTTTTTTAGCGCCGGCTTCAATATGGGCCGCTGCTTTAGCGCGGCTTGTGAAAATCCCTGTACATTCAAAAACAACATCGATGTTGTTCTCGCCCCAAGGAAGATCGCTAGGGTTACGCTCAGATGTGATTTTAATCACATCACCATTAACGATGATGCTGTTCTCACCGAGTTCTACGTCGCCGTTAAAGCGGCCATGTACCGTATCAAATTTAAGTAAGTGAGCATTGATTTCCGCATCGCCTAAGTCATTGATCGCAACGACTTGGATTTGATCACGGTAACCTGATTCATATAAAGCGCGTAAGACGTTACGACCAATGCGTCCAAAACCGTTAATTGCAACTTTGATAGTGCTCATGATGACTCCTGTTATTTTTCTTTGAATCACGCATCAGTGTGTTGTTGTGCTGATTTGTGAAACGTATATTTTGTATAATACATTATTAGAATAAACATTCTATTTATTATGTAATAATTTTACGAATATTCCATTCTCAGCAGATATCTTTGTCTGATTAATGCTTGTTATGTAGTAAAATAACATAATAAATGTAGATTTCGTAAGGCTTGGTACTAGAATATTTGTTTTATTACGAAATTTTCATGGATTCTCTTGCACTTAGCTTTTTACCGCTTGTTACAATAGCTCTCGATAGCTGGGTTTTTATATTGAAAATCAAATGTTTATATTCGAATAAAATCGAATATAAAATTATAATTTACGAACCTATTGTTCGGTTCTAAGTAAGAAGAACGCTGTGAAACTGACGAATGCTACGAAGTCCGATTGTATTTTGGTGTGTGTCACCCTCTTAGCTGCAGCTGGGTGGATTTTCTCTAAAGAAGCACTCTTTGGTCTGCCTCCTTTATTGTTTATTGGTTCTCGTTTCTTGATTGCGGGTCTTGTATTGGCGGCCTTCGGCTGGAAACCGTTGATGGCTCTAGGCCGTCGTGGTTTGTTAAGAACAGCGCTTGTCGGAGTCTCGTTTGGCTTCGCCATGATATTTTGGATATTAGGTCTTAACTATGCCAATCACATCGGTGTCGGTGCTTTTATTACGAGCTTGGGCGTAATTTTAGTACCCGTTGTCGCGCTGTTTTTTGGGGACAAACCAACAAAAGCCGTGTGGATGTCGTTACCATTTGCGTTGGCTGGGCTTGCGGCGCTTTCTTTAGATAGTCATTTTGTCATTGGCTTTGGGGAGGTTGCCTTTTTATTGGCGGCTGCTCTCTTTGCAGTGACCTTTAATCTTAATAGCCGGGCGGCGGCTAAAACCTCACCTGTCGCTCTGGCCGCTGTTCAACTTGTCGTCGTGGGTCTGGTTGCATTGCCTGTTTCCTTTGTACTAGAAACATGGACACTGGATGTGGCGAACTCTATTTGGTGGTGGTTTTTTGCCAGCATCTTTATAGCTACGAGCTTACGTTTTTTTATGCAGACATGGGCGCAGAGCTTATCGTCAGCGAGCAATGCCGCAGTGATCATGACTCTGGAGCCTGTGTGGACGGCTATGTTAGCGGCGGTATGGTTTAGTGAGACAATGTCAGGAATGCAGTTATTAGGCTGCATGTTGATCTTCAGTGCGTTGTTAGTGAGTCGATGGAGAAGTGTTAGGCAGGTGTTGAGAGCCTTGTGTAAATAGTGACAATATATTCGGTATAATCTGAAAAAACGATAGACGGATAAAGTAAACGTGACCGACGAAAAACGTGTAGTACAAATATGGGTTGATGCAGATGCTTGCCCAAAAGTCATGAAAGAGATTCTGTTTCGTGCGGCAGACCGAGTTGGAATAATGACGACATTAATAGCCAACCAGCCTTTGCAAGTCCCGCCATCTCCCTTTGTTAAAGCAAAAACGGTCCCTGCTGGGTTTGATGTTGCAGATAATGAGATTGTTCGCCAAGTCGTAAAAGGTGATCTTGTGATTACGCAAGACATTCCGCTGGCTGCTGAGGTCATGGAGAAGGGTGCGGATGCACTGCATCCACGCGGTGATATGTATTCAGTTGAAACCATTAAAGCCAAAGTCACGATGCGTGACTTTAACGAAACGCTGCGAGCAAGTGGAATTCATACAGGGAAAACCGCGACCCTAGGGCAGCGAGAGCGACAGCAGTTTGCGAATCAATTAGATAAATGGATAGTACAAAATTTTAAAAAGCTCTGAAGACTTAGAGTACACTAAGGGTCTTGCTCAGCGGTTAAGCTTCATTGTAAGCGCGCTTAGCGTCTCTTGCCTTTAGGTATTCTATGTCCTCTCCACGTGTTAAGTATCAAACTATTGAGTTTGATAACACGGATATTCATGTGCGTTCCCTCCGTGATAATCAAGAATTTTCCGATGATGATGGTATTGCCGAAGCGTTAGGTATCTCCTCTGCCTCATGGCCTCTTTTTGGGGTGCTCTGGGATTCAGGATTAGTGCTGGCCCATCACATCAACACACGTGAATTAGAGGGTAAGCGTATATTAGAGGTCGGCTGTGGCTTGGCATTAGCTAGCTTGCTGCTTAATCACAAGCAAGCCAATATAACGGTTACCGATTATCACCCCGAAGTGGGCGCATTTTTAGATGTGAACACCGATCTTAACGGTGATGAGCGAATTCCCTTTCATCGCGTGGGCTGGGCAGACACGATGAATGAAATGGGGTTGTTTGATGTCATCATTGGCAGTGATGTACTCTACGAAGCAGAGCACATAGAGTTATTAGCTTCTTTTATTAATCAACATGCCAAATCGACGTGCGAAATAATCCTTATCGATCCAGGTCGCGGAAATCATGCGAAGTTTAGTAAACGCATGACAAGCTTAGGCTATGTGCATACTCAAGCTAAACCGATTGAAAGTGACTATACCATTAAGCCATTCAAAGGGCAGGTGCTTAACTATCAGCGTTAGGGGTTTCTTTACAGTTGGTCGCGATAAGCTGCTGTGCGAGACGTAAAATGAAAGGGCCTGTGAAAAAAGCAGTAACGAATGCTGCAGGCCACGATAACGAAAAAGCCGTTAACCAATGAGCGATAAATGAGGTTGAGGTGCCGAGGTTAATAAAGGTCACCCAGCATGTCATTAACAAGCACAGTACAAATGACATTAACGCGCTATGTACTAATCGAAGCTTAAAAGGCATCGGTCTACTCTTTTTCGGTTAGTGGTTGCCAATCCGTCACTTTATTCAATTATTTATCAACTATATATAGATTTAACTGAAACTCACTATTGCAACAATTCAACACGAGCGCCATCCCATAGATTCAGGTGCTGTAGCGGGTCTGCTTTAGTACACTAAGCCTTTTACTTAAGCTCGCGTTGGAAATCACTTTACATGAATGCCCCAAAAGTCAGTATTGGCCTCGTTAATCCTAAAAGCCCTACCAATGTTGGTGCTGTATTAAGAGCAGCCGGATGTTTTCAAGCCGACGCTGTTTTTTATACGGGAGAGCGCTACGACAGAGCCGAACGTTTCCATACGGATACCCAAAATCGATCGCTAGCGATACCTTTACAACGGGTAAATGATTTAGTGAGTGATGCTCCTGAGAGCGCGAAAATTATCTGTGTGGATTTAGTCGATGGAGCGATTGCTCTGACAGAGTTTGAGCACCCTGAAGAGGCTATCTACATTTTTGGCCCTGAAGACGGCACCATAAGCCAAGCCGTTATCGACCAAGCCGACGCCGTCGTCTATATCCCGGCAAATGGTTGTTTAAACTTAGCGGCGACGGTCAATGTTGTGTTGTACGATCGTATGAGTAAAACTGAGCACCAGTTGGCTACTAACGAACAAGTGTTAGCCATCCGAGATAAAAATAACCGAGTTCGTGTTAAATCCTAACGATCAGTTTGATTATTTAGACAAGGAAAGTGCAGGAAATGAATTTCCATATAACTCTCACTGATCAACTCTCGACAGAAGAAGTGATATCACTATACCGTGCCAATGATTGGTCCGCGGCTGAAAAGCCAGAGGCGTTGATGGCCGCATTGCGTGGTTCACACTCGCTAGTAACCGCCAGATTGGCGGGGCGTTTAATTGGTTTAGGTAATGCGATATCGGATGGGCATCTTGTCGTTTACTACCCTCACTTTCTTGTACATCCTGATTATCAAGGGCAAGGCGTGGGACGACTAATGATGAAAGAAATACAGTCCATATACGCCGGTTTTCATCAGCAAATGCTCACTGCCGATGGCGATGCCGTACTTTTTTATGAAACGTTAGGTTTTGTGCGTGCCGGTAAGACAGAGCCTATGTGGATTTATGCAGGGACAGACCACTAGGCAGTTTAATAAATCCTACTTCACCTAAACTTATGATGTAGAGTGCTTCAGTTTAAGACTATGTGTGCTAGCGCCTCACTACCATAAAAAAACCCATCTATTAAGATGGGCCATAAAAGCCACGGTCAGTGACGTGGCACAGAGCTTCACTCTTCAGGTAAAGGAGAGTAAGGGGCAACTCCTGATAAAATTACTTCATTGTTGGCATTGAGAACTCAGCACCTGCACGTAAGCCAGTAGGCCAGCGAGCTGTGACTGTTTTCATGCGTGTATAGAAACGAACACCATCTGGACCATGCATGTGTAATGGGCCGAACAACGAGCGCTTCCAGCCACCAAAGCTATGGAACGCCATAGGTACAGGGATAGGGACGTTTACGCCTACCATGCCGACTTGGACCTCTTCACAGAACTGACGAGCGGTATCCCCATCGCGTGTGAAGATAGCGGTGCCGTTACCGTATTCGTGTTCGTTGATCATTTTTACGGCTTCTGCATAGCTTTCTGCACGCACGACACATAATACTGGGCCAAAGATTTCTTCTTCGTAAATACGCATGCCGCGTTTTACGTTATCAAACAGAGTAGGGCCAACAAAGTAGCCGTTCTCATGGCCTTTGCAGACAAACTCGCGACCATCACGTAGCAAGGTAGCGCCTTCTTCTACACCCGATGTGATGTAATCTTTTACTTTACCAGCATGGACTTTCGAGATGACAGGGCCCATGTGAGCCTCTTCTGACAAGCCAATACCTGGGCCGACACGCATGCCGTCGATTTCTTCACCGATACGTTGAACTAGGTTGTCAGCAACCTCATCACCGACACACACAGCGACAGATATGGCCATGCAACGCTCGCCCGCAGAGCCGTAAGCCGCACCCATTAACGAGCCAACCACTTGTTCTGGGTCAGCGTCGGGCATAACGATCATGTGGTTTTTGGCGCCACCGAGTGCTTGTACACGCTTGCCGTTTGCTGATGCAGTTGAGTAGATGTATTCAGCAATAGGAGTCGAGCCTACAAAGCTGACGGCTTGCACGCGCTCATCAGATAGCAGTACATCAACGGATTCTTTATCGCCATTTACAACGTTAAATACGCCTTCAGGTAAGCCTGCTTCTGTTAGTAGTTCGGCTAAACGTAGCGGCACAGAGGGGTCTTTTTCAGAAGGCTTCATGACAAAGGTGTTACCGCAGGCAATGGCAACCGGAAACATCCACATCGGAACCATGGCCGGGAAGTTAAAGGGTGCGATACCGGCGCATACGCCCAGTGGTTGCATAAGCGACATGCTATCAACGCCACGACCTACGTTTAAGCTGTGTTCACCTTTTTGTAAGTGGGGGATGCCGCAGGCAAACTCGACTACTTCTAAGCCACGTGTTACTTCACCTCTAGCATCGGAAAATACTTTACCGTGCTCGGCGGTAATCATTTTGGCTAGTTCATCGGCATGTTCTTCTAACAATGCTTTAAATTTGAACATAACACGGGCGCGGTTAAGTGGTGTTACAGCGCGCCATTTGGCAAAGGCTTCTTGTGAAGAGGCGATAGCCGCGCGTGTTTCATCAGCGCTTGATAGGACGACTTGTCGCGTTTGCTCGCCTGTTGCAGGGTTGAACACCGGCGCTACGCGGCCGCTAGTACTTTCAGTGTGTTGGCCATTAATGTAATTGCCTAGTGTATTCATGAATCGATTCCTTCTTATTTGGGTAGTACTCGCATTACGCTGAGTACTACTTTCATGATAAGTGTCGTGTAGTTCGTTAATCGACGAGGTTTAACCCGGATTCCGCACAGAGTTTTTTGAGGTTATTCGCGCCCAAGGTCGCATAAGTCAACGGATGTGCCACAGCGGGATCTTGCTCGGCCTCAACAACTAACCAACCGCTATAGTTGGACGCTTTAAGTCCTTTGAAGATGCTTAGGTAATCAATAAAACCATCGCCAGGTACGGTGAACACACCGTTTAGCATGGCATTTAAGAAGCTGAGATCACGGTTCTTTGCATCTGCTAATATGTCAGGACGAAGGTCTTTGCAGTGCACATGTACGATACGGTCGGCATGGCGCTTTTGAACGGCAATAGGGTCACCGCCCGCAAAAGTCATGTGGCCTGTGTCTAATAACAAGCCAACAGCCGGACGGGTGTATTTCATCAGAAAGTCGACTTCGCTTTCTGATTCAATCACCGTGCCCATATGGTGGTGGTAAGCGATTTGTACGCCTTGTGACAAGGTGTATTCGGCTACTTTATTCAGTTTTTCGCCTAATGCTTCGATCTCCGCTTCACTGATACGTGGACGATGAGAAAGCGGGGTTTGTTGTTGACCATGGACACAACCGGTAATTTCACAGTACACCATGACCTTAGCACCTAAGGTTTTGAGTAGGTGAAGGTGGTCTTGGATGGCTTCAATCTCTTCTTCTACGCTGCGGCTTAATAATTCACCGCTGAACCAGCCTGACACTAGATCAAGTTGGTGACTTTCTAGAATAGGCCCAAGTAGTTCAGGTTTACGTGGGAATTTGTTGCCCAGTTCAAAACCTGAAAAACCGGCTTGTTTACCTTCACTAAGGCACACTTCTAACGGGGTGTCGGCACCCAGTGTTGGAAGGTCGTCATTTGTCCAAGACAGTGGGTTTATGCCAATGCGTACACTCATTATTATTCTCCTGCAGCACTCAACGGGCTTACAAAATTAGGGCTTATTAATACAATTAATTACTATTGTTCAATTACAGGTTTTGAAGCTGACGTGCTTTGAAGCGCTCATATCGACGACGAGCTTCGTTCACTTCATCGCGTTCAGACACTTCGGGTACAGCCACATCCCACCAACTACCGCCATCTTCCCAAACGGGGGTTACATCAGTATCGAGTGTAATGAGGTAGCTAATATCAGACGCTTTGGCCCGCTCAAGTGCCGCCTCTAATTCAGTAATGTTGCTGACTTTTTCAGAGCGGGCACCTAAAGCAGCGGCGTGAGCAGCAAAGTCTGTTTTAGGTGCGCCGCCTTCAACGGTTAAGCAGTCGTCTAACATATTATTGAAGCCCGGGCCGCCACAGAATTGTTGTAGACGATGAATACAGCCGTAACCTCGATTGTCGAGTACGATCATGATGATTTTCTGGCCGAGCATGACCGACGTTGCGATTTCTGAATTGAGCATTAGGTAAGAGCCATCGCCCACCATTACGAATACTTCAGACTCCGGTTTTGCCATTTTCACGCCCAAGCCACCTGCTAACTCATAACCCATGCATGAGTAGCCATATTCCATGTGGTAGCCTTTGTCGTAACGCGTGCGCCATAGCTTTTGTAGCTCACCAGGTAGGCCACCTGCAGCACAGACGACGATGTCTTTTTCCCCTGCAGCACGGTTGACTGCACCGACGCATTCAGCATCGGTAGGGAGGTCGGTACCGCGATCCGTTGTTGCGATATCGACTGATTTCTGCCATTGCACACGTAACTGTTCCGCTTTCTCGATCCATTGGCCATGTGGACCCCAATCGCCGAGTGCGTCAGTGAGTTGTGGCAATGTGAGTTTTGCGTCGCCGACTAACGGTTGCCCCTTATGCTTAATGGCATCGAAGGAAGCAACGTTTAAACACAGCAGTTTGGCATCAGCATTTATAAAGGCGCGAGAGCCAGAAGCAAAGTCGCCTAAGCGTGTGCCTACGGCAATAATAAGATCGGCTTCTTCACATAAGGTATTAGTCGATGCGGCCCCCGTTACGCCTATGGTCCCCATGTTTTGTTGATGGTCCCACGGTAAAGCGCCTTTACCCGCCTGGGTTTCACCAACAGGGAGGTTATAGGTGTTAACAAACTGTTCAAATTCAGTGAGCGCGCCAGAGTAATGGATACCACCACCGGCGATAACCACCGGTTTTTTCGCCTGTTTGATCATGGCAATGGCATTATCTAGCTCGCGATTATCAGGGCCTTGGCGACGAAGGTAATGTACTTTCTCGTCAAAAAAGGCGACGGGGTAATCAAAGGCCATTGTTTGAATGTCTTGCGGCATACCCAGTGTAACGGGGCCGCATTCAATCGGATCTGTTAATACACGAATAGCTTGCGGCAATGACGTTAATAGTTGTTCTGGGCGTGTGATACGGTCAAAGAAACGGCTGACCGGCCGGAAGCAATCATTAGATGTTAACGTGTGGTCGTGAAAGTTCTCGACTTGCTGCAAAACGGGGTCAGGCATACGCGTAGCAAACGTATCGCCCGGTAAAAAGAGAACAGGTAGGCGGTTGACATGTGCGACGGCTGCCGCGGTTACCATGTTAACGGCGCCAGGCCCTGCTGATGCCGTACACATCATCATTTGCTGACGGTTCATGGTTTTAGCGTAAGCGATGGCTGCGTGTGCCATTCCTTGTTCATTGTGGGCGCGGTACGTTGGAAGTTGCTCTTTAACATGATAAAGCGCCTCGCCTAAGCCGGCTACATTGCCATGACCAAAGATCGCCCAGCAACCTGCAAACATGGGTTTGATCTCGCCGTCGATGTCTACTTTCTGAGCCATCAAGTAACGAATGACGGCTTGTGCCATGGTCAGTTTTATTGTGTTCATCTGTCTGCCTCGTAACCTAACTTTATATAAATAGGCTGCAATCGTGTTGTGTAAACTAGTCTGTTTGGCTATTGCGTTGTTTCCACGTGGCGACTAGTTCTAAGTAGTTTTCAACAATCGCGTTAATCAATTGATCATCGTTATATTCGCCGTTAAACCATTTGCGGCTTGGACCGCTGAAGATGGTCCTACCGACGGCAAAGCCTTTACAAATATCGAAACCTGCACTGTCCATGAAGCCTTTTTTGAGCTCGTCTGCTGGCGCATCCAGCCCCAGCATAACCACACCGCGACAGTGTGGGGCGCGTGCAGCAATTAAGTCGCTGATACGCTGCCAGTTTACTTTGGATTGTGGCGGCAGTTTCCACCAATCAGGACGAACGTTTAAGTTATAAAAACGTTGCATCGCGTAGATGTAAATATCGTCATTAATGTCGCTGTCTTTCGGTGGGATTAACTCAAGTAATAGTTCATGACCGGATGCACAACAGGCGTTGTAAAGTTCAATAACTTGGCGTTCTTGCTGAGCACGCATCTCTATTTGGTCAGTGGGATGGTAAAATACCAAGCACTTAACGATATGTTCACGAGGCCAGTTTTTTAAGCGTGACCCTATGCTGCGTCCACCTTCTAATTCGATAGGGCGCGAGCTTGGGAATTCAACGGGACGACCAATCCACCAGCCACGTCCTGTTACATCATTCAATGCTGCTTGACCATAAGTGTCATCACACAGTATGCCTATCTGGCTAGAACCTATTTGCTGAGAGCCAAGCTCAGTGGCTTTGACTAATAAGCGTTTTAGGTCGCTGATACGTGAAGTATCAACACCGGCTTCGCGGGCCATATCAAAGAGTTGTTTGCGATGGTCGAAAGCTAGGATGCAGAGGTCTTTCCATTCAACTGGGTTGCGCTGCGTCGTCACACGATGTAAGTAATTCAACTCATTATCTAGGTCGGGACGTGGGATAGAACCTGCACGAGCAATGTAAGCATCGAGTTCTTCTGCACTAGGGATGGCCGGCGCGCATCCATGACGGGATACCACAAGTGCGCCACATGCATTAGCATAGGTGCACGACTGCTGGTGGTTTTCGTCCCGTAGCCAGCCGCGTAAAAAACCGCTCATGAAGGCATCGCCCGCACCCAGTACATTGAGTACATCAACACGTACACCGGTAAAAACATCAAAATTGCTTTCGTTATCTGGGATATCTCCCTCTAAAACGGTGCAGCCTAGAGCGCCTAGTTTTAATACGATAGTTGCTGGTGTTAGCGAGCGAATTGTTTTAAGTGCCGTAATGGTGTCAGTGCTACCGCCCGCGATATGAACCTCTTCTTCTGTACCGACGATCAAATCAAAATCCGGCAGGACACTCTGTAGGTGTTTGCTGATGCTTTCGTTGGAGACAAAACGCGTTTCGCCATCACCTAGGCTGGTTAAGCCCCAGAGTACCGGTCGGTAATCGATATCCAATACACATTTTGTGCCGTGTGCTTTGGCGTATTCGAGTGCTGTTTTGCTGGCGTTTAATGTCTGTTCGGTTGACAGGTGTGTACCTGTAATCAACAGCGCTTTTGCCGAGGCAATAAATTCAGGTGAAAAATCCTGAGCATCTACCGCCATATCAGCGCAATCTTTGCGGTAAAAAATAAGTGGAAAGGTTTCCTGATCTTTAATGCCGAGTAAAACAAGACCGGTTAAGCGTTCTTTGTCGGTGACGACATGGCTTGTATCAACACCGGCACGGGCGAGCTCTTCACGAACAAACCGGCCCATGTGCTCATCGCCTACACGTGTCAGCATGGCGCTTTTTAGTCCAAGGCGAGCTGTCCCAAAGGCGATGTTACCTGACGACCCTCCTAGGTATTTTGCAAAGCTATTAACGTCTTCTAATCGGCTTCCAATTTGTTCGCCGTAAATATCCACTGCCGCACGACCGAGGCAGATCAGGTCTAGAGTCTTTTCAGTACTCATAATTATTTTTCTCCTGTAACACATGCTATTGCATGTGCTGTACTTCGAGTCCCTTCGGCCTGGGCAAAACAACCCTGCAGCAGTGCCGACATTTCAATTAAAGAAATAATAGAACAAAAATTCTAAAACGGCAACAGAATAGAAAATATTTTCTTTAATAATTGTAAATAGAATGTTCACTTTGTTTTGCTGTTTGAAGTTCATGATGAAGTATTGCTTTTTTAGGCAGTAGAATTAGACGTGCGAGTAATAAAATAGAGGGGCGCTAGCAAGGGGGTAACCTCGCTAGCTTTAAACGTATTACGTTGAAAGTTTACACCTGCGATACGCGTTAACGTGTGGTCTTAGTCGTAAAAAGCAGGACGCACTGGCATTTCAATAGGCTCAATTTTTTGGCTTTCTTGGGCTTTAACACATGCATCGCTTGCAACCGCGGCCGCCATTCCATCCCATGATGACGGGCCGGTTAATTTGCCCGCACTGATACCATCAAGGAACGCTTGTAGTTCCACATCATAAGCGGCAATAAAGCGATCTTTCCAGTCCATTAAAATAGCGTTAGAGAGCTTGGCGTCTTTACGAATTAACAAGCTTTGTGGCTCGGGTAAGTTGGCGATACCTTCTTCACCCACAACAGAGCACTGTATATCGTAGCCGTATTTACAATTAACAAAGACCTCTACATCAATACGCACACCTTTCTTGGTTTCGAGCAACACAATCTGTGGGTCCGCTACTTTGCTGTGTGCGTATTTTGTTTTGCGTGGGAATACGACCTGAGCGGAAACATAATCGTCATCTAATAACCAACGCAGTACATCAAGCTCGTGAATGAGAGTATCGTGGATAGCCATGGGGGTAATGTACGCTTCAGGGACGCTTGGGTTTCGGTGCGCGCAATGAATCATTAGTGGCTCGCCGATAAGGCCTGTATCAATGGCACTTTTTAGCTGGCGATAGCCTGAATCATAAGGACGCATGAACCCAACTTGAACCAAACGTTTACCGGCGGCCATTTCGGCTTCGATGATGTTGCGGCAGCCTTGCGCGCTGGTGGCTAATGGCTTCTCGCAAAAGACGTATTTTCCGGCGTTAACCGCGGCAACAACAAACTCTTCGTGAGTTGGGCCCCAAGAGGTGACGAGTACGGCATGAACATTGTCGTCGTTAATTAAATCATGCCCGCTATCATATACTGTTGCTTCGATATTTAGCTTATCAACAACGGCTTTTGCTTGGCTTAGGTTGACATCGTTAACGGCTACGATTGCGCCGCCGGTGAGTGTTTCTGTGATGCGTCGTGCGTGGTCTGCGCCAATGGCACCCGTACCGATAACACCAATGTTAATCGTCATGTTGTTCTCTCTTTTTATGTTTTTTAGACTGAGTAACTCCGCAGGGAGTGTTCTCCCTGTTCTATTTACTCGTTAAAGTGGTTGGTATTGTTTTGTCGGTGACTTAATTCCAGTACTTATCCACGTAGCCTTGAATTTCACCTCGCATAAAGCGTGATGATGCTTCGGCGCGCTCTTCCCATGCAAATACGCAGCTGGACAATACGCCATCAAAGCCTATTTCATGGAGCGTCTTGAAAAACACATCCCAGTTAATTTCGCCTTCGCCTATGTCAAGATGCTGGTGCACCCGCGCTGTAGAACCTGGTGGGTTCACAATGTAGCGTAGTTGCGATGATGCCTTATGGTTGAAGGTGTCTGCTATGCGAGCATGTACCAGTTCGCCTTGTGTCATGCGAATGGTTTCTGCTAAATCATCCCCGTAATAAAAGGAATGAGGGGAAATATAAGATGCTTTAACGGATGACGAATTGATGGTACGGATAATATCCATCGCTGGTTCCATCGTTTCTACCCAATCTTCAGGGTGCGGCTCTACACTGAGAACTAAGCCTTCACGTTCTAAAATAGGAACTAACTCATCCATGGAGCGCCAAAACGCATTCTCACATGCTTCAGGTGTATGAAGTCCCTGAACGTCTGCTTGCGAACGCTCGGGCGAGCCTCCTCGGCCAAATTCTGAGATGAGTAATGGAGAATCTAACTCAACTGCGATTTCAATCGTGCGTTTCCAGTTATCCATCGCCATTTTGCGTTCGTCTTCAAAGGGGCTTGACCAACGATACATGGGCTGTAGGGTCGAGATTTTTACATCGTGATCATTGAGCGCTTTTTTAAATGCTTGTAAGCGTTCTGGATAAACACGTGGACGGGTCCACCATTGTAAGAAGTCAGCACGAGGTGACAGTTCGATGTAGTCGTAACCCATTTCTTTGGTTGCGCGGCATAGTTCAGGTAGCGATAAATGCCGGTGCATGTAGGGATCAAGTGCGATTTTCATAGCGTTTTCTCTTTATTATTGTTAACTATTGCGGCAATGGACGATTGTTAACTATTTATTCGCTGAGGGATTCGTTGACATAACGGATGCTGTCTAAGACCGCACTCACATGGTCGTCTAGTTCCCATACTTGTTCTGAGAAAGGCTCGAAAGAGACGGGGCCGGTAAAACCTGCATCTAGCAATTGATGAAGTTGTTCTACATTGCCTAAACGGTCTTTCGGCCCCACTAATACGCGGTGACCATCGAGCATGTCGTTGAAGCTGATATCGCCATCTTCCAAGCCGGAGATATGTATAAGCCCTGTACGGTCTGCAAAGTACTCATCTTCACCTGCACCGCGATGGTGAAACGTGTCATGTACAAGCTTAAAGCGCCCGCTTGCGCCAATGGCATCGATAGCGTCGATTGCTTCACGTTTACTTCGTAATGAGGAGATAGGGAAGCCTAACGGTTCAATAAAACCAGTAAGATTATATTTTTCTAATATAGGACTTATCCCTTGGAGGGCTTCTTTAAGCATTTCAAAGCGTTCTGGAGTCGCTTGGGTTAAGGAACCGTCATTCAGTGGGCACATAACTAGGCCAATGGCGCCACAAGCATGAGCTAGCTTAGCCATTTCTTCGGCCTGAACAGCTCGTTCTTCATTCCATATGTTGAAAGGGTACAGCGCATTAATACTCAGCACGGTTATACCCAGCTCTTTAGCACGAGTCCCTGCCGCTTTTGCAGTCGTGATATCCGTCAGGCTGTTATCGCCGACATCGTTTCGGAATTCGACAGTTTCTGAACCTAGTTGGTTAGCAATATCGAGGAACTGATCGATTGTTAATGAGGGGCATACCATATGGTTTAAGCCGTAACGTGGAGATAACTTAGGCATTGTTCTTTCCTGCTACCAGTTACCAAGCTTACAGCCAAGAAGGCGGAAGACGCTTGGTTAATATTGTTAGAGTTATTGTGTTGGCTGATAGTAGTTTTCAAAAATGAACACAGTCAATCTAACTTTTCATCACTTGATTATATAACCTCAAAAAACATCATTTTTTGTCTTTTTGGTGATTTTTGATATTTTTTATTTCATGGGATGTAACAAAAAATGGAATATTCTATTTTAAATGGAGGTAGTGGTACTTTTTTGCAGTATATTAATAAAAACATGTACTAATCCGTCTTCTTCGGTATCTAAGCATTAATCTTGGGTACGCTTTTTCTTTTTTAGGAAGGATGCACAGCCTCGCTGTGCCTGTTCATACAAATCAAGCCCTTTGTTTTGGAAATTTAGGGTTGACAAAAGTCGTCGATCGGTTCAAATTGGAATGAATGTTCTAGCGTATATGTTTATTGGAATGAATGTATTTAGTTTTGGAATATTAAAGAGCCGCCGTTGCCGTCTGCTGTGGAGGTCTCTCTTTATAAGCAAATACTGCTTTACCGGTTCTAATAATAAAAACATGGGTACGACCGGGTACCTTAATGAGGATAAAAATAACATGAAAAAACTAGCTCTTACTGCATTAACAACAGCGATACTTGCCAGCTCTGCTTCAGCCTCTGATATAAAAGTTGGTGTCTCTATGGCACTGTTCGATGATAATTTTTTAACATCGCTTCGTAATGGCATTGAAGAGGCAGCTAAAGAGCACAACGTCGATGTTCAAATTGAAGATGGTAAAAATGAAGTCGGTACACAGCTAAACCAAATTCAAAACTTCATAGCATCGGGTGTCGATGCCATCATTATTAACCCGGTTGATACAGACGCCACTGTTTCTATGAGTAGTGATGCAGAAGCGGCTGGTATCCCTCTTATTTATGTAAACCGTCAGCCTATCAATATCGATATGCTGCCTGATAATCAGGCATTTGTTGCGTCGAACGAAATCGATTCCGGTACTTTTCAAACGGAAGAGGTCTGTCGCCTATTAGGTGGTAAGGGCAAGGTGGTTGTCATGATGGGAGAATTATCAAATCAAGCTGCTTTGCAACGCACTAAAGATATTCACGACGTTATCGAAACAGAGGCCTGTTCAGGCCTTGAAGTTGTTGCCGAGCAAACCGCTGAGTGGTCGCGTGTTAAAGGTAATGATTTGATGACTAATTGGTTGTCTGCCGGTATCGAGTTT
>Ga0115007_10001033_pt1 | contig 18167 bp, 10 predicted proteins | sample ArcOceMetagenome_2_FD_87166 | JGI IMG/M metagenome (GOLD analysis project Ga0115007, IMG submission 87166) | Marine eukaryotic phytoplankton communities from Arctic Ocean - Arctic Ocean ARC135M Metagenome | ecosystem: Environmental > Aquatic > Marine > Oceanic | place: Arctic Ocean | collected... | reverse complement strand
GTGGATTTCGGGATGTAATTATTTGGGACGAAAATCATGTTGCGTTCCGTGGTGGACAGTGAGCCGTGTTCGCGCAAAAGGCAATCTCGAGGCGTTCGCTGGTCACTTGTGTTCGCCCCGCGCCGGGCGACAGGACGAGAGCCGTTCTCGTTTGTCGCACGGACCGGGTAGTGTGGTGCTGGGTTTAGGGTCAGCCCTGTGTCTTGGTGTCGGAGCGTCGTCAGATTCGGGCAGATTGTTTGGCGGGATCGAGGAGGATCGCCCCGCGCCGAGTGGGAAAGGCGCTGGTAGTGAAAGACGTCTGTTGCATATAGGGGGCAGAGCCAGTCGAACGACGCACGCAAAAGGGCACTCGTGGCATTCGCGTGTCACACTTGTGTTTGCGCCCGCGATACGGCCCTCGGCCCGGTTTCCGCGATTTCCGCGATGGCGTCGCAACCAGCGCCTTATGGCGCTGGCAACGCGCTGAATGCGCTGCAGTTCCGCGTGATGCGTCTACCCAGGCCAACCCTCGAGCTCGAAACACCACTGCGGTTCGCGCCTGAAGATCTGTTCGGCGCCTGTGAAGCAGAGGCATCGCTTCCAAATCAAACCTCGGGGGGTTCGTTCGAACACAGGCTGGACCTGTTCAACGCGGCGGACGCGAGCGGTTTAACAGGCGCGTTGGTGTTGCCCCAGAGCTTCGGCGTGGTGCACCTCGGTGAAACCTTCGCGTCGTTGGTAAGCGTCGCGAACCACACCGATCTGTGCAAGAAACAAGTCGTGGTACAGGTTGAGCTGCAAACGCAACGCAGGCGCGTCATGCTTTTTGACAACACAGCAGCTCCTTTGCCCGCCATCGAACCAGGCGCGTCCTACGACTTCATAGTCGAACACGACCTGAAAGAGCTCGGCGCGCACACACTGGCGTGCACGGTGGCGTATTCAGAGGACGTCCCTGGTGGCGCGCCCGGGGACAACCGCCGACGCCATCCTCAGCACTTTAAGTTTACCGTCGAGAACCCAATCGCGGTGCGCACGAAAGTCCGACCGGGGAGGGACGGGTCCACGCTTCTTGAGGCGTGCGTCGAGAACGCCACGAAAACGCCGTTGCTCCTGAGTTCCGCGACGTTCGAACCGTCCCCGCAATTCACGTGTCACGCCATCGTACCGCCGAAAAGCACCGGCGCAAACGGGTGCGCCATTCCGAACGCCGGTGGCGTCGGTTTGCCCAGTTTAGCGGGACGCGACCTCATTGTGTTGGACGCCTCCGGAGGGTCCGAGCACTTTCTGTTTGAGCTTTCGGAACGTGCTGATTTGTTCGAACGCGGCGGAGATGTTGCGTCACCAAGCGCAGGCGTGGCGCTCGGTAAACTGGAGATTCGCTGGCGCGGGCGCATGGGGGAAACGGGACGGTTGCAGACGCAGCAGATTCTGGGCGCGCCGCGGGTTGACACGGGCGGCGACGTCGAGCTGTCCATAGACCCTGACACCAAACCAGCCGCGGTGTCGTTGACCACGCCGTTTGCGCTTACGTTCGTCGCGGTAAACGTCCACGCCACGCAAACCTCGGAGACCCTGGAGCTCGTCGTGCTGGACGACGACGACGAGTTCGGCGAGACCCTCAGCGAGAGCGGAGGGGCGGGCGAGGTGGGACGTTCTGGGGTGACGGAGAACGGGAGCATATCGGGGACAGGTTCGGGCGAAGGAGGACACGGGTTGGGAGGTGCGGATGGCGGGTTGGTGCTGCAGGACACGTCGCCCGGAATTGTTCTCGACGGCGTGCGGGCAATTTCGCTCGGGGCGGTTGCGCCGGGACAAACCGCCACAGCCGTCGTGACCTTCGTGCCGCTGCTTCCCGGAGCCAGGCGGACACCCAACGTCGCGGTGCGGGAGTGCGTTGGAGGGCGGACGGTGGGGTACATGCGGGGGGTAGAATTTATGGTGGGGCGATTGTGACTGTAGAAGCAGGTAGAGCAAAGACGTTTCTGATTTTTATACCGCTCGTCGTCGACGCGCCTGTCACCGTTGAGTTTTACCGAGCTCGTTTTGAGGACGCAATTTCATTGACGTCTACGCGTAACGACCAACCCGTGCCCGCAAATAGAATCCGCAAAAGCGGCTGGCAAGGCACTTTTCGGACCCCCAAGCTCGATGGGCGATTCGATTTGACGATTGAAAATAGTGCGCTCCCAACTTTTGAGTCAAAACCAAATTTTGCGAAAACGTGACACTTGGGTGTGCCTCGGCCCCGCTGTACCGAGGCGCCATAGCGACCCTGCGCACCCGCACGTGCGCACCGCATCACGCCTAGTCGTGAAGGCGCGCGTGTCGATCTCGTAGCCCACGGCAGGAGCTCTCGAGTGAGGATCGCGCGATGGGAAACACGTCGGCGCGGCGCATGGCCCCGGCCAACCCTAATGTGCCTCCCTCTGGGGGGCACGTCACCGACGGGGGCATGGCCATGCCGCCTTTGACATACGGGTACGTTCTCTGCGTGAGATGCGCGTGACAAACTCCCGACGCGCGCAGCACATGAGACGCGAACCTGGGTCGCGCGGTGACACCCATTCCGGTCCCTTCCCGGTCCCCATCATTCGCCGCGCCACTTCTCGCTCCCCAAACCTGTAAAAAATTCCAATTCCAAACTCCAAACGCAAACCCGGTTCACGCCCTGACACCCCCCGTCCCTTCCCTCCTTCCAGTTCTCCAATCCCCATTTATCCCGGCGCGCACGTGCAAAGCGGGTTCGGGGCGGCGCCTGATTTAACCTCCATGCCCGAGCCCGCGGCGCTGGTGCCGGTGGCGGTGAACTGGACGCAAGGCGGTTCCGTGGTTGAGGTGGAAGGGTCTTTTGATAACTGGCAATCGCGGCAGGCGTTGCACCGGAGCGGGAACCGGGAGTTCGCCATCGTGAAGATGCTTCCCCCGGGGGTGTATCAGTACAAGTTCATCGTGGACGGGGAGTGGAAATACGCACCGGATCAGCCCGCGATGTACGACGAGATGGGAAACGTGAACAACGTGTTGGAAGTGCAGGAGTACGTGCCTGAGATTTTGGATTCCCTGGACTCGTTCCTGGCGCCTTCGTCGCCGCCTGATTCGTACAACAACGCGCTGTTCACCGCGGACGACTTCGCGAAAGAGCCCCCCGCGTGCCCCCCGCACCTGCACCTCACCCTCCTCAACGTACCGCAGATCCCGGAGTCGCCAAACTTGTTACCGCGGCCGCAACACGTGGTGCTCAACCACGTGTACAACGACAGGAGCAACACGTTAACGGGCGTGCAAGTCATGGGCACCACGCACCGGTACAGATCGAAATACATCACCGTGGTGTTTATCAAGCCGAACAGCGTTTGACACGACAAGCCGAACCTTTGTAATATTGTACTATTATCTAAAACTACTCGCACGTCTCCGCGCATCGCGTTCGGCATTCGTCGGCGAACTCAAACTCGCTTGCGGTGCGCAGACATCGCCACCCCCGTCCGCCGCCGCCGTCGCCGCCCTCTCTAAAGTACGCGTGACGCAGCGCCCGTTCCGCACTCGGCCTATCCCCAGGATCCCAGGAAAGCAACCTGCGAACCAACCGAAGCGCCCACCGCGAGTGCAACCCCCGCCCGGTCGGGTCGCGTGCTTTCAGCCGAGCAAACAGCGCGTCCTCCGTGCACTGCCACGACAACACCCCGGCGATTTCGGAACTCGGAGGCACCACGCACAGCTCCAGCATCGCGCGCAGGCGAAGCGCCATTTCTTTGGTTTCTTCGCTCGCGCCTTGAAGCCGCCGCGTCACCGCGGCGGCGGTTCTGCCGTCCACCGAGGCGAAAACCTTGGGTGTTCCCAAACAAAGCACCTCCAGAGCAAGCACGCCCACCGACCACGCGTCGTACGACGCGTACCGCCGCACCGCGGTTCGCGGCTTCGGTTTGGAGTGACGTTCCTTTTTCGTTGCAATAACCGTATCCATCCCGATGCTTTCAGGCGGGGCGTATTCCAGGGTCTGCTGCGCCGCCGACGGCCCTTCTGTGCCGTACAAGTTGGCCAACGCGTGCTCGTCCACCGCGGAGCCGAAATCAGCGAGGCGAAGTCGAAACGCGCCGGATCCAGGCTTTGTGTCATCTCCGTCGTCGCCAGAGGAACTCCACGCGACGAGAAGATTGGCGGGTTTCACGTCCCGGTGGCCTACACCAGAGTCGTGCGTGAAAGCGAGGCCTTGTAAAACTTGCCTTAGCATCTCGCGAAGCGTTTCTTTTCCCTCCGTGGTGGCGCGAGCCTTGAGCCACCACCGGCTCGGTTTAACCACGCGTAAACCGCCGCCCCCGATGTTTGCCTTTTCCTTCTCCTTTCCTTCGCCTTCGTCATCACTCCTCGCCTCCTCGCGTATCGCATCCTCATCCCCGTCCGTGTACATCAGCGACGCCAGGGATTCGCCCTCGTCGCGAAACACCAACCAAAGCTCTGTTTCCGCCCCGACTCGCGTGTCACCTGGAATGAGCTCGAACGCGGATTCGTACCGCGCGACGTGCGCGCCGCCGGCGACGCGCTGGCCGAAATACGCCTCCCTCCGGCCGGCGTTGCGAATCTCCTCGCCTCGCTCGACCAACACGCGCTTCAGTACGAACTTTTTGTTTTCGATTTGATTTCGTGATTTACCACCAACCGCGCGCGCGCGCCACACCTCCCCGAAGTGCCCTCTCGCGAAAGGCGTGCGTTCGGTTGGAATATACCTTCCACGAACGCCGCGCGTCGTGGTCTTTTTCTCTTTCATCAGAGGAACAGCGCCTAGAGCGCCAAAAAAACGCGTAACAATCGCCTTGGATGCGATTGGAATCTCCATCAAAGCGCTGGCGCGAGCGTCCGGTCCGGGCGCGAGCGCGAGCAGACGCGCGGCGACACCGTTCAGCGCCACAATACCGTCCAGCTCTTCCCACCCGCCGGTCTCGCGGTTTCCGAGCGCGCTGGACTCGTCACCGGCCTCGCCGTCGCCTAGGGCGTTGAACTCTTCAGAAATCTCATCTGAAAACGCATCGCCCGCCTCAGCATAGTGATATACTTCCGGCCAATCTGGCCAGAGCGAGGCGCGTGGTATGACCGCCTCGAGCGCGAACGCGAGGTCACACGCGTTCTCGCGGCCGACACAGGCATCTCCCGCTGCAGCGATGAAGGCCGGGACCAGCAGAGAACCAGGCATGGGTTCTTCATGAAGGAGACGACGGGACAGAACACTGACAAGGGAGGTAGACGGTTTTTGTGCGAGCCAGCCGGCCACTGCCACGGCCACGACCGCGACGAGAGACGCAGGGAGCGTGAGCCGCGCCATGCAGGCGCGGTTCGCGGTCCTCCCCTCGTGGAGTCAAATTACTATGACGCGGATGCGCTTTTTTGCTAGGCGAAAACCGAAAAGTCGGCAGAAGCCGCGCCGAAAACTGGTATCGAAAACTCGAAATTCAAAACTCAAGATGTCTTCTCTCGCGATCTCAACAGCCGCAGTGCACAGGGCACAGCTGCGGTTGCAACTCGCGACATGGCTACGATCGATGCCGCGCTTTGCGCGACGCGCCTGAAGGGCTTGATGACGAGCTGGAACGACAACCCCGCGGTTTGGGGCGGCGCCGACGCGCTTCTCATCGGGTCAGGGGCGAACAAAGAAGATGACCTCCGGTACCTGAAGAGCGTCGCGTTGCAGATCTGGTTGTTCGGGTACGAGCTCCCCGACACCTTGGTGCTTGTCACGAAAACCGAGCTGCACGTGGTGACCGGGGGTAAGAAAGCCAAGTTGATTGAGACGGTGGTGGCGACGGTGGCCGCGGACGCCGGGGTGACGGTTGTGGTGCACAACAAACCCAAAGGCGAAGACGGCGAGGCGCAGGCGGATGAGCTCGTGGCCATCGTCGTGGACGCGTCGCTGGTCGTGGGGATGGTCGCCAAGGAAGCCTCGGAAGGCGCGCTCACGAAATACGGCACAGAGAAGCTCAAAACGAAAAGCGTCTCCGTGGTGGAGATCTCCTCCGGGCTCGCGGACGCCATGGCGGTCAAGGATGACGCTGAGCTCCTGTTGATGAAACAAGCGGCGAAGCTCACCGCGAAAGCCATGGCGTGGACCGTGGAGCGGGTGGAGGGGATCGTGAACGACGAAACCAAGGTGTCGCACGCTAAGCTTTCCGAGGAAATCGAGGACCAGATTCTGGACCCGGCGAAGAATTTAGGGCTGAAGGACATCGAGTCGGATGACGTGGATATCTGCTACCCGCCGATCCTGCAATCGGGGGGCGAGTACGAACTCAAAATGTCCGCGCAGTCCAGCGACAAGAAAGTGCACTACGGCGTCATTTGCGTCTCCCTCGGGGCCAGGCACACGCAGTATTGCGCCAACATCGCACGGACGCTGATGATCGACCCGAGCAAACAAATGGAGGACGTGTACGCCGCGGCGCTCGCCGCGCAGGAAGCCGCGCTCGCCGCGCTCGTGGACGGCGCCGACCTCGCGGCGCCGCACGACGCCGCGAAAGCGGCGCTTGAGAACGCGAGCGGCTTGTCAGCCGAAACGCGCGTCTCACTCGTCGCCAAGCTGGGCAAGAACGTCGGCACCGCCATAGGGCTCGAGCTTCGCGAACCAAGCTTGGTGCTCGGCCCCAAATCCAGGGGCGCCGCGCAGAAAATCAAGGCTGGGCAGTGCTACAACATCCAGATGGCGCTCGCGGGTTTGACGAACGAAAAGGCCAAGGAGGGAAGCAAGGGACGGACGTTCGCGGTTATCATCGCGGACACCGCGTGTGTCAGCGCGAACGGCGCCGCACCCGTGGTGCTCACCTCCGGTGTCACCAAGGCTTTGAAGGATATCTCGTACCAGATCAACGACGACGACGAGGACGCGGCGAAGGCCAAGGCCAAAACCATCGCCGCGGGTGGCGTGGTTTTGGACGCCAAGACCAGAGGCGAGGAAGGCGGCCCCACGGATGAAGACGCAAGACGGCGCAAGCAAGCCACTTTGGCGGACAAGAAGAACCGCGAGACGTACGCGCGTTTGGTCGGCGCGAAGGACGACGAGGCGGGCGGCGGGAAGGGTGGCGCCACGTCTGATTTCAAGGCGTACGAACGCATGGCGGACGTCCCCGTGCCAAGAGGCGCGGACCCGGTGATCACCGTCGACCGGGACGCGGAATCCGTGCTCCTGCCAATCCACGGCCAGCTCGTTCCGTTCCACGTCATGGCAATCAAGTCCGTCAGCGTCACGCAAGACGCGGGCGCGTCGTTCATCCGAATCAACTTCAACGCCCCCACCGCGCCTGGCGCGACCGCGGCGAACGCGACGTACCCTGCGAACGTGAAGTTCCCCGACCTTAGTTTCCTCAGGGAGGTGTCCTTCAGGTCGTCAGACAACAAGCACGCCAACTACGTGGTCCAAGAGATGAGGGCGCTGAAGCGCACCGTCAGCACGCGCGAGACGGAAAAAGCCGAGCGCGCGACGCTGGTGAGGCAAGAGCGGCTGGTGCTGTCGCACGGCAGGGTGCACCGGCTGGTTGGTTTGTGGATGATGCCCACGTTCGGCGGCCGAGGCGGTCGCAAAGCAGGCACGTTGGAAGCGCACACCAACGGTCTGCGGTACGTCGGCGCCAAGGCGGAGGAACAAGTTGACGTGATTTACAGTAACATCAAGTACGCGTTTTTCCAACCCGCCAAGAAGGAGATCAAAACCCTTATTCACTTCCACCTGCACGACGCTATTATGATCGGCAAGAAGAAGACCAAGGACGTGCAGTTCTACATGGAGATCATGGAGGCGGTGCAGAGCCTTGACGGGGGGCGGCGGAACATGTACGACCCGGATGAGATTGAGGAAGAACAGCGCGAGCGCGACCGTGAGAAGCGCATCCACAAGGAGTTCAGCGGGTTTTGCAGGAAGGTTCAGGATATCTGGGAAAAAGATTTCCCCAACCTGAACCTGGAGTTCGACTCGCCGTACCACGACCTCGCGTTCGACGGCGTGCCTTTCAAGAGCACGGTCCGAATCCTGCCCACGGCGTCGTGCCTGGTGGAGCTCACCGAGTTCCCGCCCCTCGTGATCAGCGCGAACGACATCGAAGTCGTGAACTTGGAGCGCGTGGGCTTCCACTTGAAGAACTTTGACATGGCTGTTATTTTCAAGGACTTTTCGAGGGACGCGCACCGGATCGACCAGATCCCGGTGCAGCACCTTGATAACATCAAGCAGTGGCTCGGTACCTTAGACATCAAGTACTACGAAGGTAAGTCGAACCTTAACTGGAAACCGCTGTTGCGACAAATCAAGGAAGACCCGGACGAGTGGCTTGAGGGCGGCGGGTGGGAGTTTTTGAACAACGAACTGGACGACCTCGACGGCGACGAAGACGGCGAAGGCGAGGAGTCCGAGTCTGATTTCGAACCAAGTGATGATTCCGAGGAGGAGGAATCCGAAGAGGAATCGGAGTCGGAATCCATGGTGGAATCCGAGGATGACGAGGAAGAGGAGCTGAGCGACTCGGGGATGGACTGGGACGAGCTGGAAGAGAAAGCCGCGGCGGACGACGACGAGGCGAGCGAATCCGACCACGGGAAGAAGCGGAAGAAGGGGAAGAAGTAAATGACAGGTCACAAAGACAAACACGAGGGAAGATATGCTGTGTTTTTAAACGATATATGTTCACCCTTAATTACTCGGGTCTTACACGGACGTCTAATTCCGTTGACTGTCGTGGTGTCTATATCTTACAAGTGGTCTAATTACTCTAACTGTTCCCCGCCCACCGGTGGGACCGGTTTGAATTCCGGATGCGCGCAAAGCGCGTTTGTAAACACAGTCGCGACGTAAACACACGGGCTCGGTTCCCGCGTGGTTACTCGTTCCACTCCGTCGGGGGCGCACGCCCACCGCACGACCGTTCTCCGCGCGCGCCCAAGGCCTACCTGTCGGTTCGGTTTCGCCTCGGTAGGGACGCCACCGCACATCGCACCGCCGACGAAGAACTGCTCCACGTACCGCAGCCGGTGCTCTCGCCAGGCGGGCGGCAGGTCGGTTTCGGGCAACGCGCCGCCCCCCGTGCCTTGCGCTTCGAAAACACCAAGGCTCACGACCTTTGTGACTGTTGGATATTCGGCGTGGAACTGCCGAACCGTACCGCCGAAACACACCTCCCAGGCCCAGTACCCTTTCGCGGAGTACACGCACGCGCCGCCGTCGAACCCGCTTGTTAGTAACGTTTCCTCCGCCGATACATCGGCGGGTTCTTTAAGTGACTCCTGCTCTGTTATAGATATTTCTTTTGCGTTGTCGTTCTCGACTTTTATGTCGCAAAACGACCCGCACGCCGCCTGCGTAGTTTTCGTTTCCGTTTTCTTTGTCGTTTTCGCAGCCACCACGGCGATTTCCGCCAACTCCAAATCGACCGCATCCACCACGGCGGCGCACGCGCTTTGAAACGCGCGTTGCTCGAAGTTGGTCAAGGAACTCTGGCCGTCGCGCTCGCACAGCACGAAGCGTTTTTTGTTTTTTGCATCCTCGACTTCGTCGCCCGTCTCGTCCGGCGGCCGTGGGAGTATCGCGAGTGAGTGCATCAGCAACGGCAAGTCGCCTTTGCACAGCTCACGGATGTGTTCCAGCACGCGCGTTTCGGGTTGCTTTCCTCCTGTCTTTGTTGCCGTACCGGCGAACGCGTGCGACTCTTTTGCAAGCACCTCGCACAAGGCGCATTGAACATCAGCCGACGCCGACGCCATCGCCGCAAAGTATTCCGCCGCGGTCAGTTTGCGACGTGAGTTGTCACTTATTGTCGTATCCTGTGTTGACATGGAATGGTCCTCGCGTCCGTCGGTAAGTACTTGTACTTTTTCTGCAAGGCGCACCCTCGCCAGTCTCTCCTTCTCCAGACCCATGGCTTTCTTTTTGTGCGTCGCGCTCTCTTCGCGCGCGCGCCGCGCCTGCACCTGGGCGCGTTCCACAGAAAGCGCATTGACTCGAGCCAACACACTTTCGCCGTCTCCTTGGTACGCGTCGTCCTGGTCCGTGGAACTTTCCAGCATCGCGACGGGGCAAACCGGGCCATTCAGGCTGCTGCATGGGGTTTCAGACGACGACCCGGCATCTGACAGGTGTGCGTCGCGAATCTCGGCCAGAACGCGAGTCGTGGGAAACGTTAAACGCGAGTCGTGCAAGTGCGGCGACGCCGCCCCACCGACGAGCAGGGCGAGGAAGAACAGCGAGACAACTGGCATGGAGGCTCGTAAGGGACTCGACACCGTCGCGCTCCAAACGCGGCGTCGGTCGCAACGAAGGACCCGCATCGTGCCCGCGACGCAACGAGTGACGAGTGGCTTCGGGATGGCTCGTTTTTCCCTTGGAGGGATAAAAACTCACAACAGAATTGCCAAAAAACTTTCAGCCACGTCGCCAGTCTCATCAAGCACCACTCATCCTGCACGCGACGTGCTGTTTTTGACGATGTCGTCGTCGCTGAGGCGCATGCTCGTCCCCGTGCGGGACGCGGTGGCGGGACGCGCGCGTTTCATGTCATCCACCGGACACGCAGGCTTCGGGTCTGGATCCAAGGATGAGGCGGAATCGCCCGACGCGGCCTTCGATCGCGCCTCCGGCTCCACCACCACGAGCTTCGGGTTCAAGGACGTGCTTTCTTCCGAGAAGGAGGGTTTGGTTCGCGAGGTGTTCGAAAAGGTGGCGCCGTCGTACGATCTGATGAACGACCTGATGAGTGCGGGCGTGCACCGTGTTTGGAAAGACTACCTGGTTTCGAAAGTGGGTGTTTTTCCTGGCATGACGCATCTCGACGTGGCGGGCGGTACGGGCGACGTCGCGTTCCGTGTGTTAAGGGCGCTTCGGGCGGAGGAAGCGTCTAAGCGACGCCTTGGTGGTGGCGGCAAGCCGAGAAACGACCCGTCCGGGGCGGGCAGGGTCGTTGTGAGCGATATCAACCCTTTCATGTTGCGCGAGGGCGAGAAACGGTCGCGAAAGTTTGGGTTAGGGCGGGCCACGGACGCGCGCGGGAACCCGGTTGCGAGTCTGGAGTTCGTGGAAGGCAACGCGGAGAAGCTGCCTTTCCCAGATAACTCCATAGACACGTACACCATCGCGTTCGGGTTACGGAACGTCACAAACACGTTACAAGCGCTTAAAGACGCGCACCGGCTGTTGAAACCGGGCGGGCGGTTTTTTTGTCTCGAGTTTTCGCACGTCAAGAGCGAACCCCTGAAAACTTTGTACGAGGCGTACTCATTCAACGTCATACCCGCGCTCGGGGATTTCGTCGCGAAAGACAGGGAGTCGTACCAGTACTTAGTGGAATCAATTCGGAAGTTCCCGAAACAAGAGAAGCTGCAGGATATGATGCTGGAAGCCGGGTTCAAAAGCGTGGATTACGAAAACCTGACGGGCGGCGTTTGCGCCATACACAGCGGCTTCAAGATGGAGTAGGTTGAATTTTTTAGAATTGCGGTGTTTACCACCGGCCTTTCTCAACCTGCTTCTCTGTTCTGTTCGCCGCCGCCGCCGCCGCCTGCCCCCCTGCCCTCGCCCTGCGCATAACCCCCTTCTCCAACGGCGGCGCTTCCCGTCCGTGCTCGGCAAAGGGTTGTTTTTTCACGAACTCGTCCACGAAATCGCAACCCGCCAGCTTCGCGAGGTACAGGCGCAGAGGCTCAAAAACTCCTCGGGCCTGCTCAGAAAATACTGGAAATCGGTCCCACTCCGAGTGACGCTTCTTGAATCAATCTCGACACTGGACACTACCGTCCGCACCGACGCCAAAGAACAAAAAGAAATCCAAAGATGTCGAAGATGTCACCGTCGCTCGAGAGGGACACACGGCGATTGTACATATGCTCAGGGATGCCGGCGCGGTGTGACGACGGAAACCCAGGCGCTCTGGGTAGAAAGACGACACCCGACCCGATACGAAAAAGAGGTGAGAATAAAAATGTAACCACTGTTTCATTACGTCTCTCGTTACTTGCGTCTCCCTAGAGCTCTTCTATTACCTTCATATGTACGAAACGGAAGTCAAAAAAGACGTGCAACACCGGATGTTCTCCTTGCAATTCAATAAACTCGAGCCAACGCCTTACGCGGCGGCGGCAGTGGTTACTTCCACTAGCTCCTCGCCGTCTTCCAAATCGATGCTCTGCAAATCCCTGGGCAGCCCGTATCCCAAGCTCGACCCGGAGTTTGACGCGAGGATTTGCAGCTCGCCCATGTGCGACCTGCGGAACGCATCCACGGCGACGGAGATGTCATCGCTGGACATGTCCATTTCGGAAAGAACCGCGGCTGCGAGCTGCAGGGACGGCTCCAGGGTTTCAGGCACAACCGCCTTGGCCCCCGCCTTCTCCAGCTCCAGGCCTTCCTTGATGTCGCCCGCGCGCGCGTACACCTTAATGTGCGGGTAGTACTTCTTCAGCGCCCAGACGGTGCGGTACGACGCGCCTGGCGTGTCCAGGGTCACGACGGCGCACGAGGCTTTTTCCGCGCCGACGGCGTGCAGCACGGCGTTACTACCGGCGTCGCCGAAGAACACGGGGTAGTCCTTGGCCCTGGCTTTGCTCACCGAATCCGCGCTGACGTCGAGCCCGACGAAGGGAACCAACTGTTGGCTGAGAAGCTCGCCGATCATGCTCCCCGTACGGCCGTACCCGGCGATGATGACGTGCCCGGAAAGGTCGTTCGCGTCCCCTTCCTTGGGCTGTAACGACGCCACGGAGGTTTCATCCTTGAAGTACTTTTTGAAGTTTGACCCCAAGCTGATTGTAAAAAGAAAAGTGTCAGTCTTGTATGGGCAATCAGGGAGGCGGAATGTGGTGATTGGGAAATACTTACCTGGCGAACAGCGGCGTCATGGCCATCGTGAGCACCACGGCGAGGTTAATCTGGTTCACGATGGCCATGGGCAACAAACCCGCGGCGGCGGCGAGGCCGTACGTGACGAACGCAAACTCGCCGCCGGGTGCGATGTACACCGCGGCTCTGAGCGAGGCGAGCATGGGCACCCCGAACAGGGGGCCGCAGATGGCCATGACGCCCATTTTGATTGCCAGGAACCCCACCGCGATGGCGATGATTGACGGGAAGTTGGCGAACAAGGTGGCGGGGTCGATCTGCATGCCCACGGTCATGAAGAACAGCCCGAGCAGTAACCCGCGGAACGGGGCGATGTCGGATTCGACTTGCAGGTGGAACTCGGTTTCCGCTAGGAGCAAACCGGCGAGGAACGCGCCGAGGGCCATGGAGAGCCCGAGGGATTGCGTCAGCAGGGACGTGCCCAAGGACGTGAAAAGCGTCGTCGCGATCAACACCTCCGCGTTCTTCAGCTTCGCGATGCGGTTGTACACCGGCCTCAAAATCCCGCGTCCGGCGACCATGATGGCGCCGATGGCGACGACGGTTTTGAAAATCGCCTTGATCAGCGACCCGGCGATGGCGGTGACGCTCCCGGAATCCGGCCCGGCGAGAAGTGGGACTAACATGAACACAAGCACCACGGTGAGATCCTGAAACAGGAGCACGGAAAACGTGGCTCTTCCGTGCCTCGCGCCGCTTTCCCCGCGGTCCTGCAACACCTGCAGCGCCACCGCTGTGGAGGAGAACGCCAGCCCCATGCCGACCACGACGGCTTGGGGGACGGTCAACCCGCACGCCACGGCAACTCCCGCGACCGCGATCGTGGTCAACACCATCTGCGCGGCGCCCATGCCGAAAATAAGCCTGGCCATCGCGGTCAGGCGCTCCAGGGAAAGCTCGAGGCCGATGTTGAACAACAAGAAAACAACGCCGAACTCGGCGAGAATCTTGGCTTGCTCGACGTTGCCGATCAGGTTCAGCATGTACGGCCCCACGACGGCGCCGCCGATGAGGAAACCCAGGACTGGCGAGCCACCGGGCATCTTGGAAATCAGCGTCACCGCGCAGATCGAGGTGAACAACAGCACAAGGGCATCGAGCAAACCGGCTTCGTGCGCTTCTTCGTACGCGTGCTCCGCGAGTTTGCGCTCGGATTCGGGAATCTTGGACACCACGGATTTGTACCCACCCTCCACCGTGGCGGTGACCTGCGCGGCGGTGCCTGAAACAGCTTTGCGAAGCGGCATCGCGCCGGGGTGGAACATGCCGACGAAGAATCCAATGCCGAGCACGATGCCGGCGGCGAGTGAGGCGCCCTTGGCTTTTTCTTCGGAGGATGAGAAATACTTGCCGGTGGTGTACTTGCTGGAGCTGGAGGTTTTGGGCTTTTCAAACTTCGCCGCGGCCGGTTCCTCGTCCACGGACTTGTCCATTTGTTTCGTCAGCGTATCCGCATCCACGGTGGGCATCTCGTTCGCGGGAACCGCGTTCTGTAAGGCCTCGAGGCACTCCTCGTCCCCCTCTTCGCACTCCACCTCGGTTTTCACCCAGTTTTCCTCCTCCTCCAAGCCCTCATCCTTCACGAGCTTGGCGCGCTTCTCGTCCAGCTCAATCACCGAGGATTCCGCTTCGGACCACGCCACTCTAGCTTCAAGCACGCGCTCCATCATCTCCTCCACCGCGGTCATGGCGTCCGCCGCGCGTTGATCCGCCGCGCGCGCGCGTTCCTTTGCCATCTCCGCCGACTGCACCCCAGCGACGTACTTCTCCTCGAACGAGGCTTTGTCCACCTTGCTCTTTTCGAACGCCACTTCTGCTTCCACCAAGCGCTCGACGATGACGGTCATGGCGGTTTCCATGGTGAGGTCCTCAACGAGCCACCATTGCTCGGATTTCTTCACCTTTTTGGCCTTCTCTGCGCCATCCGCAACCTTGACGGCGTCGTCCACGCTCGGGATGTCATCCTCGGCCAACTCCGCCGCGATTGCGGTTTCCAAAACAGCGCGTCGCGCCTTGATTTCGTTCACCACGATTTCGCACTCGCCCATGGCTTCGAAGGCGGCGTCCGACCTTTCCGAGCGCCGCGCCACGGCTTCCTCGGATTCCGCGTGTTCCTCCCACGCCGTCGCCGCGAGCTGCGCTTGCTTGGTGGCGACGAGCTCCAGGTCCTCCTGTGACTCCAGGGCCTTGGCTTCCCTTTGCCGCTGTTCCATCGTTGTCTCCGTTAGCGATTCGCGCTCGGTGGCCATTTGTTCCAGCGCAGCCGCGAGTTCCGCAGCCGCCTTGGCCAGCGCCGGGTCCTCCACAGGCACCTCCACCGCATCGGAGGTATCGGAGGACGCTTCGGGGGTGGCGCGTCGCACCACGGTGCGGCCGCGCGCCGAGCCGACGCGGAGTGTGGACGCGGACGTGACTTGCATCGCGCATCCACGGGTGGTGAGCCCGGCGCGGGGCAGCGAGGCCTTGGAGGACGCGTTCGAGGCGGAACGCACCGGCGCGGTGCCGCGAGTCGCCTTTGCGGATGGGCCACGCACTCGGGCAGGAGCCGCGATCGCGATCGCGCTCGGCCGCATGGCGAACATCACAACCTCCCGAGCGACGAACACGTCGTGGGGATGCGGAAGAAGAGCTACGCGAGTACGCGCGCGGTTGCGATGTGAAGCACGAGAGAGCGCGTCGATGAAGTGCGATCGTTCATAGAACGCGTTGATGAAGATTGTATACAATTTCCCAAATCCAATCACTGTTTGCCCATACAAGACTGACACTTTTTTTTCCAAAAAAGCGGCGCCACAAGGCCGAGGCGGAGACCTCGGAGCAGACGAGCAGTTTCGTTTCGCGCGAATCGACCAGCCAGCAAGCAACACTCTGCGCCTGCGCCGCCCACGTCGAGTTTTCTAGGACCCACGAGAAAAGGCGTCTCAACACCCACCCTGGTCATCAGGAGGAGACGCGCACCCTTGAGGGTTGTGTCGCGCGAGGAACGGGACGGAGTGGTCGCCATCAAAGGTGTGACCCCCACCAAGGGTAAGGGTCGTGTGGTACTCGAACCAAGTCCGACTCGGAGACGACGAGACGAGTAGGGCGATTTTGTCGCGCGGCGCGCTCTTTTCGTGATGGTGTACGACCTGACCGGCGATGGGGGGCCGGGACGGCCGGCGGGGGCCGTAGACAGCGTCTTGATCGACCGCCAGTTGTTAACGTCAATCGCGTCGCTGCGTGTAAAGGAACTTACTGGAATCCTGATGGCGCTGGGCATGCCAAAAACAGGCCCGAAGCCCGAGCTGGTGCGACGTTTGACCGAGATGGGCAGCAGCGCGATTTTGGTGCGGCACGCGGGAGGCAAGCCAACAGTTGAGAATGTCATTAAGCACGCGCACAGGCAACTCGCGCAAGAACGGGGACAGAACTGGGACGAAACGAGGCCGAGTGTTTATTGGAGTGGCGCGAACCCGGTAAGGGGCGAGAAGCGACCGAGGGACCACCCGGGACCGGCGCCCCCGGCGGCGGCGCGCGCGGAGAATACGCCGGATCCCGGCGTCTGGGCGAGGGTCCTGGCGTGCGACCCGTTTTGGGCTGCCGCGGATGTCCCGAAACTGGTCTCCACACCAGGTGTCGTGATGTCACCAACACGAATGACCAGACAGAACGGCGCGTCGCAAAGCTTGCAAAGGCCGTTCGTGTTGACCGCGGAGCAGTACTTTTTGTTACAAAAAGACGCGAAACAACACGCGCCGCAAAAGCGGGAGTACCAGCTGCAGATTAGCTGCGTGTTGATTGACGACCCGGTGATGGCGCGACTGCACTGGCCGTTCACCGCGACCTTGCGCGTGAACCAAGCCCCGCTGCCTGTGATGTACCGGAACCCGGGAAACGCCATGGGCAAAGCGGGCAGAGACCCGGTGGTGGAGGTGCCGCTGGCGCTGCTCGCGGTGGGGCAAAACTCTTTGTTCATGTCGTGCGCGGACCGACGGTCGTTTTCGCTTGTGATTCGAATCGCGAAAAGGAGAAGTTTGGACCAAGTCAAAGAACTCGTGCCAGCGCCCGCGGGGTTCCCGGCGGCGCGCGCCTTCGTGGAGCGCGCACTGGGCGGCGCCGGCGCCGGCGACGACGACGACGACATGATCGTCGAGGATAACGCCATTTTATCCCTGCGGTGTCCCATTTCCGGGCAGATTTGCGTTACCCCGGCGAGAACCAAAAAGTGCACCTCCCTCGCCGTGTTCGACCTGGACACGTACATCAAGCTCAACGAAGGCGTGCGCAAGTGGACGTGTCCGCACTGCGGCGCCGAGGGGCGCCCCGGGGACGTGGTGGTGGACGGCTTTTTAACGCGAGTGCTGGGGGTGCTTCGCGCGCGGAGTCGCGACGGGAAATCCACGAACGTGTCGCGCGTGGAAGTGGAGCCGAGCGGGCGGTGGCGCCCGGTCGCGGGCGACGACGGTGGGCCGCCCGGGAATGCGAACGCGAACGGCGCGCCGTGGGTGGAAACCGACGCGATGAACGGCGTGGTGCTTGGTTTAGGCGGGTCGGTGCTTCACGTGCCGCCCGAGCTGCGCGAGGCGAGCGGCGAGTATGAAACCACGGTTGCGACACACAGCACAAACTACGCTGGGGACGTAAAACCAGAGGGGCGGGACGGAGTAGTCGCCACCGCTGGTGTGACCCCCACCAAGGTTGAGAGTGGCGATGTACTGCAGTCGGAGACGGACGAGGAGAGCGACGAGGAGGAGGAGATGCGTCGCGCCGTTTTGGAAGCGCGGCGTGGGAGGCCGCCGCCGTTGGCGCCGGAGGATGACGTGATCGTCATCGGTGACAGCGACAGTGACGAAGCCCAGGAAGCACCCTCTGGGAATTCAAGTGATGATCACGAGGCGATGGCGGAGGCGGCGGCGACGCTTCACCGCGAGCGCGAACGCGCGGCGGCGGCGAACGCCGCGGTGGAGGCTTCCGCCGCCGCTATGGTCGCGGTGGAGACCGCCGCCCATGCGATCGCGGCGTCGTTTCGCGCGGCGCAAGATACGCAGCGTTTGAATAGCCCGCAGGCGTACTCAGCGCTCGCGAGCGCGTATTACGATCAAAGGTCAAGCGTCTCGGCAGCGGAGGCGTCGCGCTCGAGGGTTTCCACCGGGACCTCAGTCGCGTCGCCTTTAGGTGCGGCGAGGCCGGCAGGGGAGGCGCGGGTCTCCACAGCCGCTGCGTTGGCCGTCCCTTCGCCGCTGGATATATCGCGTGGCGCTGGGGGGGGGGGGGGCGTTTGGGAAGGCGGCCCCCCCCGAAAAATGGTGTGGCGCGCCCCCGCCCCACCCCCGCCGACCCCGGG
>Ga0115007_10001031_pt1 | contig 18177 bp, 14 predicted proteins | sample ArcOceMetagenome_2_FD_87166 | JGI IMG/M metagenome (GOLD analysis project Ga0115007, IMG submission 87166) | Marine eukaryotic phytoplankton communities from Arctic Ocean - Arctic Ocean ARC135M Metagenome | ecosystem: Environmental > Aquatic > Marine > Oceanic | place: Arctic Ocean | collected... | reverse complement strand
TCCTAATTAACGACGACTATATATATATATATTAGTAACGAGCATAGCATTATCACATTTACTGTACATTGTAGCATGCTGCCTACGTTGAACATAATACTATATAATATAGTCCTGAGATAAATTATTTTGAGCTCCTGTTACATCCTAGAAACCTTCTATAGCTACTACTTGCTAGACTGAAAATCATGTTATAAAGAAAATAGTTAGTTCTGCTATCAACTAACATGATCGTACGTAGTACTTCAATCATCTGTCTATTGTTGTACAAGTGTAAAACAAGCGAGAAAGGGTATGTAATAAAAAAGCGGAATGATGTATAAAGGAACAACAGCAATCACCACCACTACTACTACTACTACTACAAGCTATATAGATAGATATATTGTATGCTTTTTAAAAATGAGTTGATAGTTTTTCTTTCCAAAATTGAGTATTATTATTTGCTTTTAATTAAAATAAATCTAAAAATTATCTTTTTTTTTACTTTTCTGAATTGTAAAACCATCGTCTGTGGTTATGTTTCTATCATTTTTCGTTTCATTCGATAAATATATTAAACAAATTCTAGCGTATTCTCAGCACTGCTCAGCAACAATAATAATAATTCTATTTTCTTTTTACTTGAGTAGCGTCGATCGTGTTTCTTCTAATATTCTTCCTATCGTTCCACATGTTGTTTCCATACGCTTTTCTGCTGCAAAGCATACTTGATCTTTTGAATTAGTTCGATGACATTCTGAAATCATTCTTGTTACGTCTTGACAACTCGATAAGTTATTGTTTGTTAACATAGCCATAATGACAGGACTATTCGCCCATACTGCCTGCTTCCTGTTGTTCATTGGTGTTGATCTTTTGGTGCTCCTCTTCGGCGGTTCGATCGTATAGTTTGGAATTGCTGTAGCGGTAGAGGTAGCAAGGGTTTGTTGTGGTGTAGTTGTCGTCATGGTGTGTGATGTACAGTATGAGGATATGTTCGTTGCTTGGATTGTTCGTTGCTTGATTATTGTCTTGTTTGAAAATTATGAGAATTGGGCGATTTGTGCTAAATGCAGATTGTGACTTGCACTTTTTTGACGCCAAAGCAAACTTGACCGTGATCGCTGACACCACTAGCTCTATTTTCCGTGTCGAAGCAGGAAAAAGAATTTCGAAGAAAGAACCAAGATTGATTCATTCGATGGAATCATTGAAATACTGTGATTCTATTGGCTAAGAGAAAACCCGACAAAAATTTCATTAAATACGAGACTTGCTTAGAAGATATTTTTGGGAGGCCCTAGCTACGGACGTATGATAGATAACATTCAACATTGAGCTAGATAAACTCCATATGGTGGTGTGCAATGAAAGGGAGCTGTGCATTCCATGTATAGCATCTGCACATTAGCCCTGGGCGCTATAGAGATAAACCACGAGGATTTGAGGTAGTGGTAAAGAAAGAAGAGAGGGGTGACGGAACGGAAGGTAGTTTATTATTATTAAGATTGACCAGTCTGAATTGTTTCTGCAGCGACGGCCATCATGGTCAAATCAACAAGATCTATTCCTTTAAGATAAAAACATGAAGAATATTGTAAAAGTTTATTTCACCATGAAAGAGTAGAAATATTGGCCATCATGCAGCACATCATACACGCTTAGCCCTTTTGCAATTCTTCATAATTTCTGAGTGTGCATAAGTTACAACAGACTGCCAAAAACCATATTGTTGGCCTTATATTCAACATTGCAGTTGACAACATTGCTCCATAATACTGTACTCTATCAAAGGTAAACAGTTTGGTTGGATGGGTGACACTTTCAGCAGCAACCTCCAATTTAATTTGTTGATCTAGTGGGTAAGCAGTACAGTAGTCATTCACGGTTTCAGATTTGGTAGTTCGTCTTGGGATTGATTGGATGTAATGACTGCTGAGATTCAATATAACTACGGTATTGCTGTTGTGATAATGCCTACAACCTGTACTCAGCTAACAACCGTGTTATTATTATTATTTATTTGGGGGTAATAGTAGGGCGATGAATCCCCTAAGAAATTCAGTCACAAAATGCAGTACTACAGTATAGTAGAAAAACGAAATTTGCTATTTGCTTGCGTATTGTGTATTATATTGTGTATGTTGTAATGTATGTCAATAAAAGAAAAGATAGATAGAAAGTAGCATACCACAGGTCGATACCTTGAACCTGTACGCATATAGCACCACCGTAACTCGCAACAACGAACAACAACAATGGCAACCGCCATTCCCCTGGCACCTCCGACAGAAAAGGAGAAGAAACGGGTCAGACTATCTTACCATGCGGATATCTTGTGGATTCTTTTGAACTTTGCATTTCTAGGCGTTTGGCTGTACCAGATTAAATATGAAGGCCAGGTAATGATTTTCGATCAGCAATTCATAGAAAACGGCTTTTGCAATTTGCCATCGGTGGATGGTAAAGTAACCGGTTTACACAGTCCGACTCAAATGGCCTGCTTTACCTTTGACTTGTCTATGGCTGCCGCCGTCGTCTTCATCGCCTTGGCCGTTTGGAAAGTCACACCCTCGTGGGGATCGACTGGATATTTAGTGGTGCACGGACTAGCACATGGCTTGATCTTCATGGGTATTATTGATACGTCGAAAGATATCGATCTGCCTGGGGCGGCAGTTCTGGCCGCTATCCTTTCCACGGGTGCCGCCGGTATATATACCGCTATGATCGATGCAGGTAGAGATCGGACTCTGGCTATTATTGTGTCAGCTCTTGTTGATATCTTCTTTACAGGCTTGTTCGTGGTGAAATTACAGAAAGGTGTCTATGTGTTGACATATGTCAACATTGTAATAAGCATGTGCATCATGATGCCACGTGTGTTGCTGGTCCCACCAACCGAGGTGCATTCTCGACTCGACAAATTTAATGGGCCATACTTCTATGCATACGTTGTCGCTGTTACTTTGATGAATGCGGTCATTTGGATCGAGCCTGTGTTTTGCTCGAATGGATTCGCCAATATCGGCGGTCACGTTTGGTTTGATATCTCCCTTTTTGCGGTCACGTACGTCGGAATTCTTTATGCTAAGTCAAATGATGGATCCAAGAAGAAGGATTAATTAAATCATAAATGTGATATGATGGTAGACCAAAATGTCGAAAAGCGCGGTACATGCATACACGGTTAGTTGTTGAATACAATCTTGCCCACGCGGTATTTATCTATCACCACAGTGTCAATTGTTCGGTTTTTACAGGTATGTATACCGCTACCGAACAATCGACCATTTGCTTTTATTTGATGTACTCTACCATTTACAGCGGCAGTAAACTACTCAATTTACTCTTATGATCTATTAATTGTTTTAATGTATAGATTTATTCTATAATGTTTAACTTTTAGTATTGTACAAGCATATCTCCATTTTATTTGACTTGACTTTATGCCCCTTTAAGTCAATATTCAACGAAAAATAAACTAGTCGAATCAATCGGCGGACCATTATTTATCGAGAGCAGAAATACTCCCACCGATGGATCTTTCCCACAGTACTTGACCGCCTTGTTCATCGAGTGCAATGAATTCTGAGATATTCATTCTGTCACGCTGTTGAAGAACTTGATGATAGGTAGGAGAGAAATCTGCAAGAATCGAAAATATTTTCCTGTTACATAGAGCTAGGGATAAAACTAATCCCTTCCGTTTGTGGCGGACGATTTCTGCAACTCATCGTATTCGGAATACCATCAACAAAAATGCATATATCCAATCGTTGCACGATATTTCCACCCAATCGAATTTCTAATTCGTTTTGATCGAATTTAAAAGTTAACGAAAAAAAAAACGGTCCTCACGGCCATAAGGTAACAATCTTCATACATACCATAGATACGATTCTTTAACGAATCTTCGTAGTATACAGGCATACCATTTGGTACGGTTACGTGTACAAGCATTTTTTGCCATTGCTACCCCTAAATGAATTTCGACCTTAACTTGTCCTATACTTGTTGCATGTCAGGTGTTTATAGTGTGGTCCTTGATAGCGGCAGCAACCATCGGTGCCAGATCGGACAATATGATGATACATATAACTAATATTTACTGATGGTACCTTTTTGTCATATTCTTTGAATATGGAATTGTTAGAGGTCAGAAATATCTATCTTTGAAGTTTTATATTGTATACCACTCTTTCAACAACAAAAGCGAGTGGGAGTATAATGTGCGCCCGCCGCGCCTCATTTTTTCTTTTTCCCATTAAAAAAAAAAACGTTCACAGTTCACAATTTAGAAAGTACATACCACTGTTTGTGAAGACGACAACGACAAGAGGACAACGACAAAAAAACGAAACGAAATGCTGAAATAGAGAGAGGAAGAAAGAGAAAGAGTAGATCTGAAATCTGAAATCTACATGACATACATATGACAATAAGCAAAACGACGAAAACATCATGCAATCAATCATCGGTTCAACAATGTTGGGGATCGGTACAATCCTCGTATCGTCGATGTTTGCCGTATTGAAGTCATTGGAACACGTACATCCTATTATTCGTGCATCATGGAGATTACAAGCAACAGCGTTAGCACTTGCTCCACCTTGTGCGTTGTCAATATACCTTGCAGCAGCAACAACATTGCCCAATAATCGGGATCATAATAATAATAAAGGAAATCGTAGCAGCAGAAAAACTTCTACTCTAATCCCTCCAATGGATACCGTTTGGTCAGGTATTGGTTATGCTATGTACAACGTTGGATTATGTACCGCATTAGCGAAAACGTCTTTACTTCGTGCATCGATCTTATCACAATGTGCACCACTATTTATCGTTCTTTACAATTATTCGCTTCATAAAATATATCCACGACGTGGAGAAAGAAGAGGAAGAGGAGTCCACCTGAACCATATTTTAGGTGTGTTCCTTACTCTTGTTGGTACAGCGATCTATATTAACTCAACAACACCAGCAACAACTTCCGACGACGTCGACGCCGACGCGACAATAATAAATCCTGTTACTACAAATAATTTACGATATATTGGACAGGAAGAAATATCGGTATCAGCTTTATCACCCCTACCAGCTATTGTTGTTGCTACTTCTTACGTCAATATTGAAGAAGAAAGGTCACATTCATACTATTATGATAATAATATCATTGGTGATATAAATGCTTTATTTGCAAGTGCGGGGTACGCAATTTATATCTCATGCGGTAGAAAAGCACGAAAAATTGTTCCAGTTTACATCCATCTACCAGGTTGTGTTTTTGTTGCACTGATACTAGTTTCCACCTTTTGTTTGATTACGGTGGTACACGACGTAGTGGATGTTGATCAAACTACTACAGCACATCATCATTATGACGACGCCGATTACAACGACGCCTTTAACAATCGAAAAGATACAATCCTTAACGAGGAAGAAGAAGAAGAAGAAGAAGAAGAAAGTAACGAATTGTTATTCTGCGGTAATTTATTTGGTTGGATGTGTCAACAATACCTACCTCGAGTTGCATTTCTTGGTATCGTTTGTGGAGCTATTGCTGTTTCATTAATTAATTGTTCACTAACTCATGTATCAGCACTTCAGGCTGCAGCAGCCAACAGCGCAGAACCTATCACAGCATCTATCATTGGTATAATGTTTTTCTTTGAGCCTATACCAAATTTTACTGCCATCACAGCAGCTGGTATAATCGTTATTGCTATGATGCTATGTTCAACCGACGATTCTGATGCTGATAATAATGCTAATAATAATTCCAAAAAATGGGAGGATTCCAAAAAGTTAGAGTCGTCGTCACGCGCGCGTGAATTTATCGCGTGATTACGTGCGTGTTCGCGAGAGATTTTTCATTGTTGACTTACTCATTATTCTTTCGATCTCAAGTCTCAAGCAGAATTAATCGATAATAAATATACATACAGTAACATACCTTTTCACTTGTATCACATCCTCAACACTTATCTTCAATACGAGGACACTAATAACAAGGCATCTTCAATCGATTCATTGTTTCTATTCACACCAAATTACTTCGCATTGAGATATTACAGTATAAAAATGAATACCTTTATTTGCAAAAAGACTGGATTATTGATGATGATCACTGTCGGTGTTGTCGTCATTATCGTTCAAGCAACGGTTTCAATCGCATTCACTATTCCACAGCCTACTACTACTAGTTGTGTGCGAAGGAGGAGGACGACGACGAGTAATCCTTTTATTATTAAGTCATTGTTTATGGCAGAAGGAACCAATGGTGAGAGTAGTCAAGTTGTAGAATTGGTGGAAGATAACATAGAAGAACAATCGAACAACGAAATAGCAACAACAAATGAACAGAAAGAAGAAGGAACATCTGTTGCTGCTCCATTTTTAAGTCAAGGTGAAATTTCTGAAGAAGCAATGGAAATGAATTGGAATGATCCGAAACAAACAAGAGTTATGTTCTATATTATATTATCACTTCTACCTGTATTATTTTTGATTCCACTTATGCTTGGATCACGTGACCTGCTTCCTCTTGATGCATTACCACCAGTACCATTGAGCTGAACTAAATTAAATTAAATATGAGAAAGACATGAGAGAAAGAAACTCAAACAACCAAACAAACGTATCAATCAACTTAATGGCACCTTCTACTGCCAAGAATTATTGGGAAGACAGATTCGTCTACCGTACTTACTAAGAAGAACAATACTGACTAAACAAAATCTTACGACGACGACTGACGATAAATATAATACAACGAAAATACAGTATACAATATTAATGTACCCTAATTCTTCATGATATATCTATATTTAATTTTCGACAAATAAATAATAACATAGCTAAGAATTTGTTTATTATTATGTGTCTAAAAGATTAATTATTTTTCACAAGCTTTTCTCGGTCTATTATTCATTTTCGATCGAGGGTGCAAAATAATATATGTGTGTTTATTGTTTATTCTCCTTTTACTTTCTTGATTGTTTCATCGAAACTTTTGTCCTTATCTGCCGCATCGAAGCTATAATATATGTATATTTCGTGAAACAATAATGGGATCACATAACATTCATTTATTTTTTTATTGAATAAGATTAAAAAAGGAAAAGATAGGTAGTATGTGAGAAACGGTTTGTAAATTTCTATTCAATTGGGATATAATAATATAACAAACACTAAAAATAAAAACGTGTACTGTACTGCACATTAACTTACATATCAAACATTTCTTCCAAATCCAAATCAAAACTACCCTCTTCTTCAGTTGCTTCAGGTTCGGCAAAAAATGTAGTCAACGAAACCTTCTTCGTCGTAAATGCAGCTGATGGAGCAAACGACATAACGCTAGATAGCGCTCCTAATGAGAAAATACTGATAATAACTGAACCCTTCATTGTTTTTATATATTGTATGTAGTAGTGGTGGTAGCTGATTATATGTTGATTTAGTACTTTCTTGTGTTCAGTAGTCGATGGAATAGTAGTGATGGGAATAAGAGATATTCTAAAAATGATTTTGCACGGTAAAATAAGACGTCTATTTTTGTTATCGTATATCACGTAATCGCTGCGTCAGTTCTGTTAGACTTTTACACGTGGAGCCTACATAATTTTGTGAGCAAGAATAACTAGGTTTAATTACTGTTGAACATACTACAATTGTAGTAGCAAGACTTTGAAAGCAGCTCCTAGATACCCTATACATGATGTACAATTGTGAGGGAAAAGGAAACATTACTTCAGTAATGACACTGATTTGACCAAGTTCAACAGCCCAACGCAAGGTTCAAATCATCTCAATGCAAGATCTTCACTAGCAGTTATATTATCATGGAAAGTATTTTGAGATCTCAGTACACATCCTGATAATTGTTGATCATGCTAAAGCCAAGGGAGGAACCAATCATGCATGTGACTGACTAAATCTATCCGTTCTTGGTGTGTTGCAAACCCCTAAGCACAAGCACACTAATAATGTACACATAAAGATAATTTAAATCTGATATCCAGCATGTAATCATATCAAATCTCAAAAAAGCACATAATCACACTTTTGAAACTGTTTTATTGATTGATGAGAAATTTTATTTAGTATATAAATGAGGTAACATAGAAATAAAATGTAACAAAACAATGATAGTAGAAGTGTTAGTATTTTTTGACAATATTAGTTCAGGGATAATCAAATCAATACACTACTAGCTAGCTAGCTTTTATATGTTGTATACAATATTAACTTTTTTTTAACATATAAAAAATATCTAATCCAAAACCCATGTTTTTAATACTTGATCGATCCCGCCCGATACCATGACTGGTAACGTATGATGCATATCCAACGCTGTTACGAAGTGACTATGTGCATTGTTTAATGTTCTCAAACATCTGTTGGCTTTTATGTCAAATACTCGAATCGTTCGATCGTCTCCTCCACTGATGATATAATTCCCCGATGGATGTATGACAACTGATTTGACCCAATTTTCATGTGCAGAAAACACCGCAAGACACGAGGCGGATGCTAACGACCAAAGTCGGACCGTTCGATCCCGTCCCCCACTAGCAAGATAATCTCGAACCGTTTCCTTATTCTTAGCAATACTTCCTCCAGCTCTATCCTTACCAAATGCCTCTTCAATAACAAACGAAAGAGATTCTATTACGTGTTCATGCCCTCGCAATTCGCATAATTTTTGTTTAGTGTTGACGTTAGCATCGTATACGTTGATGACTGGATCATTCCCTGCCGATGCCCAAACAGCTCCATCGTGTGAACGCACAGCAAGTGTTCTAACCCAGTCGGTATGATCTGTAAAGGTATGATCACAAAATCCAGTTTCCATATCCCACAACTTAACTGTTTGATCCCTACTAGCACTTAATAAATGTTTTGCGTTGGCCGCGACAATGTCCATTCCCGTTGATGAATCTTCTGATGCAGAAGGGATGATATTTTGTAATGGAAGGAAAATAATAGAAGAAATAGTATGATCATGTCCCCGCAAAGTTCGGACGCAATTGTAGGTAGAAAAATCCCATAGTTTGATGGACAAATCATTGGAACATGATGCTAAATAATTTCCCGTCGGAGTAAAAGCTAGTGAATTGACGTTATTGGTATGACCTTTCAGAGTCTTCATATAATCTCCACTCTCGTGATCCCAAACCTGATTTGGATGATCAGGTATCATCAAGTTATTTTCAAATCAATTTAGTAGTTAATGTCATTCATTATTGGCCATCGACGTTCATCAAAATTATTAGGTTAATTTTATATGTGAGTGATATATCAATCAATTGTCTATTCAAACGAATACCATATAAAGATTTTTCTAATGTGGACTCTTCAAAAACAATTCTACACCAGACAAGTTTGTTTTTCTATCTATCAAAAACTTACCTTGATTGATCCATCTTCACTTCCACTGACTACTACCGTAAAAACGGGATGTACCTTTAAACATGTTACCGGTGCTGAATGACCCGCTAGTGTTTCACCACAAGGAAGTCGAGGGAGCATTCGTCGTGATACACCACCACCGTTAGTATTATTGCCCGAAATATCACCACCACTACCACCTGTACCTCGATGGGCATGTATTTTTGCATTTTGTGATACAATCCTTTCAAGTTCTAATACCTTTTTTTGTAATCGTGGTATAGCTGTCCATTTTTTTTCTAGAAGTGGTGTTTTCCCAACATTGGTAGTAGTATTCTTTTTCTCTGTAGCTTTTGGATCAGCTTCAGCAAATGCCTTAGCAGCTTCTTCAAATATATTATCTCCTTGACTGATTAGGTATTCATAAATTCCCGCGTGCAGGTCTTGTCTTTGTCGATCCGTCAAGACCATAATCAATATCACGTCACGAGCTTGGCTGCTTGGCTGCTGCTCTTATTATCGCCCGTTTGAATATGTTTTGTCTTTTATTAACTCTTTATGTTGTTCGCTTGACTTAGTAATACATAAACCAAGTACATCATTGTCATTATTTTGTTTTGAGATTGATGTGTTGCCCACGTTTTATCAAAAAGGAGAGAAGAAAGTATTTTTCAAAATTCGACGCATGCGCCTCCAACGGCAGTCAAACAAATTCAGATTAGCTGCCCACGCCTAACGTGACTGGATTGAAAAAATCAGAAACATAATACGATATTTTGTTGAGGCAGACAAACTCGGGCAAAGATACTCGCTCAGATTTTGAGATTGTGGACAGCAGTAAATATTCATTCACACGTGGATAGATCATAGCGAAGTTTGAGCAAGTATGAGTCTTTGAAAAAATAAACAAATGATACCTACTAGTACCTGGAACTAAACCACTAATAAGAAATACCCTTTGTATCGGAACCCTTCTAGTAATAGGACAAAGGCAAAGGCGAAGGCATACCATTCGAGTAAGGAGGCGCGAAAGAAAAGAAAAAAAGATCAGACGTTCACGACTGCCAATAGCAAGAGAAGAAAGAAAGAAATAAGACGAAGAAACGAAACAAAACATGAGAATTCAAGGATGTTTTTTTGTTTCCGTGATGGTGGTTTCCACAATGAGCAGTACCATACAAATGGTATCATCGGCGAGAGCGACAGCATCATCATCGAAGATCGAAACATCGTCCGAAAAAATAGATAGTGGTGGTGGACGACAAAGGAGTCCCGATTTTGATGATGTAAAAGACGCAGACGATGATGATTCTAAATGCGGTCTATACCTGGCAACATCATCGACATCTAATCCAGATGAAGAGCAAACAAAATGGGGTGTATATGCAGGAAAAGATATCGAATCTGATTCACCAATTGGTTATGGTGATCTTGCAATTCATACATTTCATTTAATGGCTAATAATATATGGATGGATACAGAAACAAAAGAAATTATGGACGATCTTGATAAGAATGAACTTGCTAATATTGTTGATTGGTTTGAACAATTTGTTTGGGTACCAAATTCAAGTGGTGGACAATATGAATTAGATGATACAAATAATGGTGCTAAAATTGTTACAGCTGTTCCCGGAACGGGTGCACTAGGTGCCTATAATCCTAAGATGACAAATGCTGATTGGAATCATTCTAGTGCATACCATAGAGATGCATGGAATGAATATCCAGAAGAAGCACATCCTGGCCGAGGAGCGTACACTAATTATTTTGGTTTAGAATTAGCATCAAAAGAAGTTATTCCAGCTGGGAGAGAAATTTTCGTTGAGGTACGTTACTTTACTTTACTTTAACGTTATATATACGAATATCAAATAAATATGTATATATTGTTTTTGTGGATTGTCATCTGACTGTCGTATCGGTTGATTTTTTTTCGTTTTGTTGCTGCTGTTGCTGTTGTTGCTGTTGTTGCTGTTGTTGCTGTTGTAAACAAATGTGATTGGGTATATTACAGTATGGAGATAATTGGCAAGATGAAAATGGAGAAAAAGAAAAAGAGAGTTTAACCAAAAAGGATTACGGTCGAGTCGATCAAACTATTGAAAAAATGATCCAATTCTTTAACAAGCACAAAAGTAAATTAGACGAAGCTTCAAAGAAGAAAATTTATGAATTTTTACGACGTGATGTTATGTTGGCAGCTGCAGGAGCTGAAAAGGGTAAACAAATCCATAATATGCTCCCCGATGATCCTGCTGAACTGAAAGATATTTTAGATGATGGAGGATCCTTTGCGTCGAAAGCACCGGGTTCAGTACGTTCTATAGAATGGTTAGAAGCGAATGGGTTATGCATGGACAATATTAAACCAGGTCCATCAACAATTCCGTATGCCGGACGTGGAGCATTTGCGACTAGAGACATTAAGGCGGGGAATCTTGTTGTACCGGTCCCGTTGGTTCATATTTCAGATGAAACTATCCTTGATATGCATCAAGTTGAAAGTATTGATTATAAGAATAACCCTGATGAAGAACCTGAATCTATGTTTGTTCGTGAGAGTGATGAAAGAATTGGGATTCAATTATTAATGAATTATTGTTTCGGTCATCCCGAGTCATCTATGATCTTTTTCCCCGTAGGTGCTGTAGCAAGTTATATCAATCATGGATCATCAAAGGAAAAGGTCAATGCGAAAATGGTCTGGTCTGACCATCCTAACAATCACAAAGATTGGTTATATGAAGAGCTACAGCCTTTCAACGCAATGGGAGGACTTGTATTGGAAATTGTTGCCACGAAGGATATCAAGGAGGGAGAAGAAGGTAAGAGGACAGCAGAATCGATTTTATTTACTATTTATATAAGACGACATATTACGAAACAAGCTACTTGTATCATCATCTGTCTTTGATGTAAAATTACCGTATCTAAATTCAATATTTATTTATTTTCTTTGTTCGTTTTTCGTGCGCAGTTCTCATTGATTATGGCGATGAATGGCAGGATGCCTGGGATAGACACGTTGCGATATGGAATGAGAATACAGAGAAGTCCTGGCCATTACAAGCCCTCGATTTGAATCAGATACACAAAACGAAGGCATTTCGCACAAAATTCGAAGAATCGTACCCGGACAATGTTATGATGAAATGCTTTCTCATGGTGAAAAAACCAGCCGGTGGTGAGATAGAAATTGATGAGGAAGGTCGGAAGATTCGTATCTGGTCTGAATCTGACTCAGGAAAATCAAATATTGTTAGCAACAATTTATTTGACTGCGAAATCCTTTCACATGAAGATACACCCACAGGTCACTCATACAACGTACTTTGGTCCAGTGGATCAAAAGAAACTCTCGTCAAGGGAATCCCTCACAAGGCCATTGTATTTTTAGACAAACCAGAAGAGGGAGATCAACACATTTGGAATAGTTTTCGTCATTATATTAGCCTGGGTGATATCTTTCCCAAAAAATGGCGCGATCTCTATCGCAACATTGAAGAAGATGGTGATGATGATGATTACGAAGAAGAGGAATGATTAGTAGAATAATAATGAAACGTTTTAGTGTTTAAAATTTTAATAAAAAAGTATTTAATACAACTGGACGTTTTTTAAGATAGTTTCCCACCAAAGCAAATTAAACAGTCATATCGATTTTTGTCCTTTTTGACCCTTTTTTATCGAATTGAATGATCATGGAATAATGAATTATGAGATAATTCATACATAGTCGGAATGAACTGACGGTGATGGGTGATTTTCGCCATCCTTTGCATCGGATTCCGTATCCTCTTCTTGTTCATAATTATAATCTATATATGCTTGCATTCCAGGACCAAATGATACCAGTACAGTGTCCTCGTCAGTGGTACCTGTAGTAGTAGGGGGAGGAAAGGTCATGACCACTGTACCACCACCACCACCACCCTCCTCCTTATCATCGTCCTCTGCGTTGTCATCGCTGCCCGGCAAACCTTGATTGGATACAAAGGGTAATTCGATGCGATGACGTAATGTTTCGGGCAAGTCGTCTTCCTCTTCGATGAAAACTTTTGGTATCGTCAACGGAATCATTTCTAAAGGACAATTTTGAATTGTGTCATTAGCATCCTCATTTAGAGTTGTTAATTCTGATAATTTTAGTAGACATCCTCGAAGTTCATTGTCCAGTACTTTCACGTTGGCGGGTCGTCGAAATTGCCATATATTTACAAGAAACGTAACGCGAAACGCCGCTGTTGGTGTTTCCTCTGTTTCCTCCTCTAACGTTTGGCGGCAACTATTACGATCTTCTTCATTTTGCGAAACAATTTTCTCATTATTGTAGTCGATAGTGGTACTGTCATTGTTATTGACATTTTCTTTCGAGGGCGGTGGCGTCGATGACGACGACAACAGAGATGGATGTGATGGAGCCCCATGTAGTAACCTACCATCAAAAACAAGATGCTTCCCTACCCTAGGTCGGCTCACCAACATACTTGACATAACTTCATCCTCACTTTGAGTATAAGTATGGTCGAAGACGATCGTCGGAGCTGCTGCTGATGTTGCCATTTTTTGTGTTGTTGTAGTCACTGATGGTGCTGTCAAATACGTCACCGTAGATAGCGTTGGAAATGAACCGATACCAAAATTTTCGGCTAATGCCTCATCTTTGTCATAATGTAAGTCGATTGAAGATGAACTCGTAGGAGGAGGAATAGCAGTGTCACTCGTCACGATATTATTATTGCCGTCGTCACTATTATCGGTTGTAGTTGTGGCGACATTTACTACAGGTATATTCTTGACCTGAACCCACCATTCAGCACCTCCTTTTAAATCGTGCTGATCATCTCCACTACTACAATCATCATCACCAACTCGGTAACGCTCTTGATGCGATTGATAGATACTCCAAGCAAGAGTTTCCAGCAAACACAGCTTTTTTGGTCGAGATAATATGTCGACGTCGTAGTCGTCCCTACTAGTGCCGACGAGTGTTTTGTCTATCCAATGAGTCTCTTTGGTGTGACGTATCAGCTCCCGTGCCTGTTGTACCAACAAATTTGCAAGATTTTTATTATCTCCGTCTTGTAAAATTGGAATATCAAAAACCTCTTGAATATAAGAATTCGAAGAGGAAGAATCTTCTTGTTGCTTTCGTTGTGCATGTCGCTCAGGTGTTATTCCTAGTCGTTCTGCTTCTTGTAAAGACTTTTCATAGAGCTTACAATTTCCTAAACGATGACAATCACAATAACTGGGTCCCATTGCAACGTATTCCACATCGACGCAATCATTGCCGTCATGACAAACCTCAGCACATGATTGGCATACGCAAAGCGGTGTGTTGTTGCTGTTGTTTTCTTCGGGTAAGAAGCAGTCGTTGCAAAGGAAAATGGCTTGGAATGTAGGATTTTCTCCCGTTACGGGGAGGGTACAAAAACGGTTCTCAGTGTCGTCGATGTCGGCATCGGAGTCCATCTTTGGTTACTGTATGATAGTATTCATTATCGCTTTTTATTGTGATTTGTGATTTGTGATTCATGGATTCATCGATTCATCATCCATCTCATCCATGAGCAGAGTTGCTTGAAGGTTGTTTTTTTTGTTGGGGAGGGGTGGGTTGATATATAAGGGGGAAGGGTACAAACCTAGTTATTATAAGTACAGTACAAAGTAGAAATTATGAATGTATGATATTATATTATTTTATTATTATATTATTTTATTATTATATTATTAAACTTGAGTTATGTGATTGCATTAGTTCTATATATGATGCAACTAAACCCTCTATATTAGTGACTTGTTCTACATTTCAGCCATGGTTGATGATGAAGTTCGACGACCTCCATACACTTGGGACTGATGGAATTGTGTAGGCGAGACGACACGATGGTTTTCTTCCGCGTAACGTTGATGGTAAGAAGATGAATTACGTTTCTGAGAAGAGTACTCGTGTGATGGAGAATACCGAGGAGAAGAAGAAGAAGGCTTTGATGTTGATGTTGATACGCGTAAAGGTCTTCTTTCCTCAATTATCTTGGAGGAGTTACGACTTTTTGTTGAGGCTGTCCGTCTGGAATGATCCTGACTAGGACGTGCGGACGATGGTGTCTTCGAATTTCTCGGTGTCGAAACTGCTCGAGGGGAGTTATTTCCTCGGTATGATCTGGCTAGATCTTTGTTTTGGCTTTTTTTACTATTGCTTTCGGGCCAAAAGGTAGAACAAACGCAAAGAAGCATTATGAGGAAAACAGTGAACAGACCTGCTGCCCAAGCCCAAGATGCTGTAGTCCATTTATCGGGGTGATCAACAAAAACGGCTATCAATGGGTCGAAAAAATCTTGTTCGAGGTCGTTTAAAAGTCCACCAGCATCCTCAAAAAAGTCTCCTTTTTGTATTTGTGAATCTGAGCACCCAGGGGAGGTGTCACTTTTGTCGAAGCATTCGCATGTTGGTTGAACGGTATTGTTAAAGCCAATGGCATCATAGTTACAGACTCCTCGACCTGCACAATTGAATGGACAAAAAAGATCTGGACATGCGGTACTTAAACGTGGACAAATCAATGTCTGTGGCAAGGCGCCTGCACCCACTCTAACATCTAATTTTTGGAAATCGTACTCGCAAGCTAACCAATCTCCTCGAACATTAACTCGTACCACCATTTCGTCTTTTACACATGCAGTTCTGTAGCATCTACCATCTCCTCCATCTGTAGGAATGCATTGACTATCCGAGCCATAGACCTCGCTGTAAATATTCAGCGTATCGGCGTTCACAGTATCCGTACACGCTAATTGTTCCGCTTCCATACCACCATAGGTACTTCCGTACAACGGACAATAGTCTATATCAGGAAAATAGAGAAAATAAAAACAATGAAAATAGAGAAAAGAAAAACAATGCCGTTAAAAACAAGTGAATAATTGTGGTAGATCCCTTTCTGATTGATTCGCCATGCAGAAATGAGATTCGGTAAGTTTCAGTTTGTTTAAATTTCATTGTTTACTTACCCGCCTGTCTTGGACCACCCATAGTTATTTCATCCTTAAAGTATTGGAATCGAAACTCCGGAAGAGTTTGAGGTTGAATATAAAAGTAATCGATGACGGAACACGCCAATTTATGTGATAATGCGGGAGAGCAACCTCTCGAGGAAGCATCCGAACAAAAATACCCCTTGGCGTAATCTGGAAGGGTGGGCAGTCCGTTTTCATCATTCTCAAGGACGCAAGGACCATCAACGAAATCACAACCAGCACCCAACCCCCATGGGTTCATCCGACCTTGAGTGTAGTTGGCACGGTACCAACCTGAATCTTCAAACAACGCAAGTGTCATGTGGGACATAATGTTGGTGGTAGGACTAATGACCCCACTGAGAGCTTCCGGGTAGTAATCGTGCTCATCCCAATGATCACCGGTACAAGAATCAGATCCAGTGGGCTGGTTCTCCAATTTCGCTCCAACTAACGATTGACAGTCGAATTGATTACGAGCCATAGCGCGGACTTTGGGAGTGACGATAGCGGCATATCTTTGACCATTATTCCCCTGAAAGAATTTCATGGTATCCTCTGCGGGCAAGATGAGTGACCGTTCTACATCGTCTACACATGTTACCGTTCTCGATTCGAAGGGGCGAGGCGTACGTTCTATTCCCGTTTCTGCGTCCCAAAAGAATCGGTACGAGTTTGACGAATGACCTAAAACGTGTGCGACTTCATGCTTTAACACGTCGGTGTTGTCTTCTACAATTGCGTCAGAAGCGGTTCCATCCTCGTTCAGATCTATCCGATCTAAACAAACATTAATCGCACCGGCTGTTGGTCGATCAAATTGATCAAAGTTACATGCTACTGCAACTGCGAGAGTAGTTCCACGACAAAACCGCGATGAGGGTGTCCCTGATACATATAGGACAAGATCGACGTCCGGGATGCCCGTTGAAATATGTTCTGTAGGAACCTGTGTAAATTCTGAATCTCCACAGAATTCTCTATTCTCTAATTCTGCAGCGGAAATTTTGAGGTTGCCACTTACTGGGACGACACTAAGTGCCTGAGACCAAAACTCAGCAGTATCAGGAAGAATTTGTGTCTTGATGAAGTCTATTTTAGCGGCATTATCCGCATTTCTAGTATCGTCGAGAGCCTGCGTTTCAAATCGTATCCGAAGTGGTTTGTAGAGATCCCCCCCTCCTCCTCCTGCTCCTCCTTCGTTCACACTGCCATCGTCAACTACTGCTGTGTCGATCTCGTCAACAGCAACAACAACACCCTCCTCCTCCTCCACCGCCGCATAAAGATCTTCGTTTTGGAGTTGACGTTCACGACGACGACGATTATATGTTTCTTGAAATGGATGGTTCTCGTATGGAATCTCATGATCAAGGTCACCCATAAATCCTGTTCGGGATCGTTCCAACTTTTCTTCTAATGATCGAACATGTTTCCTAACCTCCCCATTATCAGGTCCGTATAGTTCTCGAATCACAGATTTTCGATGATGTTTTTCCCCCTGTTTATTGTCATTTATTATTAAATTGTTGTTGTTATTCGCTGCTGCTCGTAGACCAGCGGTGTTCTTATCAGATGTGTTGGCTTGGCACAAACATATCATTAAAGTTATATTTATAGCCAAGCTAAGAAGAGATATTGCCATGGATCTCGTCATAATTATGAATTATACTTTCAAGTATGCAATTGTTCTCTTTTTATCCCAATCTAATTCCTTTTCGTTATAATCTACGGTATGATATTAACACAGGCGGAATAAGTACTTTTGATGACGCT